>Ga0163150_10005560_pt1 | contig 16011 bp, 12 predicted proteins | sample OliLakLV19P2IB_FD_148628 | JGI IMG/M metagenome (GOLD analysis project Ga0163150, IMG submission 148628) | Freshwater microbial mat bacterial communities from Lake Vanda, McMurdo Dry Valleys, Antarctica - Oligotrophic Lake LV.19.P2.IB | ecosystem: Environmental > Aquatic > Freshwater > Lake >...
AGTGGGGTGTTCGAGCGGGCGCGCCGCGTGCAAGCCACGTTGGCATCCGGAGCGTCGAAAGTTTTCAAAAACGGATATGGGCTCGATCGCCAGAAGAAAGTGTACATGCCCCGGCGAAAGCGATCAGAATCCTTGTTTTCTCCCCAATACTTCACTTGCTGGGTGAAGCGATAAATGCCTTGCGGCTGGGGTGGATAGACGCCGGGTCCGCCGAGCTCGCGGCTCAGCATTCCGCTGGCCGCCAGCGCCGCATCGCGAATCGTTTCGGCCTCAAGCCGCAGCCGCTGCTGGCGGCCCAACAGTCGGTTGTAGGGATCGGCCACGATCAGATCCGGTCGCAAGTACGAAGACTGCCGGTAGGTGGCGCTGGTCACGATCAGCCGATGGAGCGCCTTGAGGCTGAAGCGGTCGGCAATCCATTGGCCCGAGAGCCAATCGAGCAACTCGGGGTGAGTGGGACGATCGCCCTGCAACCCGAAGTCATTCTCGGTTCCCACCAGGCCCTGGCCGAAATAGCTCTGCCAGATGCGGTTCACAGTGACCCGGGCGGTCAGCGGATGGGTTGGGCTGAACAGCCAGCGCGCGAAATCGAGCCGATCAGGCCGCTCGGCGCGCGGGTGGATGGGCGGGAGCACCGCCGGCGCTGCTCCTTCGACGGCCGCTCCAGGATGAAGAAAATCGCCGCGAACGTGAATGTGCGTTTTCCGCGGCTCCTTGCGCTCGCGAACGATCAAGGTCGTGGTAATCGCGGCGGCTATTTGTTTTTGCCGCTGTTTCATCTCAGCAATCTGCGCCGCCAGCGGCAAGCGCTCGGGATCGACTAGCTGGTATGCCGACTTGAGCACTTGCTTCTGCTCGGGCGTGCGCTCCGCTGCGCTAGTTGCCAGGGCGTCGCGAACATCGGAAGCCAGTTTCAATACGTCGCGAGACGCGGCCGTGACGGAGAGTCGAAACCGGCCGATCAAATAGTGCGGTTTGTCATACTTCTGATCCAGCACAAACGTCAGTTTTTCCGCGGTGCTAGGCGTGGACGCATCTCGCAGCAAGAACACGGCCGCGCGCGGCACGTTCATGTTCTTCGGCGCGGAGATATTCCAGCCGGTCTTGGGCTGGCCGTCGATAGCTCCGGCGATTTCGCCTTTGCTGCCCGAAAAGTCCGCCCAGGCTTCCGCAAACGCGATTGGCTTGGCCTCTGTCGCATTCCCAACGGCAAGCGAGAGCTCGCTCAATACAAAGTTCCCGTTGTCCGCCAATCCGGGTCCTTGATTGGGCAAGCTTTCGTGAGGCAGCACTTCCAACAACACCGCGGTGATCGGATGCGCCGGTCTCGAGGCCGTGACGGTGTAAACGTCGCTGTCCGGTATTTTGTCTGGAACTTTCTCTTCCGTCAGTTTGCCGCTGACGAGCAGGGAGTTGTCCGACTGTTTGGCGAAGGACGCGCCGCCGGTCGATTGGGCTGCCAGGTCGAGCACAGTCCAGTTTACATTGATTCGGCCCGCGAATTTGCCTTCCCACTCGGCCTGGCGACCGCCGGAATTGGCATCGACTTCGGTGAGTCGTTTTTCCGCCTGCTCGATGTCGGCAAGCAGCGCCGGAAGCTCCTTGGATTGCTGATCGGTTGGCACCGGCAACGCAGGCTCGTCGGCATTATTGAACAAGGCGAAGAGCTGATAGAACTCGCGCTGCGTGATCGGGTCGTATTTATGATCGTGGCAGCGGGCACAGCCCAACGTCAGACCCAGAAAGGCCGCGCCGGTCGTGCTCACCCGATCGACGACGGCTTCAACGCGAAACTGCTCGGGATCGGTTCCACCTTCTTCGTTCGTCAGCGTGTTGCGGTGAAATCCCGTTGCGATGAGTTGATCGAGGCTCGCTTCGGGCAACAAATCGCCGGCCAACTGCTCGATGGCGAATTGATCGTACGGCAGATCGCGATTCAGCGCGCTGATGACCCAATCGCGGTACTTCCAAATCGAACGGCCCCCGTCGATCGTGTAGCCATTCGAATCGGCATAGCGGGCGACGTCGAGCCAGTGCCGTGCCCAGCGTTCGCCGTAATGGGGCGAGACCAACAGCCGGTCGACCAACCGCTCGTAGGCGTCGCCTCGCGGGTCCGAGATAAACTCGTCAACTTGTTCGAGCGTCGGCGGAAGTCCCAGCAAATCCAGGCTGAGCCGCCGAACCAAAGTTGCCTTGTCGGCTTCCGGTGAAGGTGCCAGCTTGGCCGCCTCCAGCCGCGACAGGACAAACGAGTCCAACGGGTTTCTCACCCAAGCCGAGTTAGCAACCGGGGGCGGACTAGCGCTGGACAGCGGCTGGAAAGACCAATGATCACTCTTGCGCCCCATTGCCGCCGGGCCGGAATCAAGCGGCAGCTTGGCGCCTTGATCGATCCAGTTGGCAAGCAATTCGATTTCGGCCGGCGACAACGGCGGGCCCTTGGGCGGCATTTTGGAAACGTCCGCAGCGCCGCGAACCGCCTGGATCAACACGCTCTCGCCGGCCTTGCCCGCAATAAACGCCGGGCCGCTGTTGCCCCCTTCGGTCAATCCGGCGCCAGCGTCGAGCCGCAGCCCCGACTCCTGCTTTTCGGCGCCATGACACTGCGTGCAGCGGCTGGCCAGGATGGGCTTAATGTCGCGCACGAAGTCGACCGGTTCGGCGCAAAGTGTCGATGGCAAAGCGATCGTGGTAGCGGCGACGACGAGCCAACGCACTGCGCGCAGTCGGTGCCATTCGGTTTGAGGGAATGCCTCCGCCGACCGAACCAAAGATTGCCAACGAGGAATCATAGGGCGCTAGCTAGCCGGTGGGGTAAGCGGAGGGACGCTGACCACATCTTAAACAAAGCGGATGGGCGAGGGAACCATTTGCCTGCCGGCCGTCGATTCTGGCAGCTAAGTTCTTAATAGCCCGAACCGCCGTAAAAAGCAGGCCTGGCCGAGCGCCGAAACCCGCTCGGCGTCTTCGGCCTGAATCACGGTGGTTCGTGCTGACAGCCCCAAAACATCGAGCGTCTCCGCATAGAGTTCCCGCAGCCGCGAAGCGGCGCAGATCAGGATCGGCAAATCCTCGAACTCCGGCTTGAGCAAATAAGCCAGCTCGCTGCCGATGAGCACTCCGCTTAAGAATGCATTGTTTTCGGTCGCGCCATCGAGCACCTGCCGGGTGCGCACGCGGAAAAGTGCCGCCGAGAGAGGCGTGCCTTGGGCATCGCAGGCTCCCTCTCGCAAGGCACGAATCGCAGCGGGTGATGGCTCGGGAGGAGGCGGAAACATGGAATCAAGTGAGTGCCTGAGGATGCTGTGCTTCCCAAGCACATCGAACAGTTCACCGGTCATGAAGGTCCGAAAAGTCAAGAGGCGCCCGCCCTCAATGCGCGCGTGTTTCGAGTGTGTGCCGGGCAGAATCAGCAGCGAATGCTCGGCGTGCCGCCGGGCGCAAGGCAATTCGTATACGCCCAAGGCGTGCGTCTCTTCTCCGCGCATCACATCCGTGCTGGTTCGTAACCCGGAGATGAGCAGGACGCGATGGGTGCCTGTCACGCTGATGATCGGTGCAAGCTCCTTCCAGACCAGGTCGCTTGCATCTAAGTTTAGTGGCGCGCTGGCATAGGGTAGCTCATGCCAGCCTATCGACGAGCTGGCCATTCCTGAAATCACAATCGACGAGGAACCCAAGGGTTGCTTAAAGCAGGACTGTAATTCGCGCAAGCCATGTTCCAAAACAGATCGAAACCGTAAATCTCGTCGGGCGGGGTCGGTCTCTGCGGCTAGCCGTCCGACGCCTTCCTCGGATCGGTATTGAGCGAGTATTTGGCCGCTTTCTGTCTGCACAACTCGCAGTCTGAAATGGGTTGTTCCCCAGTCACCATTGATAAAAGTCGGGGACATTTTCGAACCCTATGGATGGGCGGTACTTGAGCCTGGAAACCAATGCTGCGTTCGCTATCTTCTCTGATTTGACAACAAACTGGCTATCCCCCTCTCATTTTGCGACAAATCAGCTCCAGGGCGCGAAACTTTCCCCTTACCTGCGGGTATCAATACAAAGTGAGTTTCGCCCGGTTTGCGGACATGCCGCTTATCGGTTCGCAGTTGGTACCAAAGGCTTAGGCGATGTCCCGAAAGTGTCACCGGTTTCCCGCAGGCTTCACCTTGGTCGAATTGCTGGTGGTGATTGCCATTATCGGCGTGTTGACCGGGCTACTTCTACCTGCCGTCCAGGCGGCCCGCGCGTCGGCCCGTCGTTCGGGCTGCCTGTCGAGTTTGCACCAGATCGGCGTGGCGCTAGAGCAGTACATGGACTCCAAAGGCAGCCGGGCGCGATTTCCGAATTGCGCCCATTTTCCAACCATTCAGACGACACAGCCAGCCTTGCCGAAGGTGCTTGGTCCTTTTATCGAAGGACAAGAGACGGAGGCAAAGCAATTTATTTTCCTTTGTCCCAGTGATTTGGTTACCGACCCGAATCTATACCCTGCGCATCCTGAGTGGACGCGGTATTTTGACGCTGAAACATTAAGCTACGAATACGATCCTGCGAGGAGACTGGTCAGGCCTGACTCGACAAAGAATCCGCCGTTCAATCCTCAGACCCGGCAAGAAGTAACCAAAGACTATCCCAGCAGCGAAGTCTTTGTGGCCAGTGACATGGAGTCCTTCCACGGAGCGGAAGGTGATAGCGGTGCGAAGTGTGTTCTGTTTCTGGACGGACATGCAGAAGCCCCCTAACTTTTGAACGCGACTAATTAAGGCGAGGACCTGCAATGCGCAGAGAAAAACCAAAAGCCAAAGAGCAAGAATCCGGCAAAAAAAAGTGGCTGGTCATGCTGGTGTTTTTGCTGTTGCTGATCGGTGGAACGAGTTGGGCTTATTCGACCAGGAAAGACCCGCAACTCGCCAAGGTCGAGGCCATTCAAGTGCAAATCCGCGCCGAAGGGCTCGACCGCGAACAGCGGCGTGAGCTGTTCGGCCAAATGCGCGAAGAGATGGAAAAGCTTACGCCCGAACAACGCGAAGCAATGTTCGCGGAGCGCTGGAAAGAACGCGAGGCCCAAGAAGCCAAATATATGCGAGAGTTCTTTGCCAAGCCTAAGGACCAGCAGATTGCCGAGATCGACAAACGCATTGCCGACATGAAAAAACGAGCCAAGGAGCGCGGCAAAAGCGGTCGTGGCGGCGGTTCTGGCGGCCCTGGCGGTCCCGGCGGATTTGGCGGTCCTGGCGGTGGAGGTCCCGGTGGCCCCGGCGGTCCCGGAGGTGGTGATCGAGGTGGACGTGGCGGCGGTAATGGCCGAGGCGGACCTGGGGGAGCGGCAGGACGTCCGCAGTCCTTCGGAACGGACGCCAACGGTCAGAGTGGCAACGTCCAGCGACGGATGGATCGACTCGACCGAGGCAGCGCGGAGTTGCGCGGCCAGCGAGACGAGTATCGTCGTATGATGACGACCCGGATGCGATAACGACTCGCACGCGGCTTGCTGGAAAGTTATCAGAGACAGCAAGAATTGCCGTTGACGCTCGGCGGCTCTCTTTCTAAACTTCGCCCCGCGTTTGGCGGCTGCGATGGTATTGTCGCGCCGCCTAATTCCTTATCTGAAACGGACTTCAACGAGGAACGATCATGCGAATTGTGTTCTTTCTAGGTGCGTTGGCAATCGTCGGTCTCGTCATCTCCGGCGCGATCACGTTGCAAAAGACCGACGGCAAAATTCAAATCGAAATCGACAAGAAGGAAGTCGTCGAGGACACCCAGAAGTTCTTGGATGAAGGCAAAGAGATCTTTCAAAACGCCGAAACAAAAATGAACGACAGCGCTCAACGCTAATCGCATTCATTCGGCGGCCACGCTAGGGCTTTTCGGCTTTCAGGTCGAAGTTGCCGGCCAGGTTGTGCCACACGCTGTGGATGTGGTTGGCCAGATTGCCGGCTGAGTCGGGCTGCGTGTTGTTGAACTCGATCAAGAACGTCGTGCCCTGGATCCGGTAATCGTGACCGACGCCGGGCTTGTCGGCGCCAGCCCAAGCGAACTTGATTCCACTCAGACCCTCTTTTTCGATGGCCGACAGTCGCTCTTGTGCGACGTCGGCGGGCAGATTGTGCGCATACTGGGCAATTAGCGCCTGTAACGTGGCAAGCTGCTCCTTGGTCATTTCAGCGCCCGGCAAACCGGCCGCCGCCGAAATGGGCGGCGACGCCGCGCCGGCATTGCGAATGTCGCTGGGTGCTTTCGGGGCAACCACGGCCGACTTGCGCTGTTCGGGCGTGAGCGAATTCAACAGCTTAAATGCCAGCTCTTCTTCCTGGGCCAGCACGCGCAAACCCTTCTTGAACTCGGGACCGTAGTCGGCCAGCAACACGCCAGGATTGGCGCCGAAGAAAGTCGGCGTCGAAGATGTCACCTTGTTATGATCGACGACGAAATTCAGCGACAGGTGATGTCCTTCGACGCTGAGCCCCCACTTGCCGTTGGCATCGGGCTGGCCGAACACGGTGAAGTAATAGCGCAGCGGATCTCGCAGCGGGCCTCCGCCCGGTCGGGCTTTTTCCAGGTCAAGCAGCACCGTTTCCAACTGCATGATCTTGGTCGCCTTGCCGTACCCGACTTCGCTTAAAGCCGTGCGTAAGAGCGTGTGCGCGGCCTTGCGCTGCGCATCGTCCATTTCCTTGACTTGCAGACCCTTGCGTGTCGGCTTGGGAATGAAGTGCCAATCGGTGCGCTGCGGGATGTCGTAGGCCAAAACAGTTTTTTCACGCTGTTCGGTGTTCAGAGTTTTGATGAACTGTTCGGCCGCGCCCGTCATGTCGCTGCCAGTGGCGGTCACTACCCTCAAAGCGCTAAATCCAACTACCGCCAAGAGCAGCAGTGCAACGACCGACAGGGATACTTGGCGAAATCTCATGGTCGACAAATCCTCAGTATTTCAAGCTTGGGCGAGCGGACGGTCACGAACGTTCAGGCACAGTATACTACCCAAAACCAGCCGTGACGAGTCACTTCGAATGTTCGTGTTCGGCACCGTGCGGGTCTAAGCGATGGTGGTGGTCATCGAGGTGCAAGTGAACGTTGGGAAGCTGCTTAACCAGTTGTTCGATTCCTGCGTCCGTGACCCGAGTGCCGTCCAGATAGAGCGACTCCAGGTTTTTCAAACGGTAGAGATGGGTGAGGGCCGCATCGGTAATGGGCATGTCCAGCAGGTGCAGAAAGCGCAGCTGTTCGAGGCCTTCGAGCGCCGCCAGCCCATCGTCGGTGATCTTCGGGCTAGCCAGCCGCAGTTGCTCGAGGTTTTGGTTGCCGGCCAGCTTTTTCAGCCCACTGTCAGTGATTTGAGTATTCGCAAAATTGATCCGCTGCAACCTGTCTTCTAACCCGTCGAGCCCCTGAAGATCCTGATCGCGAACCAGCGTGTGGTTGAGTCGTAGCTGGTTCGATTCTCCGTTGCGTACGGCTTGTATCTGCTCGGCAAGCGTCGGTTCGGAGGGTGCGAGATCAGAGACCGGGCGCGAGCAGCTCGATCCGAACAACAGCAGCATCGCCAGAACGGTTCGTCGCAGTAAATACACAATCACTTTTTTCTAAGGCGCTTTGCTGCTAACGGCGACATTTCGGACAGGCCGCCACATAGCGCGTGATGCCGGAGCCGCGTGTTTGCCGCACGACCATCAAGTTTCCGCACCGCGGGCAATACTCGGCCGCGCCGGTCAATTCTCCCCGATCGGATTTCGACTGGCATTCGACGCAAAGCTTCGTGGATGGAAAAACCTCCAATCGCTCGCGCGCGATTCCTCGGCCACACACTTCGCAGGCTCGAGCCATGCCCCAATCTTCGTTGTTTTCCTCGGGTGCTGGCGTTACTTCCAGTCCCAGGGCGCCGCACTTCGGGCAGATATACTTCGCCGCCGAAACGCGGAACAATTCGCCGAGCAGGTCCGACTCGGGCTCCACTTCGCGCCGCACCATGTTGGCGCCCCGCAGCCATTGGAGCATCGCGGCAGGCCCACACACGCTGGTGTAGTCGCACGAGCGGCACTGAAGTTGAGCAAGCTCTGACACGACTAGACTCTCGATGGCAATTTGAACGTACTTCAGCAGTGCTCGATTCTACGCCCACTCGCCTCGCGCCACTCGATCCCAATTGATCTCGGCCATGTTCTCGATTCGCGGCAGCTCGACCTGCATCGCCTCGGGATATTTCTGTGCCGCGCCGGTATTGAAGATGATGACTTCTTCATGCGGCTTGATCCACTGCTGGGCGCAAAGTTGCTCGAGAGCGCCAATGCAAGCCGCCGTTTCCGGGCAAATGGCGAGCCCCTCGCTTTGCATCCCCAGAGCCATCCACTCTCGGATCCGCAGTTCGCTGACCGCGATGGCTCGCCCGCCGCTGGCTCGAACGGCATCGAGGATCATAAAGTCGCCTACAGCCGCGGGCACCCGAATCCCACTGGCAATCGTCGTGGCATTGGGAAACGGCTCGGCAAAGCGCTCGCCACGGTCGAAGGCGCGCACGATCGGGGCACAGCCGTCCGACTGCACCGCCACCATGCGCGGCCGCTTTTCGCTATTGAGCCAACCGAGGTGGGCCAGCTCTTCGAATGCTTTCCACATACCGATCAAGCCGGTTCCGCCGCCCGTTGGATAGAGAATCACATCTGGCAGTTGCCAGCCCGACTGTTCGGCCAGTTCCAGCCCCATCGTTTTCTTGCCTTCGATCCGATAGGGCTCCTTCAACGTCGACACATCGAACCAGCCAAGGCGCTCTTTGCCTTCGCGCACGATCTTGCCGCAATCCGTGATCAAGCCCGGCACCAGAAAAGTCTTGGCCCCGGCCAGGTGACACTCATATTGGTTGATGGCCGGCGTGTCGGCGGGCATGAACACGTACGCTTCCATGCCGGCCCTCGCGGCATAGGCCGCCATGGCGCCTCCAGCGTTCCCGGCAGTCGGTATTGCCAGCCGACGAATGCCAAACTGATTGGCCATCGTCACCGCCATGGCCAGACCGCGGCTTTTGAAGCTTCCCGTGGGTAGCCGTGATTCGTCTTTAACCGAGAGACGCTCCAGGCCGAACCGCTTGCCCAGCCGCGGGCAGTGCACGATCGGCGTGACAGTCTCTCCGAGCGAAACGATCTCGTCGCTGTGAGCATACGGCAGCAATTCGCGGTAGCGCCAGGGCGTCCCAGGCCGGCTCGCCACAAGCTGTTTGGTCATCGACTTTTTGACCGCTTCCAGGTCGTATCGCACCCAGAGGGGCCGATCTCGATGGAGCGTCTGAACCTGGTCGGCCGGCAGGCGAGTTCCGTCCAAGGCGCTCTCTAAGTGGCTTACGAAGCAAGTCATGGGGAAGAACGTCCAAGGCAGAGAACTTTTGGCGGCGATAGGGTGTCGAATAGTGTATCGCTCAGGGGACTTTTTCACACGCTTTCCAGGGGCCAGGTCATGGACGGCCGAGTTATTTTCCAAGCCGATCGCCACTTTTTTTGCGGTCTCGAGACTCCAACTGACATTGACCCATCCGGCCGTCCACGCGTATACTACTTACCGATAAGTAAGCTGCACGATCCTCCCAGACTGCGCCCTCCAATGGTCACCCTGACCGAAAACGCAATTGCTGCCAAGCTGCTCGATGCCGCCGTGCGTTTGTTTGCTCACAAGGGCTACCCGGCTACTTCGACCAGAGAAATCGTCGAGGCGGCGGGCGTCACGAAGCCCATGCTCTACTACTACTTCCAGAGCAAGGAAGGTTTGTTAGGGGCGGCATTCGGCCATTTCCTCGATACGTTTCACGAGCGACTGCGCCAGGTCGTGGCCGAGCCTCACGAACCCCACCGGCAGCTCGTCGAGTTGGTCTGGGCGCATCTGGATTTTTGCCAGGCACACAAGCCTTTGGCTCGATTGTTTTATGCCTTGTACTTTGGTCCCGACGATCAGAAAAACCTGGTCGACCTCGACAAATACGCCCAAGCGGGACACGAACTATTGGCACAAGGCGTCGCGCAGGCCGTGGCGGCCGGATTGGCGCGGCCCGGATCGGAGGCCGATCTTGTCATGGCGCTCCACGGAATGATCAACATCTGGGTCATCGCGGCGCTGAACAACGAAACGGAACTGAACTATTCGTTAGCCGAGCGGATCGTCGACGATTTGTTGCGCGGTTATCGAGCTCCTTGAAACGCTAAACCGGCGCAAGTGAGGCCGGATCACGATGAATCGATTCTGGAAACATTCAGTCCGCCGGATTGTTTTGATATTATCCCTCGGACTTGTCGCGACCTTTACGGCCGGTTGCAACGGCAACCGGGACAAATTGCCCGCCGAAGCAACCACCGAGGCGACTGCGCCCGGTTCCGTCAAGGTCACGGTGCAGCCGGTGACCTTTCGACCGGTACAGCGCATGGTCGGAATGGTCGGCACGTTGCATGGCTACGAGGAGATCTCGCTGGGCGCGAAAGTAGCGGGACGCGTGCGAAAGATTTCACACGACGTCGCCGATCGGGTGAAGCCAGGCGAATTGTTGCTCGAAATTGAGCCCACCGACTATCAACTGAACGTTCGGCAGGCGCAGAAATCGTTGCAGGTCGAGGTTGCCAAACTTGGCCTGTCGGAGTTGCCTAGCGCCAAAGGGGTTGACGTGACGCGCATTCCCACCGTGGTCCAGGCTCAGCTTCGACGAGACAACGCTCAGACTCGGCTGGAGCGCACCAAGTCGTTGGTGGCACGCAAGGCCAGCCCCGAAGAAGAGCTTACTGAGCGAACCTCGGAATTCCGCGTCGCGCAGGCCGAGTACGACAATCAAGTGCTCGTTGCCAAGGCGGGCGTCGCGTCGATCCAAGTCAAACAAGAAGCGCTGGCCATCTCGCAACAACAGCTCCAAGACGCGCTGATTCGCGTTCCCGCCCCCAGCCAGCCGATTCCCGGTGAAGACGCGGCGCCCGTCTATGCCATCACCAGTCGTTCGGTTTCCGAAGGCAGCTATGTCATGGCCGGCACGGGTTTGTTTGAGCTGGTGATCGATCAGCCGCTTAAGTTTCGCGGCCGAGTGCCGGAGCGCAAGAGCAGCGAGGTTCGCGTGGGCCAGAAAGCCGCGATCCTCTCTGCCGCCTATCCCAATCCCTTTCCGGGCGAGGTCACGCGCATCAATCCCGCGATTGATCCTCAGACCCGGACTTTCGAAGTCGAAATTCTTGTTCCAAACAAGCAAGGCGAATTGAAGCCGGGCGGCTTTGCAAAAACCGGTATCTTGACCGAAATCGACCAGCGTGCGGCCACTGTGCCTTTAGAAGCGCTCGTCCACTTTGCGGGCGTCACCAAGATCTTTCTGGTCGAAAACGGCCACGCCAAGGAAGTGCAGGTGACACTCGGTGTACAGGAAACCAACTGGGTCGAGATTGCCACGCCAAAACTTTCCGAGAACTCCCAGGTGATTACTAGCGGCCAGACCGCCATTGCCGATGGCACCGCGGTTGCCATTCGCGCTTCGGGCGGCCAAAGCGCGGGAATCGCGGCCGACTCAAGTGGCTTGCCGAAAGAAAGTGAGCCCGCCGGCGAGATGGCTCGCAGAGAGGCCGCTCAGTGAACATTTCGGAAATTTGTATCCGCCGGCCGGTTTTCACCTGGGTGCTTGTGGCTATTCCCGTGGTCATGGGAGCCGTTTCGTACTTCGAGTTGGGCGTCGATCTGTTTCCCAAGGTCGACTTTCCGGTCGTCTCGGTCACGGCCACCTTGCCGGGCACAAGCCCCGAGGAAATGGAGACCAGCGTCACTCGTCACATTGAGGAAGCTATCAACACGGTTTCCGGCGTCGACGAGTTGCGCTCGACGGTTCGCGAGGGCATGACTTCGATCGTGGCCCAGTTCGTGTTGGAAAAGGACGGCGACGTGGCGGCGCAGGAAGTGCGCGACAAAATCTCTTCGATCATGAAGCAACTGCCCGACGGGATGGAACAGCCGTTGGTGGACAAGTTCGATTTCGATTCGGCCCCGATCATGACCATTGGCGTCTCCGGCCGGCGCGACGTGCGCGAAGTGACCGAAATCGCCAAGCACGAAATTCAAGAAGTCCTGCCCAAGGTGCCGGGCATCGGACGGGTGTTTCTCTCCGGCGGCCAGACGCGCGCCATCAACATCATTCTCGACATTCACCAACTGATCGCCTTCGGGCTCTCGGTCGAGGACGTTCGCCAGGCGCTGCTGACCCAGCACTTGGAGGTTCCCGGCGGTATCGTGCAACAAGGTCCGCGCGAACTGGTCTTGCGCACGTTGGGGCGGATCACGACGGCGGCAGAATTCGACGAGCTGATCGTGACCACGCGTAAGGGCTATCCGATCCGCATCAAGGACATCGGGCGCGCCGAAGACTCGATCGAAGAGCCTCGTGGAATGACCCGGCTCGACGGCCAAAACGCGGTGAGCCTGTTCATTCAGAAACAGTCGGGCACGAACACGGTCAAGGTGGCCGACGGCGTCGAGGCGCTGCTGAAAGTCATCGCCAAACGTCTGCCGTCGGACATTCACATCGAAATCGTCAACGATCAGTCGCGTTTCGTCCGCAAGTCGATGGAGGAAGTCAAGTTTCACTTGCTGCTGGCCGGTGTGCTGGTTTCGCTCACGATTCTGCTGTTTATTCGCGACTGGCGCACCACGCTGATCGCCACGGTGGCCATTCCCACGTCGATCATCCCGACGTTTTTGTTCATGAGTCGGATGGGCTTCACGCTCAATAACATCACGATGCTGGCACTGATTCTGGCGATTGGTATCGTCATCGATGACGCCGTGGTCGTGCATGAAAATATATTTCGCCACATGGAAGAAGGCGGTCTCGACGCGATGGCTGCCGCGCGCAAGGGGACCAAGGAAATTGCCTTGGCCGTGCTGGCAACCAGCTTGTCGCTGGTCGTGATCTTTCTGCCCGTTGCGTTCATGGGCGGAATGGTGGGCCGATTTTTCTCCAGCTTCGGCATGACCGTGGCATTTGCGATTTTAATGAGCCTGTTCGTTTCGTTCACGCTCACGCCGATGCTCTGCTCGAGGTTCTTGAAGCTTGATCCCTCGGAAGTCGGTCACGCCAAAAGCAAGTCGGGCTGGATCTATAGCTCGATCGATTGGGGCTATGGCAAATCGTTGCGGTTCGCCCTGCGCCATCGGGCTTTGGTGGTGCTGGTGTGCATTGGCGTGATCGCCTCGACCGTGCCGATCTTCAAACGCATGGGAATCAACCTGGTTCCGCGCGACGATCAGAGCGAGTTTCAGGTGACGATCATTACGCCCGAGGGTTACACGCTCGAAAGAGCCGAACAAGTATTTACGGAAATCGAGAACCGGCTGGCCAAGCTGCCTGGCATTACCCATCGGTTTACCGTGATCGGCGAAAACAATGGAGCGGCAGGCAAGGGACAAGGCGACGTAACTCGCGGGTCGATCTATTTGCGAATGAAAGATCTCGAAGAGCGCGAGTACACGCAGTTCGACGTGATGGATCGCGCTCGTAAGATTCTTGTCGACTATCCGGATCTGCGAACGGCGGTCAGCGACGTTTCGAGCATCCAGGCCTCGGGCCAGGACAGCCGCATTTTCCAGCTCATCCTGTCAGGGCCCGACCTCGAACAATTGTCGAAATACTCCGATACGCTGATTCAAAAGCTACGAGAAGTCCCCGGCCTGGCCGACGTCGACACCACGCTCTCGCTGCGCAAGCCCGAAGTCCAGGTGACGATCGACCGCGAGCGGGCGAGCGATTTGGGAATTCCGGTGCAAACCATAGCCAACACGCTCAACGTGTTGGTCGGCGGTCAGCCGATCTCGCGGTTTACGGATAAGACCGAGCAATACGACATTTGGCTGCGGGCCGACAAAAAATATCGCGGCAACCCGCAGACCCTCGACCTGCTGAGTGTTCCGTCGCCGGCCGTTGGCCTGGTCGAATTGAGCAGCCTGGCCAAAGTGAGCGAATCGCGCGGACCCAGCCAGATCAATCGCTTTCAGCGCCAGCGCACGGTCACGATTCTGGCCAACCCCGAGACGATTTCGTTGAGCGAAGCCGTGGCAAAGTCGGAGCAGATACTGAAAGACATGAATCTGCCGCCTCAATACGAAGTCGATTTCTCGGGCCAGTCGAAGACGATGGGCGAGACCGCCTATTATTTTATGGTCGCTCTGGTGTTGAGCATTTTGTTTATGTACATGATCCTGGCCGCGCAGTTCGAGAGTTGGAGCAACCCGCTGGCGATTCTGGCGGCACTGCCGGTGACGATCCCCTTCGGGCTGCTGTCTCTGCTGTTGTTTGGTCAGGCGATGGATCTCTATGCCATGTTCGGGTTGTTCATGCTGGTTGGCATCGTTAAGAAAAACGGCATCCTGCAGGTCGACAAGACGAACGAGTTGCGGCGTGCTGGCATGCAACGGGACGAGGCGATCATCGACGCCAACCACACCCGGCTGCGCCCGATCCTGATGACCACGATGATGCTCATCGCAGCGATGGTTCCGATCGCGCTCGGTCAAGGTCCGGGCGCGGGCGCTCGTGCCAGCATGGCCAAAGTGATTATCGGCGGGCAGATGTTAAGCCTCTTGCTTGCCCTTCTGGCGACGCCGGTGATCTATTCCCTCTTGGACTCGTTCACCAACCTGTTCCACCGCAAGAAGTCTTCACTACCGGCTTCTCGCCCGGTTACCTCCCCGGCGGAAATAGTGGCATAGTGCGCTTGCCGGCGGTACACTGCCGGGCGGAAGCCAGCCAACTGTACATCTCTGGCACGCCCCTGCCCTCGTAGAGATCGACTCGATGCGCACGATCCTTTCGTACTGCGTGAACCGACGGACGTTGCTGATCCTGGCATTTTGCCTTTTGGCAAACGTCGTTCACGTCCGCGGCGCGATTGCCGAAGATGAACCCGCCGAGCGACACTTGCTCTATGTCGCGGTGCCGGGCGTGCGCGATTATCTGGAATATGGTGGGCATGGGCTGCTGGTGTTCGACATCGAGCAGGGCCACAAATTCGTCAAGCGCATCGCCACGCTCGGGCTCGACGAAACCGGCCGTCCGCTGAACGTCAAAGGCATTTGCGCAAGCGCCGCCACTGGGCGGCTCTACATCAGTACGATCCGGCAGTTGATGTGCCTGGACATGTCCACCGAGAAAGTCTTGTGGGAGCGCAAGTACGACTCGGGCTGCGACCGGATGTCGATTACGCCGGACGGCAGCACCATCTACCTGCCGTCGTTGGAAGGCCCGCATTGGTACGTGGTCGATGCAAAAAATGGTGAGGTCCTGCGCAAGATCGTGACCGACTCGGGCGCGCACAACACGATCTGCGGATTGTCGGGCTCGTTCGCCTATCTGGCCGGCTTGAAGTCGCCGCTGCTGCGCGTGGTCGATACCAAAACCGATTCGATCAAGACGGTTGGCCCGTTTAGCGCCAGCGTACGGCCGTTCACCATCGATGGCCGCGAGCGGCGTTGCTACGTGAATGTCAACGATCTGCTTGGCTTCGAAGTGGGTGATCTTGAAACGGGCGAGAAACTTTACAGCGTAACCGTCGAAGGATTTCAGAAAGGCCCGACCAAACGCCACGGCTGCCCCAGCCACGGCATCGGACTGTCGCCGGATGAAAAAGAATTGTGGCTCACCGACGCCTTCAACAGCCGGCTCCACGTTTTCGATCTGACCGTGCTGCCGCCCAAGCAACTGATGGGCGTCGAGTTGCGCGACCAGCCGGGTTGGATCACGTTGAGCATCGATGGCAAGCTGGCCTACCCCTCGACAGGCGAGGTCATCGACACCAAAACCCGGCAAATCGTGGCCACGCTTACTGACGAAGAGGGCCGGGCGGTTCAGAGCGAAAAGATGCTCGAAGTCTACCAAAGTGGAGCGAAAGCGACACGTATCGGCGATCAGTTTGGCTTGGGACGGATCCCGGCGACCACAAAATAAATCGCTGCCGCCTGGATGCAACCCCGGCAGTTAACTAGACTAAGTGCTTCCAGCCAACCTTCCCGCGTGGGCATCCAACC
>Ga0163150_10005561_pt1 | contig 16011 bp, 14 predicted proteins | sample OliLakLV19P2IB_FD_148628 | JGI IMG/M metagenome (GOLD analysis project Ga0163150, IMG submission 148628) | Freshwater microbial mat bacterial communities from Lake Vanda, McMurdo Dry Valleys, Antarctica - Oligotrophic Lake LV.19.P2.IB | ecosystem: Environmental > Aquatic > Freshwater > Lake >...
AAATAGAAACAAATTTAATTCATCAATAAAAAGATACAATGGAAAATTCATCAACAAAAGAAGACAAGGTTACCAAAGCAATTGAAAAGCAAACAATTAAATTACCGTCTGACACATTTTTATTTGCTGCTATGGGTGCCGGAGCAATTTCCTTAGTATTAAAATGTATCGGCAAGGATAGAAACGCATTGTTTGTAGGGCAATGGGTGGCACCAATTTTAATCATGGGAGTTTACAACAAATTAGTAAAGCAACAAGAAAGTAAATAGAAACATTAAAAATACTGTCATTTATAACCGATAAGAGACCGTTCGTTCCTTAATTATATAAGGTTTGCGGGAAGGAGATTGAAATCTCAATCTCCTTTTATTGGTTTTTAATACATCACAATCAACAGGATTTAAAAAATAGTAGTAAGCTTTAATATAATAACTCTGTTAAGTAGAGAAAATTCCTTGTCTATATAAAAATCAAAAAATGGAAAAAGAAATGACAATGACCGAAGACATTGTGGCAATTGCCGCAACAGATTGTAAAACCCTTGCTGCTGCAGTAAAAGCTGCAGGCCTGGTAGAAACTTTGCAAGGCAAAGGTCCATTCACCGTTTTTGCACCTACTGATGCTGCTTTTGCTGCCATACAATCAGAGGTGGACAAATTATTGAAACCTGAAAACAAAGAAAAACTTTCTAAAATTTTGACGTACCATGTTGTAAGGGGAAAAATGGAGGCTGCCGATTTGGAAGACGGACAAGAGTTAACAACAGTAGAAGGAAGTAAATTAAAAGTAATGATAAAAGACGGAACGGTAAGAGTAGGTAACGCAAAAGTTACTAGTGCTGATATTAGTGTTTCAAACGGGGTAATTCATGTTATCGACAAAGTGCTATTACCTGAAGATTAAATCTATTCAATCATTAAAATAGAGCCTTGCTTATGTGAGGTTTTATTTTTTAAACATTCTTTAAAAATAACTTTCACCATTATTTCTTTTAAAAAAATGATTTTTAAATGTCCATTCAAACAGTTAATCCTGCAACAAATAAAGTGATTGAATCTTTTACAGAAATGACAGACGAGCAAGTTAATGAAGCAGTAGAAAAAGCATCAAGAACTTATGAAAGCTGGAAGCAAACCGATTTTAAAATAAGAGCTGATATACTGCATAAAGTCGCCGGTTTACTGAGAGAGAAAAAAGACGTGTTAGCGAAGATGATAACAGTAGAAATGGGTAAACTGCTTGCACATGCAGAAGGGGAAATAAAATTAAGTGCTGAAATATTTGATTACTATGCCAATAATGCCGAAAGTTTCTTGGCTGATAAAATACTGCACCCAACGCATGGCCATCCATTAATCAGGCATTCACCTATAGGGGTTTTGTTAGGTGTAGAACCTTGGAATTTTCCATTTTACCAGGTAGCCCGTTTTGCAGCACCCAATATTATGATAGGCAATACTATTTTGGTAAAACATGCTTCCATTGTGCCTCAATGTGGAGTTGCAATTCAGAAAATGTTTAAAGAAGCAGGAGCACCAGTTGGCTTATACACCAACCTGCTTATATCCGGCACCCGGGCATCTGCACTGGTTGCTGATAAAAGAATAAAAGGAGTTTCGCTTACCGGTAGCGAAGCCGCAGGTGCCAGTATAGCTTCGGAGGCGGGGAAGCATTTAAAGAAATCGGTATTGGAGCTAGGCGGAAGCGATGCCTTTATTGTTCTGGATGATGCCGATATGGATAAAACGGTTGAATGGGCTGTAACAGGCAGGATAAATAATAATGGTCAATGTTGCGTTGCCTCTAAGAGATTTATTGTGATGGAAACTGTGGCAGATATTTTTTTAGAAAAATTTAAAACTAAACTTTCGCAATTAATAGTGGGCGACCCAATGGATGCCACCACACAATTAGGCCCGATGAGTAGTGAAGCAGCAGCGGAGCAAATAGCCACGCAGGTACAAAAAGCGGTTGATGGCGGTGCAACAATTTTATTGGGAGGAAAGAGGGTAAAGAGAGAAGGTGCTTTTATGGAGCCAACTATCATTACTAATATGCAAAGGGATAATCCTGTTTACTACGAAGAGTTGTTTGGGCCAGTGGCTACATTTTTCAGGGTTAAGGATGAACAGGGTGCAATTGATTTAGCCAACGATTCGCCTTACGGCCTGGGAGGTTCTGTATTTACGCAGGATATTGAAAGGGGAAAAAGAGTAGCCGACCAGATCGATACCGGTATGGTTTTCATCAATCACCCAACATGCACGCAGGCTGATTTACCTTTTGGCGGCAACAAACGTTCAGGTTATGGAAGAGAACTTTCCGAACTGGGTATTGATGAATTTGTAAATAAAAAACTAGTCCGCATCAGCGAATTATCTGATCCTTTTTAAACAAAACAAGTTGCACAAATTTTAATTATTTCACTTTTAAATTTTAATAAAATGGGTTATCATGACTTTAGAAAATGTATAGAAGCCTGCCTAAAATGTGCAGCACTTTGTAATCATTGTTCAGCATCGTGTTTACAAGAAAAGGATGTGAAGATGATGGCAAAATGTATTCAGTTGGATATGGAATGTGCAGCACTATGCTATGCAGCAGCACAGTTAATGAGTCTGGGCAGTGATAAATCAATTGAGCTTTGCAAGCTATGCGCCGAGGCCTGCGAAGCCTGTGCAGATGAATGTGCTAAACACGATAATGTACATTGTAAAGAATGTGCAGATGCCTGTAGAAATTGTGCAGAGGAATGCAGACTTATGAGTAAAATGGCAGCTTGAAAAACTTGAAAAATTCCAATTAAATGACAAAACCTGTTTGCGGGTGTAAATGTTTTGTTGATTACAGTGCCGTGGATACACCGGTCGGTGTTTAGCAATTGAAAACCGATCACCATTTTAAATAAATAAAATGAAAACAGAATTAGAGTTGAACGAAATGATATTGGGGATAACTAACAAAATCAGAGCAAACCATCCTGAGTTGCTGGAATATTTAAATGAAATGCCGGTTACTGTTCCATATCAGGAAAATCCACAAATAACCGTTAAAACCTTAGCATCCTATTACGATTCACTTGTAGTCTTACTTGATGAATATGAGAATAATCATGCTAAAATTTTGCTGTCAAAAAAAGTTGAAAATTTAACAATAACTGAAATTGGAACAATGGAATTAGATAATTCATATCAAAATTTATTGACAGAAGTTAACAATATTACTATTTCATATTATGATGTTGGAGAAGGAAAAATTCCTGTCATATTTCTTCATGGTTTTCCATTCGATAAGTCGATGTGGAAGGGTCAACTTGATAGTTTAAAATCTTCATATCGTGTAATAGCTTGCGATATTCGTGGGTTTGGCAAATCAATGGATGAAATGACACCGCTAAGTATTGATTTATTTAGTGATGATTTAGTGTCGTTTATGGATAAATTGAATATAAAAAAGGCAATTGTTTGCGGTCTCTCCATGGGAGGATTCATTTCTTTGAATGCCATAAAAAGATTTCCTGAACGTTTTGTGGCGTTGATTTTATGCGATACACAATGTATTGCCGATACAACTGAAGTAAAAGAAAATCGTTACAAAGCAATAGATCAAATTAACCTTGAAGGAGCAGATGTATTTAATGAAAAGTTTATTAAAAATGTTTTCCACCCTGATTCATTGACGAATAAAACGGAATTAGTTGAAAACTTACGAAGTATTGTATTTGCAAATTCCAAAAGCATAATTACAGCTGGGTTAACTGCTTTGGCTGAGCGTTCCGAAACCTGTTCTGGCTTAAATGCCATTCACATTCCAACACTTATTATTTGCGGGAGACAAGATGTAGTAACACCACTTGCACAATCTGAATTTATGCATGAGCATATTGAAGGCTCTGGTTTAAAGATTATAGATAATGCCGGACATGTTTCTAATCTTGAACAACCAGTTGAGTTCAATAAATATCTATTAGATTTCCTGAATTCGATTAGTTCTGTCTCTTATTAAGACTGTTTTCTGATAATAAATGAAACAATTGTTTTCAGAATCAAAAAATGCTTATGACAGAAAATTCAGCCATCAACAGCTTGAAGTTAATTAAAAAACTAAAAGGATGGCAACACCGAATGGTAACATATATCTAATAGAAAATGCTCATTCAACAAAGGTTGAAGAAATTGCAAAACTGCTGGATGTAAATCTGCAAACCGGCTTAAAAGAAAGTAGTATTAATGAACGAATTACAAAGTATGGCTTAAACAGTTATGCAGAACAAAAGCAAAAACGTATTTGGCTTATTTTATTTGAACAATTTAAAAGCCCGATAATATTATTGCTGGTAGTAGCCGCCGGATTTTCTTTTTTCTTTCAGGATTGGATAGAAGGATTTGCCATTATTGCTGTAATTTTTATTACTGCAGCGCTGGGTTTCTTTATGGAATTACAAGCCCGTAATTCTATGAAGGCACTAAAGGAAATGGACATAAGCGTTTCAAAAGTATGGAGAGAAAATGCCCTTAAAGAAATTTCGTCTGAGAAAATTGTACCCGGAGATGTGTTGCTGTTAGAAGCAGGTGATATGGTATTGGCCGATGCAAGGTTAATGGAAGTAAATCAATTTGAAATTGATGAATCGTCACTCACAGGTGAATCATTACCGGTCGAAAAAAATATTGAAATTATAGAAAAAAATGTTTCTCTTGCTGATAAAATCAATTCAATATTTAAAGGTACTTCTGTTGTAAAAGGCAATGCAAAAGCCATCGTAACCGGTACAGGCCTTAATACAGAATTAGGGAAAATTACCCAGTTGGTGGAAACCGCAAAGCAGGATGATACCCCATTAGAAAAAAAGCTACGAGGCCTTACAAAAATATTAATGCTTGTTACGGCTGCATTTGCAAGCATATTTATTATAACAGGATTGCTACAGGGCAAACAGTTTTACCTTATTGTAGAAACAGCATTGGCATTGGCAGTTGCTGCTATTCCGGAAGGGCTGCCTGTTGTAAGCATTATTGCATTGACTTATGGCATGTTGCGGCTGGCCAGGAAGAATGTGCTTATTAAAAGGCTGGCATCGGTAGAAACACTTGGTGGCATCAACATCATTTTTACAGACAAAACCGGTACACTGACTGAAAATAAGATTGATGTAAACAGCTTGGTATTTTTTGATGAAGACATAACGATAGATAAAAGTGGAAAAGACAATAGTGCCGCAATTAAAAAAAATATAGCTGCTTTTGAAAAGCTAATACTTATCGCCACCTTATGCAACAATGCTGTAAGCAAAGAGGAAGAAAATAAGAAAAAACATTTGGGCGACCCTATCGAAATTGCTTTATTGCAATTCGTAAATTCCAGCAAAGAAAATGCGACAGAAATAAATGAATCGTATCCCCGTATTGCAGAAGAACCATTTAATTCTGAAACAAAATTAATGGCTACTTTGCATAAAAAAGATTCTGGCAACTTTGTAGCGGCAAAAGGTGCTGTAGAGGTGTTAATACATAAATGCAGTTTGTATTATGCAGGCGATAAGGTAGTGCCTTTAACCGATGCCGATAAGAAAATATTTTTAAACAAAGCAGAAACCATTCAGGCACAAGGCTCAAAAGTATTGGCATTTGCATTTAAAGAAGCAGACAATATATCCACCAATAATTTTTTATCTGACTTAACCCTTGCAGGGCTTATAGGTTTTTTAGATCCTCCCCGAATGGAAGTGGTAGATGCGTTGCAATCGTGCAGACATGCAGGCATTAAGGTGATTATGATAACAGGCGACCATCCGGCAACTGCACTTCATATTGCTGAAAAAATAAAGCTATCAGAAAAAGATAATGTTGTTATCAATGGTAAAGAATTAGAGACTCAATTGCCTGACGAAAAATTATTTGCTGCTACTATTTTTGCAAGGGTTACACCAAAACAAAAGTTGGATATGGTAAGCCTTTACCAGAAGCAGGGCAATATTGTTGCCATGACGGGTGATGGAATAAACGATGCCCCTGCACTTAAAAAAGCTGACATTGGTATTGCCATGGGCATACGGGGCACACAGGTGGCAAAAGAAACGGCAGCAATGATTTTAAAAGACGACTCGTTTACTTCCATCGTGGCAGCCATTATGCAGGGGAGGGTAATTTTTAAAAACATTAAAAACTTTTTAATGTACCTGCTTTCCTGCAACCTTAGTGAAATAATTATTGTATTTTTTTATGGGTTATTAAACTTTCCGTTTTCGGTACTTCCGTTACAAATACTCTTTCTCAATTTGGTTACAGATATTTTTCCGGCGCTGGCATTGGGGCTTGGCAAAGGCAATAAATTAATTATGAAAATTCCTCCACGAAATCCACAGGAGCCTATTGTAATTAAAAGAGATTGGTTTACAATAAATGCGTATGCCGTGTTATTGGCTTTGCCTATTATGCTGGTAACCTGGTATTGCAGCTATTATTTAAAGTATGATGCACAATTGTGTAACAATATCACCTTCTTCAGCCTTGCTTTAGCACAGTTGTGGCATGTGCTAAATTTATCCTCCCGTAAAATCTCCTTCATTAATAATGAAATTACCCGTAACAAATTTATCTGGGCATCCTTGTTGCTATGTATTGCAATAATGGCAGTATTCTATTTTGTCAGCCCACTTAATAATACTATTGGCCTTCAAATGTTAAGCTCAAAAACCTGGTTAATAATAGTTATTACCAGTATTGCACCCGTTTTTTTAATTCAAATCTTTAAAAGGATTTTCAAAATTATTAATTAGGATGAAAAGAAGAAAGTTTTTAACTATTGCAGGGAGTGCTATTATTACTGCCGGGAGCGTTGGGTATTTAATCAGCGATAAAAATAATTATAGCAGAACTGATATAAAAAGCAGCCCAACTGATAAGTCATTACTGAAACCTGATGAAAGAGAAATTTTATACTTAGCTTCTCTTGCACCAAGCGGACATAATACGCAGCCCTGGTCTGTAAAATATATGGAACCTTATCACTGGATTATTTGTAGTGATAAGAGTAAATGGCTGCCTGTAGTTGACCCAACCCAGCGGGAAACTATTTTGTCAATTGGAGCATTTATTCAGAATCTTGAATATGCCGCAAGCAATGCTGGTTACAATTGTCAGTTTACTGTTCTTGCAAAAACTAACCAGGATGAAGAGCTGGTAGAACTAAAATTGAATAAATACGGGCCTACACCTGCATTCAGTATTGATAAAATAAAAAACCGGCGAACCGTACGTTCAAATTATCTCCCTGATTTATTGAAAACAGAAGATTTGGCTTATTTGATTAACGAAGAGCAGGATTTTTTTCATTTTATACCAACAGGTGCAAAAGAATATCAGTACCTTAACGAACAAACTATTGAAGCTAATAAAATCCAGTCCTATCGTGATGCGGCGGAAAAGGAACTGTCCGAATGGATACGTTTTTCAAGTAATGAGGCTGAAAAATATTGCGATGGCCTTACAACGGCAAGTATGGAGATTGAAGGTATGCCTGGCTGGATAGTCCGTAATTTTTATCGGAAGAATAGTGTTATGAAAAAGAGCTTTAGAGATAAAAATATTGATAATGTTATAAAGCAGGTGTCACAATCAGCAGGCTGGTTATTGATTACAAGCAAAGGCAATGAAGTTGTAACTTTACTGGAAACAGGTAAGCGGATGCAAAGGCTATTTTTAAAAGTGCGGGACAAGGGTATCGCTATTCACCCGATGACACAAATACTGGAAGAGCCGCCAACTAATCAAAGCATCAACCAATCAATAGGTATCAGCGATAGTATTCAATTCATTTTACGAATGGGTTATTTAAAAAATTACCCCGACCCAGTTTCAGTAAGACGACCTGTTGATTGGTTTGTAAGAAAGTAAAATCATTAAATTAAATAAAATAAAATATGAACTGGCTTGTATTAATTCCCGTAGGCATCGCAGCCATTGCGTTGATAGTGTTTCTGATTGTCAGAAATCAAAAAGATGAAAAAGCTTTTGAAAATCAACTTAATAATGATTACCGAAAGGCAAAAGATGAAGAAGGTGATGTGGAAACTGAGGAGCCACTGAAATAAAGTTGAATTGCTTCGACAAATATATTTATTCTCAACTTAAAGCATAGTAATGTTACCTGTACAATTGCATCAGCAAATAGCCTGGCTTTTTTTATTGGCACTCCCCATAGCCTGTATTGCCTGGACGGTAACACATGAAGAAATATTTAAAGAGCCCAGGGATTTTTGCATTCGAAAATCCAAAACGGGCAAAACAATAGCACAGCGTAAATTCTTTTATCTCTTTACCTGCGAATACTGTTTCAGCCATTATATTACTTTTCTTTTTTTATTTATTACAAAATATCATTTGTTGTTTATGGATTGGCGGGGTTACCTGGTTGGCGGTTTTGCGTTGATTTGGATTGCGAATATCTATATGAGCTTGTTTGGTTTAATACGAGTGGGAATGAAAAGGGAAAAAATGGATGCAGATATAGAGGAAATAAAGTTAAAAAAAGCAAAAGCAGTAAAAGAACCGGTATAATAACTATTGTTTAAAATGGATTTTAAAGATTACTATAAAATATTGGGTATTGCTAAAACGGCTACTGCTGATGATATAAAAAAGGCATATCGAAAACTGGCAGTTAAGTATCATCCTGATAAAAATGCGGGTAATATACCAGCGGAAGAAAAGTTTAAAGAGATTAAGAGGCCAAACGAAGTATTAAGTAATCCGGAGAAAAGAAAGAAGTATGATGAGCTGGGGGAAGATTGGAAACACTACCAGCAATCTGGCGGCAAGCAAGGCTTTGATGGATTTAAACAAGCAAACAGAAATGGGAGTAATCCATATCAATACAGCGATGGCGAACAGTTTAGTGAAGATAGTTTTGGTGATTTTTTTTCCAACCTTTTTGGAACACAATTTGGCGGTGGAGGCCGGGGAAAGCCACCATCTTTTAAAGGCCAGGATTATACGGCTCAAATACTGGTTTCACTGGAAGAAGCTTATACCGGAACACCCCGCCAATTGGAGCTGAATCATCAAAAGCTGCAACTAAAAATAAAACCGGGAATTAAAAATGGACAGGTATTACGATTAAAAGGCAAAGGGGGTAAAGGGGTTAACGGCGGACAAGATGGAGATTTATACATTACTATTCAGGTAGCAGAACATCCGCAATATAAAAGAAAGGAAGACGATTTGTATTGTACGGTTGACGTGGACTTATATACAGCGATACTTGGCGGACAAACTATTATTAAAGCACTACACAAAAAATTTAAAATAGATATAAATAAGGAAACAGATAACGGCAAACTGCTTCGGTTAAAAGGAATGGGAATGCCCCGCTATGATAAAGTAAATGAGTTTGGCGACTTATATGCAACAGTAAATATTGTAATGCCCAAAAATCTATCACCCAACGAAATGGAGTTGTTCAAAGAATTATCAACAATCAAATCTACAGCCCATGCCGGACCAGCATAACCAATCTGAAAACAGGGTAGAGGAAAAAAAACAGCAGCAGTGGTTTTTTGAGGCACGGCTTAATTATTTTGTTAGTGAAATAATGAACAGGCTGGATATTGATGATACGGATGAAATAACCATGTCCTTAAAAAGAGCTTTTCAGGCTTGTGATATATTGCACTTACCCATTCATCGCAATTTTAAACGGGTGTATCGTTTTGATGGTGAAAAAATGATTGCCGATTGGAAAATTTCCGGCCTTGCCTGCTATCTTGTTATTATTAATTGTAATCCAGGGAATGAAAATGTGGCAAAAGCTCAATTGTATTTTGCTATGAACAGGGCTGTTTATAAATGAAAAGCTAATAGAGTCGAAAGAAAATGCCCTTACCGCCGTAACTGCTATTACTTTGATACGGGTACTGTATATTGCAACTGGTAAAAAAAAATTAATTTCTTAGGGCTGGTTTAATGACCGGTTTCACCCCCTCAATCCTGGTTGGAAGAATTAGTTTTTCTTGCGGAAAAATCAGGTTTGATTTGTTTTTCAGACGATTGTCAGATGTCTTTGTGTGCTGAACTGTAGCATTCGTCGTAGGTATGGGAAGGCCGCATCTATCCTCCGGCACTTTTGCACTTCAGGGGTACGACCCGAAAATTCTTTACCACCAGCGATGCTATAAAAAGATAAAAAAGGTGATCAAACAATCCAACGACTTCAGTGTTTTGCATGCATGTTATTATGCCGGATGATTGATATCATGTTGCTTCGGTGCAGCCGAATTTTGCCATAACTTTATCGCTCCTTGGGATGGAGTTAACAATCAATACAAATCATCAAACCTTTTCAGTAATAATAATTTATTATAATCTTTAAAAAATGGAAAACAACACATCTGACAGCATATTAGCTCATGTTAACGAACCGGGCAATGAAGCTAAATGCCCCTTTTCTGGTGGAGCATTAAAGCAAACTGCCGGTGGCGGCACAAGAAACCGTGACTGGTGGCCGAATCAATTAAAGTTAAACATCCTTCGGCAGCACTCTTCTCTCTCCAATCCAATGGATGAAAAATTTAACTATGCTGAGGAGTTTAAGAGCCTCGATTTGGATGCCGTTAAAAAAGACATTTTCGATTTGATGACCGTCTCGCAGGATTGGTGGCCAGCCGACTTTGGTCACTATGGCCCCTTCTTCATCCGGATGGCGTGGCATAGTGCAGGTACATACCGTATCTCCGATGGTCGTGGTGGTGCCGGTTCCGGTACACAACGTTTTGCACCGCTCAATAGCTGGCCTGATAATGTCAATCTCGACAAGGCCCGTTTATTACTATGGCCCATCAAACAGAAATATGGTAAAAAAATCTCCTGGGCCGATCTGATGATTCTTACAGGCAACTGCGCCCTTGAGTCAATGGACTTCAAAACGTTTGGTTTCGGCGGTGGTAGAGAAGATGTTTGGGAACCTCAGGAGGATGTCTATTGGGGTGCTGAAAAAGAATGGTTAGGGGACAATCGCTATACCGGTGACCGGGAACTGGAAAATCCGCTGGGTGCTGTTCAGATGGGTCTTATCTATGTAAACCCGGAAGGCCCTAACGGAAATCCCGATCCGCTTAAATCTGCCCGTGATATACGGGAAACCTTTGGCCGCATGGCGATGAATGATTATGAAACGGTGGCTCTGATTGCAGGCGGACATAGTTTTGGTAAAACCCACGGTGCTGCCGATCCCGGCAAATATGTTGGTAAAGAACCCGCCGCTGCGGGTATTGAAGAGCAGGGTTGCGGCTGGAAAAATACTTTTGGCACAGGCAATGCCGGCGATACCATTACCAGTGGTCTTGAAGTAACATGGACCACAACGCCAACGAAATGGAGCAACAACTATTTCGAAAACCTGTTTGGTTACGAATGGGAACTTACCAAAAGCCCGGCCGGTGCACACCAGTGGAAACCAAAAGAAGATGCCGGTGCAGCTACAGTACCGGATGCTCATGACCCATCAAAGCGTCATGCACCCATGATGTTGACAACCGACCTTGCTCTGAGAGTTGACCCGGTATACGAAAAAATTTCACGGCACTTTCTTGAGAACCTGGAAGAGTTGGCAGACGCTTTTGCCCGTGCATGGTTCAAACTTACTCACCGTGATATGGGTCCCAAAGTCCGCTACCTCGGCAAAGAAGTCCCGGCAGAAGAATTGATTTGGCAAGACCCGGTCCCTGCTGTTACATATAAACAAATCGATGATAAAGACATCACTGAACTGAAAGCAAAGATTCTCGCATCAGGATTAACTGTATCACAATTGGTATCTGCAGCATGGGCTTCTGCATCCACCTTCCGTGGTTCTGATAAAAGAGGTGGTGCTAATGGTGCGAGGATTCGGTTAGCTCCGCAGAAATATTGGGAAGTAAACAATCCGCCTCAGCTGGCAAAAGTGTTAGATACATTGGAAGGCATACAGTCAGCATTCAATACTGCTCAGGCTGGTAATAAGAAAGTTTCATTGGCCGATTTAATTGTGTTAGGCGGATGTGCTGGTATAGAAAAGGCGGCTAATAATGCCGGTCATGATGTGAAAGTGCCTTTTACACCCGGCCGTGCCGATGCATCGCAGGAGCAAACGGATGTGGAATCATTTGCCGCCCTGGAACCGGCAGCAGATGGTTTCCGGAATTACCTGAAAGATAAACACAGCGCCTCAGCAGAAGAATTGCTGGTTGACAAGGCGCAACTACTGACCCTCACCGCACCAGAGTTAACAGCTCTTGTTGGCGGTATGCGGGTACTGAATACAAACTTCGATCATTCGCAACATGGGGTTTTCACTAAAACGCCGGAAGCACTCACCAACGACTTCTTTGTGAACCTGCTTGAATTTGGCATTACCTGGAAAGCGGCTTCTGATTCGCAACAATTGTTTTGGGGTCATGACCGTAAGACAGGCGAACTCAAATGGACTGGCACCCGGGTAGATCTCATTTTTGGTTCTAACTCTGAACTTCGGGCTATTGCTGAAGTGTATGCCTGTGAAGATGGTAAAGCAAAATTTGTACAGGACTTTGTAGCCGCATGGAACAAGGTGATGCAGCTCGATCGTTTCGATTTGGCCTGACTTCGGTAATGAGTTAATTAATAAAAAAGCTGGATTGATAACAAACCAGCTTTTTTATTTTTATTCTTTACTTTACTTAATCCTTCTTTGCATCCAACGTAAAACCAACCGTAGTGCCTATCGATTCTGTACTTCGCACATGAATGGTTTGCCCGTGGGCTTCAATAATATGTTTGCAGATAGATAAGCCAAGTCCACTGCCGGTTACATCAATGCTGCGGCCTTCTTCGGTGCGATAGAAACGTTCAAACAAACGGGGCAGGTGTTTTTCGTTAATGCCGATGCCATCATCACTTATCTCAATCAAAATATGTTTGCCATCTGTCTTGTACATACTGGCAGTAATATTGCCACTCTGCTTACCATATTTAATAGAGTTTTCAATGAGGTTGGTAAATACCTGTCTTATTTTTTCTTTATCGGCAAACACTGTAATTGGTGATTCACAACCTTTTTTTATGGCGCAATGGATATTGTTCTCTTCCGCTTTTAAGGACAGGCTTTCAAAGACATCTTTCACCAGTTCCTGTATCACAAAATTCTGTTTGTATAAAACTAACTCACCTCTTTCTAAACTGGATATTTCATCAAGGTCGTTTAATAAGTGAGTGAGGCGTGCAACATTTTTAGCGGTCTTCTCCAGAAATTTTTTATTTACATCCGGGTTAGCTAATGCACCAGCCAATAGGGTATCTACATAACCTTGTATAGCAAACACAGGTGTTTTAAATTCATGTGAAAGGTTTTGCAGAAATTCCCGGCGGAACTGTTCATTCTGGCGAAGCAATTCAATCTCCTGCTTATTCTCTTCAGCCCATGCTTCCACATCTTCCCGTACTTCATCAATACTTTTTTTCGGCAGTATATATTTATAATAAGTTTCTTCTTTCTTAGTCGCCTTTGTCTGATATATGAATTTATAAATGAGTTTTATCTTCCGGTAAATAAACCGTTCCAGTACAAATGAAATTAATAAGTAAGCACCCCCTGCTATAACTACAAATGAACCCACGGCCCAGAGCCAGTTTTTTACTATTAAATATACCAGCAAGCCAATAAATACAGCCAGCACCAATGCTGTAAATGCTGAAAGTTGCCGGGGAGAAATATTTTTAGTGGAAAACATAAATGCAAGTTACGAGTTGTGAGTTTCGAGTTACGATAGGAGGCTGAACATTAGAGGTTACTCGAAACTCGTAGATCATGGCTCGCAGCTAAATGCTCACAGCTTTATAGTTCAAACTTATACCCAACCCCTTTTACTGTAGTTATGCAATCTACTCCCAGCTTCTGACGGATCTTACGGATATGTACATCAATAGTGCGGTCGCCAACAATTACATCATTGCCCCACACCTGGTTAAGAATTTCATTGCGGAGAAAAACCCGTCCGGGTTTTAAGGCTAATAAATAAAGGAGTTCAAATTCTTTTTTGGCCAGTACCACTTCATTATCTCTTACCTTAATAATGTAGCGTTCCGGGTCAATAGTTACATGGTCAATCGTCAGTATTCTTGCATCGGTTTTATTTAACCGGCGAAACAAAGCATTTACCCGGCTCAAAAAAACTTTGGGGCTGATGGGTTTGCTTATATAATCATCAGCACCGGTTTCCAAACCTTTTATTTGTGTGCCTTCATCATTTACCGCAGTCAGGAAAATGATGAGGGTTTCTTTAAAAGCCGCTTGTGCCCTGAGTAGCTGACAAACTTCTACTCCGGTCTTTTTTGGCATCATTACATCTAATATAATAAGGTCAGGCTGGGTACGGCGGGCTTTTTCCAGTGCTTCATCACCGTCTTTGGCAGTAATTACCTCGTACCCTTCGTTAGAAAGGTTGTATTTCAGTATCTCCAGGATGTCCGGTTCGTCGTCTGCTATCAGCACCTTTCGGGACTTGGTTTCCATACAGGAAAAAGTTTGCGCAAACCTAACGGGAAATTGTTGGGCGGTGAAATTTGCAGGCGGTAGTTTACGTAGAGTTAATGAAAACTTAACCTGACCAGTTCGGATAAAATATTTTTTGGACAGCCAAACAGCCTTATTGCCTGTAAATCCGTCTATACCAACATGAAACTGGCCAAAAAACGTATATCCGCCGGTCTTCCTACCTTTGACCCACGATCCTTATGATAGCGATAAAAAAATATCTTGTTTTAAACCTCTTGTTACTTATTGTTTTGGCAACTTCTGCCCAGGGGGTGAGAATGACTGATACTATCAGGATACCTGCCAGTTACAAAGCCGCCTTCACCAGGCAATTTAACCACGGCCTGATTGATAATGAACAAAGGCTGATCTTAAACTCAGATGGTAAAGCTGATGAGTTGTTTGCACCCACCTCAAATGGAGACGTTAATTTTCTCCTTACAAAGTCTCTTATAAAAAAAGTGGATGCCATTCAGTATCTCATTGAAACAGATGCGGTATTTGAACATCGCATTAAAGTAAAATACCTGAAAGGCCTGGAAAATGTTTTGAGGTACTTCAGGGAAACCTGGAAACCCGCCGGCAAGAAAAAGGTAAATCCAGCTAATCTTCCAGCTATTATTACTGCTTACGAAGATTGCATGAACAGGACCCGGGTGGAGGAAAAACCTATTGATGATATCCTGAATCAACTGTCTTATGATGCAGGTTTAAATGTTATGGCCGCTACTATTTTTGATAAGAACCCCGGCCTTGCCCGTGCAAAACAAAACCTTGTTCTTAAATATTGCATGTTGAACCCCGACAGGATTTTATTTATCCTGAAAGATAATCCCAACATGCCTTTTGCGGACAGTTTAGTAAAGACATTGGATAAGAAAAAATTTGCCCGCCAGTTATATGATTTTGCACAAGCCAATAATAATATCGGTTATGTGATAAGGAATATAGTTGACGATGAGTTTATAAGAACGATTGTAAAAATGGCCCGCAGCAAAAACGGGCAGCAGTATTTTCCATTCCTGGATAATATTGTGAATGGGAAAATGACATTTGAAGAAGTTAATGCAGCCAAGGACGATTCGTTGCTGTATTATAAACTGCTGGTAAAAACCCAGGTAGAATATGTGGGAAGGGCTTCCAATAAAGACACCGCATTTGAGTATGAGACATTGCGGGAAAGATTGAGAAAGAAAGCGAATGAAAACTTTGTCAATGTTATCAATGGCCTGCATAATGAAAACACAGAGTTTCGTTTCAGGTCTATTCAGCCACTAAGTGCCGAAGAATTATATTATCTCGCTGTATCAGCGGAAGGTGCCATGTACACTTCCAGTTTTGTAAAAGGAGTATATCCGCTGATGATGAAGAAAATAAATAACAAAGGCGATTCTTTGCTGGCGACTTTGCATTTTGATAAATACAGGAAATTCATCAAAATGGCGGCGGGGTTTAATATGCTCAGCA
>Ga0163150_10005562_pt1 | contig 16009 bp, 16 predicted proteins | sample OliLakLV19P2IB_FD_148628 | JGI IMG/M metagenome (GOLD analysis project Ga0163150, IMG submission 148628) | Freshwater microbial mat bacterial communities from Lake Vanda, McMurdo Dry Valleys, Antarctica - Oligotrophic Lake LV.19.P2.IB | ecosystem: Environmental > Aquatic > Freshwater > Lake >...
CACGGTGCGATCACCATAGCGCACGACGAGGTCGTGTACTTCGATAATGGTGTCGTTTGTGTCGTCCATAATCTAAAAGAAAAACAAGTAGGTAAATAGAAGATCGACCAGAATGATCAGAAATATCGATGTTACCACGGAAGACGTTGTCATGTGGCCCACGCCTTCGGCGCCGCCTTCCACCTGAAAGCCGCGGTACACGCCTACGAGGCAAATTACGATGCCATAGAAGAAACTCTTTGAAAGGCCCGTTGCGAAATCGCGGATTTTGATCGACTGGATTGTGTTGTTGATGTACACGCCGGGCTCGACACCGACAATCCACACGGTGACGGAGAAGCCGCCGAAAATCATGATGAATGAACCCAGTATCGTCAGGCATGGGATAGCGGTAACCATCGCGAGGAATTTCGGAACGACCAGATGTTTGGTTGGATTCAAACCCATGACTTCCAATGCGTCGATTTCTTCCGACACTTTCATTGTCCCGATTTCCGCCGTTATCGCCGATCCGCTTCTACCGCTCAGCAGGATAGCGGTCATCAGCGGCGCCAACTCGCGGACCGCGATCACCCCTACAAGGTTCGCGACGTACTGCGTCGCGCCAAACGATCGCAGCAGGTACACGGCCTGCATCGCCATGATGCCGCCGATTAGAAAACAAATGAGTCCCACTATCGGGAGTGAATTCACCCCGAACTGCACGAAATGTTCGACAGTGCTCCGCACGCGAAGGCCCTTGCCGCGCAACGGCTGTATAAAAGCCCAGTTGGCGGTATCATTGATAAGGACACAGACCTTGGCCACCGCGTACAGCCCATTGAGCGTGACGCGACCCGTATAACCCAGTACGTAGGTTACCGCGCTCATGCCTTATCGCGGATCGTGAAAACGGTGTCCAGCCGCGAAAGCTGCAACACTTTTAACACCGGCGGCGACGGCGCGACCAACACAAACTCGATCTTGCGTTCCATCGCCGCGCGCAACCCTTCAACCAGCGTCGCCACGCCCGAACTATCCATGTACTCGACGGAACCGAGATTGATGCAAATTGTTTTCGATGCCGTGGGCGCCGAGTCCGTGATCGCGGTGCGCAGGTTCGGCGAGCTGTAGAGGTCGATTTCACCTGAAACGGCAATCGTACACACACCGTTGCCATCGTCCGTCTTCGTAAGTTCCATCGCCATAGTTCGTCCTTACGCGCGCGGAATGTCCCGCGCAACTTTCCGTCCCATCAGTTGATCGTATCGCATTGAAAAACCAATGCCTTTTTCTTAGCCAGGTTTTTCGGGAAGCTTGAGGCGCATTACCACCCGGTTCCCCTCGGTTTTGCCGGGGCGAAACTTCACTTCGTCGAAAACGCTGTACATCAGTTGCACGCCCAACCCGCCGGGCATGAGGTGCTCCGTATCCGGCGCGACAATTTCCTTGCGCGCACACTTCTCCTGCGGTACCGGCACCCCTCTGTCGCGCAACACAAACTCGATCGCCGAGTCGTTCCTGCGCAATGTTAGGCGCAGACGCCCCTCGGTGTTGCCGCCGTAAGAATGACGCATGGCGTTCGTACACGCTTCATCCACCGCAAGGACAATCTCGCCCGCGCGTTCGGCGTCAAACCCTTCGTTCAACAAATACGTCCGGATCAAACCGCGAACCGATGCGAGCAACCGCGGCTCGGAACTCAAATCGATATTGATATCGGTTTTTGGCATGGACTAGCCCAAGTATTTTACCGCGACCATTGTGCAATCATCATGCGGAGCTGCCGGCGCGCAATATTTCCGCACGTCCGCGTTAATCGCCTCTATCATGGCCCGCGGGTCAGACCCATAAAGTGTCGCCGCCACCCGTGTCAGGTTTTCCATCCCGTATTCGTCCGGTCCGTGCGATCCTTCCGCCCGGGTGTGCGCCGTGCGCGCCTCGACGATGCCGTCCGTGTACAATAATAGCGTTTCGCCGGGTTTTACGCGCGATTCCGTATTGGTCCACGCGCTTTCCGGCAGTATCCCTATCGGTGGCCCCGTCGCGTTGCCAAACACGCGCAAGTCGCCTTTGCCCACCGCAATCGCCGGGTGATGCCCCGCGCTCGCGCACAGCACGCGCCCCGAATCGAGTTCCAATATTAAATAGCTCAACGTGCAGAACGTGCCGCGTGTTCCGCGCATGCTCATGCTCTTGTTCAACGTCTGAAATATTTCGGAAGGTGTTCCGCGTTCGCGTGCAGCCAACCGGAATTCCGCCAGGAGTTGCGCCATTGTGAGGGCCGCCGGCACCCCTTTGCCACTCACGTCGCCCACCAGAATGCCAATCCGCGATTCGTCCGGCTGGACAAAATCGTAAAAATCTCCGCCGACCGTTTTAGCGGGCCGCATATCGCCGTACACCTGGAAACGCTTGTCGCCATCCGGCCATTGGTTGATCAGGAAACCCTGCTGAATTTGCCACGCATGCTGGATTTCCTGGTCCATGCGTTCTTTGTCGACGATCTGACTGTGCATCCGCGCATTTTCCAGCGCAAGCCCTGCGCTGTTGCCGACCGCCGTGCTGAGCAACATGTCTTCATGCGTGTACTGGTGCTTCGGGCTGTCGCTGTCGACGTACAGAATTCCGAAAATACCAAACTTCCCGCGCAAGGGCGCGCAGATAATCGAGCGCAGACGCAACGACCGTATGCTCTCGCTGACATTTAACTCACTGTCGCGGTCCGTGTCCTGATAGAGCAAACTTTCCCCGCGCTTGATCACCCGCTGCGCGACTGTCTCGCTAATTGTAAAGTCCCGGTGGCCTACGTGCTGCACTTTTCCACGGACGATGACATGAAATTTCCTGCAAACCGGGCAAGGTTGCAGTTCGCGTACCTCGGCAGACGCGAACACAATCGCGCCGCGCTGCGCATCGATCGCGCGCATGGTCGTCTCGAGAATATGGTCTACCAGCGGGCACGGCTCGTAGTTCGACGAAATCTCGTTCATCACCGTGAACACGGCGCGCAACAGGCTTTCGGCGCGCTCCTCGCGGTCTTCTTCGTCGCCCGCCTTTTGCCAGTTGAAAATGGTTTCTTTGAAAACCGTCGTGTTGTCGGGTTCTTCCGGATCATCAGGAACGTCGTCGGCCTCGAACCGCATCACGGTCTCGCCGATTTGGAGGTTGTCCCCCGGCGCCAGCACGCCCTCAACCATCGGCATCCCGTTCAGTTGTGTTCCGTTCGTGCTGCCGAGGTCTTTCCAGAGAAACCGGCTTCCATCCAGCGTAATCCGAACATGCCGCCGCGACGCCGCCGCGTCATCCACGACGCACCCGCACTCCATCGAACGCCCGAGCGTAATCGACGACCCTATCGGCACCCGCCGCTCCGGTTCACCATTTTTCTTGCACACGAGATAACCGCGAAGCACAATGTCTTCCTTGAGAGTATGGCCCGGGCGCCAGTTTAACGATTACCCTGCAACGCGGGCAAGGAACGTGATTGCGCCTTCGGCCCCGGCTGGGCCAGAATGAATTCTTGGACTCACATTCAATGGGTGTACGATTTATGACGCGGCTAGTTTCAATCGTTGTACTCGCTGCATGCGCGGCATCGTGCAACCGCGCGCCCGCGCCTGATTTCTTCGCCGAGGGCGAGGAACTCTACCTCAAGGGCGAATATGACGAAGCCATTGAACGCTTCAAGGGCTATCTGCTCGCAGACCCCGATCATGCCGGCGCGCACTGGTATCTTGGCACCTGCTACCTCTATTCGAGTGAACACCGGTGGCTTGGTATCGCGCAAGGTGAACTCGAAACGGCGTTGGCGCTCTTTAACCGGCAGGGGAAGGCAAACCCTATTCCCCGGTTCAACGAAACTTACTTCGAAATGATGTGCCACATTAACCAGGCTAAAATCTATCTTCTCCTTGTCGAAACGCTCATCCAGAATCCGCGCGCGTTTCCCGGACTCGACGCGCGCGCCGTCATTCCCGGCCTCCTCGCGAAATGCGCTGAACACGCCGGCCTCGCTGATGAAGTCTCCCCCGGAAATCCCGACGTGGTAGAACTCAAACGCATCCTGGATCGAGCAGCCGGAGAACGTCCCGCCGAGCCCGCGCAGGAACAGATTTCAATTTGAAATAGTCGCCTGCCCGCGTTCATACAAGGCACTAGGCTCACGAGAAGTAGGTCACACCACTACGGCGGATTCTCGCGCGACAGTCATTGGTCGTCTCGATGAGGCTGATTCAAAATTTGATGTTGTGACGTTTCACGCAATCTGGATGTGCCTCCCAACTCGCTCAACTTGCATGAGCTGCCTCTCCGATGTATGGAGAGTCTTAAACGATAACGGACTGTTCATCGCATCAGTTACTCATCCCGGTTTTCGCGATCGACAATTCGCGACATTCCGAACGTCATTCGACATGGATAACTACAATCGCGAAGAGTTCTCCGTTCGAAGTCTCACTTTTTGACGGCGAAGAGGTGATTAAATTCACCGATTTCCATTTGAGCGTCGGCGAAATGACCCGTCAACTTCACGAGACTGGTTTTCTCATTAGGGAGATCATTGAGCTATCCGATGTGGACAAAGCACCGTGGCCACCGCCTTTCCTTGGCTTCTATTCATCGCGCAAAAAGGATAGTCTAACGCATCCCCCGGCCGATATGATGTAGTGCGTAGCCGTACCATCCCGGTACCAGGACGGAAGGATTTCGCCCACTAAAGCGAACGGGGCCGCAAGCGCCTGCACGTTCGTCCTATAAGGTGACGCCCCTCTTGCTATTGATCCTGTTCAATCAATCGTGTCCAAGTAAGCTCCCACGATCAACCCATCATGGAAAGGGATCAACCCCATCATGGAAAGGCTTGGCCAGAAAGAACTGCAATACCAAAAATGAGACTGCGCCAATTTCTCCTTTAAATTTCGAGAGACTCCGCCGCAGGTAGCGAGAGTTCTTTCACTATTGGAGCGAAGACGGTATGAAACTGCTCGAGTCTCTCACGCAGCCACTCGTAGTATTTCGGCCAAGTTCGGCGATCCTGTGGATCGATAGCGGTGCGCGCGTATATCCGACACTGACGCACACCTTCTTTTTGATACCACGTAAGCGGGTCAACGACACCTCGCTGAATTTCTGCTTCCCTAGCTTTCAGCGCATTGAAGTATTCCTTTGACTGGGGATGCTCAATAAGTAGTTCGGCGCGAAGTTCTCCCCCATATTTCTTGGTCTCAGAATCCCATGTCGAAATCACGGCCGCGAGTTTGAATCCCTCGCGCCCCAAAGAAACGAGGGTCCAGTTCTGCGGATATGGTTTACCGCATCGCAGAGAACTGTATTCTTGGAGGTATGCGTGAAATCCAACCCAAAAATCATATTGCAGTTGCTGCGTTTCCGTTAGGCCCTCTTGCGCTCCGCGTTTAACTGCCTTACTCCAATCGTTTGGTTTAGATACGATATTGAACTTCGGAGCAGGTATAGAGGCGTCAATGCGCCAGAGCTCGATTTCCAGCCCAAAGAACGAGAACCGGTTTGTCGTTATGGAGTTGAGCCAATCGAGAGCGGCGCGGTGCTCGTCAGTAAACTGAGGTGAAACCCATATGACCGTCGCTGCCTCAAGTCCCGCCGCATAAGTAAGGAGTTGTCCGAGGTGAGTGTGGTCTGTCCGCTCAAGCTGGTTTTCGATTAGAACCAATGTGTCGTTGATGGCCTCTTTGCAGAGAATGTCGGCGCGAAATGGCCCCACTGGTTTTTCCGTCGCTTGTATCTCAAGCTCCAAATCCAGCGTTTCCGCAAGCAAGGTCAGGTTTTCCGGTCGCGCAAGCCACGGTGTGAAATGCTGTCCCTCATTCGTCCAGGCTGAACGCAGATCAACCTTTTCCAATCTACCTAGTTTGGGTGTTGATTCTCGCACTTTCGCTATTCCTCATCCCCATTCGATTTGCGGCACGATTCAGAGAACAGGTTTCGCAGGAATTCGCCGTTTCTTGCTAAGTCCTCTTGGCGGAGCCGGAGCACTAACCGAGGACTCTTGACCTCCGCCATCCGCTCAATCGTTGTTGTCTTCAGCTTCTCGACCCACGGTTCTTTCTTCTCGACGCGGACCGCGGCCCTAACCCATTGTTTAGACGGTCGAAACTTTACGCAATGATTCGGAAGACCATCCTCGTACTGCCCAATATACTGCTTGTTATATCGCATCGTCAGCCCAGGCCTACTTTCGCGCAAGATTCCGAAGCATTGATCGATGAGGGGTAGCATTTCTGCACCCGACGACTTCTCCCAGTATGCGCGATCTGCACCTTGCCCCCAAGGCTGTTCACCCCCAAGGTCCTCATCGCCTCGAAGTACCTCGTCTAATACCTTAACGAAGTTCAAAACGATCTTGTCTTCCACCTGAAGCGCAGAGAGTTGAATCGCGAAGATCGGTAGCGTGCTGTTAAACAGCCCAATTACATTTAGGAAGCGGGATGTAACGTTTTCTGCGACGAGTACCGCGCAGTGGTCATACTGCGGATATCGCTTGCGCTGAATGTCCCAGTATTCAAGTGTCCGAATGATGTGACTCGCATCTGTTTCCCCTAACTGAATCTCGACCTCATACCAGCGCTCGGACTCGGGATCAATCAGCAGGAGGTCAAGCCGCCCGGCCCTAGGTTGTCGGATTTCAACGTCCTTCACCAACAGGTCGCCGAGGCCAAGTATAGAGGTGTCGTCGATTATGCGCTGTTGCAGCCAGCGTTCATTAACGTCTGGGTGGGACTTCAAGCTTATGGACTGTGGCTTGACATACGTCAATGGTGGCATCAAATCTACTCCGCTATGCGACCGAGGCAATTCGCGCTTTTTTATCGGTGATTGGGATCAAACGACTCCGCTGAAAAGTAAAATGGCGGAGAGGGCGGGATTCGAACCCGCGGTACACCGTTAAGCATACACACGCTTTCCAAGCGGGCGCCTTCAACCACTCGGCCACCTCTCCGCGGGATGCTTGGGGGAGCAAAACCGCCGATTTTCGCGGCGTTGCATGAACCCGAAATTTTAGTCCGCAATGATGACGATGTCAATGCGCATGCGCGGAACGCGCAACCGCTTGATCACCGCCTTGCGCGCACGAGCGTTTGACTTGTCCGTCCGCCGTTTGTTAGCCTTTCGCGCTGTATACAAGCATTTTGCCGTGGGGCGGTAGCTCAGTTGGGAGAGCGCTGCGTTCGCAATGCAGAGGCCGAGGGTTCGACTCCCTTCCGCTCCACCATCCTTCCCTTTGACAGCAGACCGTTTGCGGAGTCCTCGAATGAAGCACATCCGGCGCATGACCGCCTTGCCAGCGTACGCGTTTGGCGAAGTACGCCCGAATCCGTTCCTGAAATTGCTCGAACCGATTTCGCAGGGTCTAGTGTTGGTGCTACGAAAAAAAGGCGCGGAAAAGGCGCCTGCGGAAAGCTAAGGCGCACCCGTCTAATCTATTTAGAGTCTCTATCAAAACTGCCGTAACCCTTTTCAGGGTACCTTTATTTTGGGTATTGTACCTGGGGTAGGTCCGCCTTCGTCGAAGCGACTACAGCGGCCCAGGCTGCGCGCCGTAATCCCTTCGAGATAAAAAGACTCAGGATAGGTTTTGTTAGAGATTCTTGCTCAGTCTTCCGCCGCCGGCACGGCGCGCCATACTTCAAGGCCGCTGGCCGGGTTCGCGGTCCCCAAATAAAAATCCCCGTCCGGCGTTGATTCCATCGTGCGAAAACCATAGTTCTCGCGATTGCCCAAACCGTCTTGCGTCAGTGGAAACCAATGCGTTCCGTCCTGCGTCTTGAAAATATCCCCGCCGGCCTCCGTCAGCCGGTACCAGTCATCGATATCCAACACCTCTCCCGCGATCGCCTTTTGCTGTTCCTGCAAGAATTCAATTAGTTCTGGTAAATTGTCGAGAAGTCCCGCCAACAGATTCGCCTGGTCCCAGGTTCCCGCGTACAACCAGCCATCGTGTTCTTTCATTTGCCAGCAATAAGCGTTTGTAAAATAGTTGAACCCGGAATCGTAGCCCGAAATCGAGTTGTTTCCGACCACCGTTTCCCATGAATCATCGGAATCAATGCGTATGATGTCACAGCCTTTGAATCCATAGTCTTGTACCCGGTTGTAACCATAAAAAAGCAGGCTTCCTACGTACAATTTTCCCTTGAAGATCGCTGGAGTGCCCGCGGCCTCGTTACGCGGATCGGGCCCGCCATGATCGACGACTTTGACGGGACCGCCCGCGCCGCCGGGACCTTCGAGCTTCCAGACTTCATAACCTTCCGCATCATTCTTCGTGCCTGCCCACAGCCAACCGTTATACGAAATCAAAAATTCCACGCCGCGGTTGTACGGATTGCCAAACCCGTCTTGCATCAGCGGCTCGAAACTTATGCCGTCGTCTGAGACCCAAATCTCCCCGGGTGGCTGGACTTCCTGGCCGACTGTGTCGAATGCGAATCCCGCGTACAGTTTTCCATCGTGTGCCGCAAGGGCGCGCATCGACGCATGGTTCAACCCCGTCGTGAACACGCTCTCCCAACTTCCCGCGTCCCCCGATTTGGACCGCCACAGCGTCGAACCGTTCCCCTGGCTTGAGGCGTATAAGTACGTTGCGCGAGCGCCCTTCTGATCCTCGTCTACCGCGTCGTACGTGAGCATGAAGCGAAATCCGTATGTGGATAATTCGTCATCCGAGACATCGTGGTAATCGAAAACTTTCTCCCACACGTTTTCGCCCAAGTCAGGGCGATACCGTCGAATCTCCGGCGCGCGCACTGGCGGATCATCCGTATCTCCGCCGGTCAACCTTGCGTTCGAATAGTAGGCAAAAATGCCGCTGATGTTATTTCCAGTCCCCACATACACGTGGCCATCATCCGCACCATCCGGTTTGAAAAACTTCATCGACCACGCATATTCGTTTCGATCCTCTTCGGTATCCGCGGCGTCAAACCCGCTTTGGCTGATGCGTACGAAATCGTTCGCCCGAAGTCCGCCCGATTCGCATTGCGGCAACACCATTCCACAACACACCACCAGGGTTGCGGCCCAAAGCATAATGCCTCTGTTCACATAAATCCGCGTCATGAAATGACCCCTCGAATTGCCAACCAACCGCCCCCGATTTCGCAATCCTACGAAACGCCCTCTCGAATATCGAGTTACAAGTTCGCTTGCGCATATCGGTTGCCTTCACAGTCCATCCCGGCCGCGCGTTGTACAAATCGGCGCCATCGCGGTATAGTCCACGTACTTGGGGAACTCTTTCGTGCAACCAAAACCCAAAATACTGGTCGTCGACGATGAAGAAAATATTCGGTACGCGCTGAACCGCTGGTTCGAGATGTCCGGATTCGACGTCGATACCGCCGAAGACGGAGTCGTGGCCGTCGAAAAGTGTAAAGCAACACGCTACGACATAATCACCATGGACCTTGTCATGCCCAGAATGGATGGCACCACCGCCATCGGCGCAATCCGTAAAATCAATCCTGACGTTCCCATACTTGTGCTCAGCGGCTTTCCGGATCGCAGCAGCGGACCGGTCTCGACCGGCGCAACCAAAATCCTCGCGAAGCCCATGCTCCTCAGCGAGCTCGAACAGGAAGTCCGCGCACTACTGCCCGATTGATGTAGCGCCGAACGCTGATTCGGCGCGATCAATATGCATCGTGGGAGCCGGGGAACATTCCCAAATGGAAATTTGGGAACGAGGGCGTTGAGATTACCACCTGGAGAACGTGGCGTGACCAGTCTATGCCTGATCATCGGTTCATTCGCGTTATGTGCCGATGCCGCGCCAAAACCGCCGTCGTCCGGCGCGACCATCACCATTGCCGCGCGCGACTCGGCGGAAACCTCGCGCCTCACCGCCACCTACGTCTGCGACGGCGAAGCCGACCAGGAGGAAATCAACGCTGCCATTCGGGCGTTGCCCGCACCCGGCGGCCGAGTCGTGCTCATGGAGGGCACTTACGACATTCGACGCGTGGAAGGCATGCTCGGCGGCGTGCTCATCGAACGCAGCAATGTCGTCCTTGAAGGGCAAGGCCCTTCCACCAAACTCTTCCAGGCGCCCCAGCAGGAAAGCAACGTTATCCGCATCATCGGCGCGAGTGTTGGCCACATCGTCATCCGCAATCTTTACATTGACGCGAACCGCGACCAGAACCCCCTTGGGGAGGGCGACGAGAACATTTCGCACGCCCGGTTCGAGTTTTGCGGCATCAAGGCCTTTTCGGCGCGGCCTGGCTGCTCCGCCGATCCGTGCCACAACATCACCATCGAAAACTGTTATGTCATGAACGCGCGCCGTCTCGGCATCATGCTTGAAGGACGCAACATGCGCGTGCTCAACAATGTTTTGGGCAATGCCCATTCGGACTCGGTCGAAATCCTGACAGGGCCTGGCGAAATTCGCGGGAACTACGCCGAAATCACCGGCAGGACGCACGTCGCCTTCGGCACCGACCGCGGCGACAACATCATCATGGCCAATAACATTGTCCATGTCCGCGAAGGCGGTAATATCGACATCGGGTTCCGCTCTTGGTCCGATTCGCAGCGCCACGTCATCGAAGGCAATATCGTGACTGTGGATGCGGGCGGCAAATGCGCAGTCGCCATTGATGCGCGCGGTTACGGCGCGATCATCACAGGCAACCATACGTTCACGGCGAACCCGGATGAGAAGCTCACGGTAAAAATCGGCGCCGGCAAAACCATCGTCACCGGCAATGTCTTCGAAAACACAATCGTGGACATCAACGACACCACTGGAACCGGAAAACCGATTCTCGTCAACGGTAACATCCTCGAAAACTCGACTGTCGAAATCAAAGCGGGACAAGTCATTCCGAATCCCGCAACCGCAAAGGTCATCGAATAACTATGAATGAGACGCCAGCCGAACCGGCCGCGCCTCCCACGTTCGCCGAAGCCACCCGCACATGGTCGTACATCGGCCTAAACAGCTTCGGTGGGCCCGCTGGCCAAATCGCCGTGATGCACCGTGTCTTGGTCGAAGAAAAGAGATGGGTAAGCGAAGAGCAGTTCCTGCACGCATTGAACTACTGCATGCTGCTTCCCGGCCCCGAAGCGCAACAATTGGCAACCTACATCGGCTGGTTGTTCCACGGACCGCGCGGCGGACTCGTCGCTGGAACACTGTTCATTCTTCCCGGCATTGTCACGATCATGCTGCTGAGCTATCTCTACGCCGGATTCCAGGAAGTAATCGCCGTCGAAGCCTTATTCTTTGGGCTAAAATCGGCGGTACTCGCGATCGTGGTCGAAGCTGTAATCCGCATTGGAAAACGCGCACTGAAATCGCGCTTCTCAATATGCATTGCCTCTGCCGCATTCATCGCTATTTTTTTCTTCGCTGTTCCATTCCCGGCTATCATTGCCGTCGCCGCCTTGTTGGGCCTCATACGCCACTATCGAGGATCGCCGAGTGCCCCGCAATCCGTCGCAACTACTGCCCGCCATCCGTCGTTTGCACGATCACTTCGCGTAATCGGAGTGTGGTGTACGCTTTGGTTTGCGCCTATCATCGTTCTGCTTCTCGTCCGCGGACCGGACAACGTGTATTTTCAGTTGAGCACCTTCTTCAGTAAGGCGGCTGTCGTCACCTTCGGCGGCGCATACTCCGTACTCGCGTACATCGCTCAACAGGCGGTTCACACGCATGCTTGGTTGCAGCCCGGCGAAATGCTCGATGGCCTTGCCATGGCTGAAACGACGCCAGGACCGCTCATCATGGTCGTTCAGTTCGTGGGGTTCATGGCGGCATACCGCAATCCTGGCGCGCTTCCGCCACTGGTCGCGGGTACATTCGGCGGACTCCTGACAACGTGGGTAACGTTTACTCCGTGCTTCCTATGGATTTTCCTGGGCGCGCCTTATATCGAGGCGCTACGCGGAAACAAACCGCTCAATGCCGCATTGAGCGCCATCACCGCCGCGGTTGTCGGAGTGGTGCTGAACCTCGCGGTATGGTTTTCGCTCCATACCCTTTTTGGCCGTGTCGACGAAATGGTATTCGGCCCGTTGCACCTCCAAGTGCCGTCGCTTGCGACAATAAACTGGGCAGCCGCCGCACTCGCGGTAGCCGCCGCGATTGCCACCTTCCGGTTTCATGTCGGCATGCTCAAAACACTGGCGGGCTGTGCCGCCGCGGGTTTGGCCTATGCGGCGTTGGCAACCTGAATTTTGAAAAGTCCCCTTTTCGCGGCTATTTTCCTTTCCGCCTACATCTCCATATACGGCATCGGCGGGACCTTTCCCAGCAACCGCGTATAGACCGACAACGCGCCACGATGATGCGCCGTGTGATCGCTGATCGCCCCCACCACCGCCAACTTCGGTGCGCCACCCATGACCGGCCCCGCCGGCAACGGCACATTCAACTCTTCATCCGTCATTCTGCCGACTTTCGTTACCACGCCCTTGTGCGCCTTGTCCAACCACTCGCGCGCGGCCTTCAGTGACGTCACTTTCGCAATCTCGACGGCATGCGCCGCGAAGTCCAGATCAAACCCCTCGGGCCGTGTCATACCCTGCACAAACCAGTCCAGCGTGTGGGCCACGTGCGCGACTTGCTGCGCGGCCGTCATCATTCCCGCTTCGGGCACGAACGAAGAATCCTCCTCGGCTAGCGCTCGCGTCCCACGATCAAAAAACTCCTTGCTCGATTCCAATTCCCGCACCAAACTTCCGGCCAGTTGCGTTCCCATGACAAAATACTCCCTCGTGCTTACGGTAATTGGCGGCCGCAGGTCCACCACATACGAAGCCTATACACACTACCGGGAAATCTTCAAGGTGCTGGTCTGCCGGCGGACTGCGGCGGCCCCCAAGGCGCCGCTTTGGCTGTTCACCACAGACAATCTACCGTCACCCTGCGCGCACGAAGCCATCGCCCACAAACAGCCAAAGCGGTGTCTGCGCTCAGTTCAATTGACAACAAGCAGCCAACATCCACCAATCGTCAGTTTGCTCCGGTGAAGCAAACGTGCTGTGCCGCTCCGCCACCGCAGTCCAAATGGCGCTCGTTCCAAACGCAGCGTCGTGGGAGCTGCCGCTTTGGACTATGGCCGGCCCTTAGGGCTGCGTCCAAGTCACCAGGTATTGGGCGGGGCAAACAAATGGCCCGATACTCCCACCGTCGGGTATACTTGCTTCCTGAACAAAAGCCCCCGATAGTCGCGGCGAAGTCTGACGAATTCTCATGGACCGCGCCTGTATCGTAATAATGAGGCGATAACTCCAATATGCCATTCTTGATCGACATGCACATGCACACGACCCGGTATTCCCGGTGCAGCCGCATAGAACCTGCGAAAATCATTAGTCAGGCCGTGCGCGCCGGATTGGACGGCATTGTAATCACCGAGCACCATCATCAGTGGAGCCAGGACGAAATCGACGCGCTGGTGGCGGAATCGGGTCATCCGGGATTTCTGGTGATGGCGGGTTTCGAGTATACTTCGAACAAGGGCGACATCCTGATGTATGGCGTGCCGGACGGCCACGTGAAAGAGTTTACCCCGGCCTGGCCACCGGAAAAGGCGATGGCATTGGCGCAGCGGTATGGCGCGGCGTGCATTGCCGCGCACCCGACCCGGGAAGGCATGTCGTTTGACGAACGGATCGCAAAATTCCCGCTCGCGGCACTCGAGGTCGCCAGCGTAAACCTCAAGCCGCACGAGCAACGCCTGGCCCGGCGGCTCGCCGAATCCATCAAAAAGCCGATGGTCGCGTGCAGCGACGCGCACGATCTGCAAAACGTCGGCCGCTATGCCACCGAGTTCCCCGATCTCATCCTGGGAATCCGCGATTTGCAGGCAGCGTTACTGAATGGTAGATTTCAGGCGGCACGATTCGACCAAAGGACATCGCACGCGTGAGTGAACCAACGCCAAATACTTCGTCGGCCCCGCTAGACCGCCCTGCCAACATCAAGGGCGAAGTGACCGAATTGATCAAGATGGTGGTGTGGTTCCTTGCGCTCTTTTTCATCTTAAAGGTATTCGTCATCGAGGGCTACGAAGTGCAGGGCCCCTCAATGGAACCGACCCTCCAAAACAACGAACGGATTCTCGTTTTCAAGCTTCCTCACAAAATCAGCACCTGGTGGCACGGCTACCAACCCATTGAGGCGGGCGACATTGTGGTCTTTGAACGCACGGAAGACGCGGGCAAACGCTATGTCAAACGCGTCATTGCCGGGGGGCTGCCCCGAATTCACGGTAACACGGTCGATGCCCAGGTCCAGGAAGACACGGGCCCGCCTCCTGTTTCGCTGCGCATCGAAGAAGGCCGCGTTTTCATCAACAACCAGTTTATCGAAGAGGACTATCTACCCGACCAAAAACGAGCCGACTTCAATGATTCCGACCGCGCCGACTTGAAGCGCGGACAATACTACGTCATGGGTGACAACCGCGGCGTCAGCAAGGACAGCCGCGCCTTCGGGGCCATCGAAGACCCCAAAATCATCGGAAAGGCCGTATTCCGATTCTGGCCATTGAGCCGTTTCGGCTTTTTGAAATGAACACGGTCATCTTCTCGGACGTCCACCTGAACGTGGCAGAGGATGGCCGGGACCTGATGGAGAAATTCACCGCGTTTCTAAGCGCCATCGATCCCGCTAGCACGAACCGGATCGTAATCCTCGGGGATCTCTTTGATTTCTGGTTTGAATACAAGCACGTGATCTTTTCCGGCTATTTCAATGTGCTTCGCGCGTTTGCCGACCTCAGCGACGCCGGCGTCGAAATCCATTTCGTCATCGGCAACCACGATTTCTGGGCGGGCAGGTTTTTGCGCCAGCATCTCCGGTTCCAAATTCACGAAGACCTTACGCTGGATTTAAACGGCAAGCGCGCCCTGTTCATTCATGGCGACGGCATCAACCCTGGTGATTCGAATTACCGGCTGTACAAACGCATTGCGCGCTCGCCGATCATTGTCCGGTTATTCGGGTTGATCCATCCCGATTGGGCAATGGGCCTTGCCCAGGGTGTATCGCGCGGAAGCCGCCATATGAAGAAAGTAGATGATCTAAGCCAGGGCGCCGAGGTAGCGCCCCTGCGGGAATTCGCTCGCGCCGCGCTTGTGGAAGGGCGCGCAGACATCGTGTTCTGCGGGCATTCACATTACCCCGTCATGGAGACGTTCCCGACGCCCGGCGGCGAAGGGCTCTACATCAATACCGGAGACTGGCTGTACCACCAGAGCTACATCGAATGGGACGGCACGACGTTTCACCAACGCTCAGTGATCGCCGAACCCCACCGCGAGGAAATACCCGAACGACATGCTCAGCGCCGTCCAAATGAGCCACAGCAGGAACCACAAAATGCCGGCGCCCCGTTTGCGCGAGAATGATTTAAAGCGCCTGCGCATCACCGTCGATATGCTTGGACTGATATCCGCCACAACCACCGTGATGTTGTCGCGTCCGCCATTGTCATTCGCCATTGCAACAAGCTTGGGCACGATCTCCGCCGGCGACACATTCTTGCGGAACTCCGGAATGATCTCCGCGTCCTTGCACATGTTGACAAGGCCGTCCGTGCAAAGCAGCAGCATGTCCCCGGGTACGATATGCCAGGTGTAGGTATCGATATCGACGACCGGGTGCGTGCCCACGCTGCGCGTCACAATGTTTCGGCGCGAATCGGACTCCGCCTCGGACTTCGACATCAACCCAAGCTGCACCTGCTCGTCCACCCACGAGTGGTCCTGCGTCTTCGTAAGGATTTCGCCGTCGCGCAGGTGGTAGCAGCGCGTATCGCCGACGTTCCCGATATACACCTTTCGCGGCGTCACGAGCGCGACGATCAACGTCGTGCCCATCGGTCTATCGCTCTTGATCAAATCCTGGTTCGTTTTGTAAATATTGTCGTTCGCACGGGTAATCGCGTCCTTGATAATTGGCAAAAACGCTTCGTCTTCACCCGGTTCACTTGGCGGGGGTGGCGGCGGTTGCCGCATCAAATCTTTCACAAGGGAC
>Ga0163150_10005564_pt1 | contig 16008 bp, 9 predicted proteins | sample OliLakLV19P2IB_FD_148628 | JGI IMG/M metagenome (GOLD analysis project Ga0163150, IMG submission 148628) | Freshwater microbial mat bacterial communities from Lake Vanda, McMurdo Dry Valleys, Antarctica - Oligotrophic Lake LV.19.P2.IB | ecosystem: Environmental > Aquatic > Freshwater > Lake >...
ATTCTACCCCCACCCCCATGAAACGAAAAAATCCCGTTGCTCTGCTCTTCGGCTGGCTCGCGCTATCGCTGAACCCGACCCATTCCGCCCCCGCCGCAGAGGGGGGCGGCGCGTCCGCCAATCAATCATCCGGGAGTGTCAGCGGCCGCGTGAAAAATATCGCCACCGGGAAGTACCTGAACAACGCGCGGGTTTCGATTCAGGGCACGGATTTACTCACCTTCACCGATGAATCCGGCTCCTATCGCCTGGCCGGTGTTCCAAGCGGAGCCATTGTCGTGGAAGTTTTCTATACGGGGCTGGATGAGCAAAAGGTATCGGTGAACGTGCCCGCCGGACAGCGCGTTGAGCAGAACGTGGAAATGACCAATGTCGCGCGTTACGGTGCAACGTCTGATGTCATCAAACTGGGCTCCTATGTCGTCGCCTCTGCCCGGGAAACGGACATCGAGGCGATCGCGATCAACGAGCAGCGCTTCGCGCCCAATATCAAGAACGTCATCTCAACCGAAACGCTCGGCGATCCACTCGGAGGCAGCATGGGCGACTTCCTGCGCTTTCTCCCAGGCGTCGCAGCCGCCTACGGCGCGCTCGAAACGGAAGGCGTGCTGATTCGCGGATTTCCGAGCAGCATGTCGGTCGTCTCCTCCGACGGTGTGCAGCTCGCGGGCGCCAACGCCAGCGGCGAGCGGGACTTCTCCCCATCGCGTGTCGGAGTGAACAGTATCTCCCGCGTTGAAGTCACCAAGGTTCCCCTCCCTTCGACGGCCGCCGACACCATGTCCGGTTCGATCAATCTCGTCAGTAAGAGCGCCTTTGAACGCAGTGCCGCCGAATTCAGATATCGAGTCGGCATCTCCTCCAACCAGCAGCGCTTTTCCTTCGATAAGACTCCTGCGCCCAGCAATAAGAAAACGCTGAAATGGTATCCGGATCTTGGATTCGACTACACCCTGCCGATCAGCAAGAATCTGGGCCTTGTCATCACGGGACTGCACTCCACGACTTCGTTTGAAACGGACACCTGGTATACAGACTATCGCGCCAGTGGCACGGGCACCAACGCCACCCCCGCCAACCCGTACTTGTGGAGAAACCGGAATGTTGAAGTTTCGCGTTCCTACGAACGGGATTCCCTTTCCGCCAAGCTCGACTGGCGTCCCTCGACCCATGGAGTGATCTCGTTCGGGACCATGGTGACGTACTATGATCAATTGAATTGGAACTCGAGTTTCAGTCCCACGGTTGGCAATGTGGGCACATCGAGCATTGGTGGCGGCACCGTCCTCTCCTACACCCCCGAACAGGTGAATGGTGCGACCGGTCGGGGCAGTGTCACGCAAGGGTTCAGCCACTCTAAAAACAGTGGTCTCAGTCAGTCCGCCAACCTCCGTTATCGTTTCGATGATGGAACGTGGAAAATCCTGTCGGCCATCAGCCGTTCAAATTCGAAGGCGTGGCGCCGGGACGTGGATCGCGGATTCTTCAACGCCGTCGGGGTCGGTCTGGCGGTGCCGGTTCGCGTGAATTACACCGGAATCTCCGGAGGCCAGATCGCTGATTTTCAGGTGTTCAATAATGCCAATCAGCCGGTTGATGTTTTCGATATCAATAATTATGTCATCAGCACCGCTTCGGGCGTTCCCAGAACCACGGTCCGGTCAACCATTACGTCCGCCGATCTGGATCTGCGCCGGCAGATGAACTGGCTGCCTTTTCCGGCCGCCATTCAAGTCGGAGGCATGCACCGGATTCGCACTAACGACGACGTGCGCTGGGATGGCCGCGCCTATAACTATAATGGTGTGAACGGTTCGAGGTCAGCGGCACCATATCTGTCGGATGTCTATTTTGGAGAGCGAAAGCTCGGCTCGTTCGAAGACAAACCCTATGTCCCGTGGATTTCACCGCATAAGGTGTGGGAGGCATTCGAGGCCAATCCTGCTCTCTTCACCCAGACCCTCGCGCAGGAGCGTACGACTGCGATCAATAATGTGCTCAATTCAAAATATATCGAGGAGGCGGTTTCTGCTCTCTATATTCAGGGCGAGGCCAGGTGGTTTAACAATCGGCTGAGTGCCGTGACGGGCGTGCGTTTCGAGCGTACCACCTCGGAGGGTGTGGGCCCCCTGCAGGATCCGAATGCGGTCTTTGTTCGTAATGCCAACGGAACCTTTGCACGGACGCCTGCCGGTGCGCGCATTCGCAGGCCGGAAGCCGGTGTCGCAGGCTCGCTCGATGAAATTCCGTTAATTTACCAGGCGCGCGCCTCCCGCGCGGAGCGGTCTTATCATGGCTATTATCCCAGCCTGCATTTGAACTTCCATGCCACTGAGCGACTGCTGGTGCGGGTGGCATATGCGAAAACGTATGGCCGCCCGAACTTCAGTCACATCATTCCCAATACAACGATCAACCAGGACGATGATCTGGACTCGGAACCGGAGGAAACAAGAGGCCGCATCACCTTCAGCAACATCGGGCTGAAGCCTTGGACAGCGGACAATTATGATCTTTCGGTGGAATACTATACCGATCAAGGCGGGGTGTTGAGCGGCGGCGTGTTTCTGAAGGATGTGACGGATTTCTTCGGGGTCTATGTGAAGGATGCAACCGCTGAGGATCTGCAACTGCTTGGACTGGACGAGCAGTATCTGGGCTGGCGGGTCACGACGCGATTCAACTCCGGTTCAGCCCGCGTCCGTGGTGCCGAAGTCAATTTTCGTCATTCCTTGTCGCCGTTGGGATCATGGGGTAAACAGGTGATTGTTTTTGCGAACGCGACGAAGCTGAAGCTCGACGGGCACGACCTTGCCGACTTCACCGGGTTTCTTCCTGAATCGGTGAACTGGGGTTTCACCATCGCGGTGAAGCGGGCCACCTTGATTACGAAATGGAACTATCGCGGGGAGCAGAAGGCGGTGTCGTTTCCCGACATGGGTCCCGATGCCTTTCGCTTCCCTCAGCCCCGCATGCAACTCGACGTGAGTCTCGATTTCCGGCTGACGAAGCGGATGTCGCTCTTCGCCAACGTGCGAAACGTGATGAACGAAATTCAAAAAGAAGATGCTTACGGCCCGAATACGCCGGAGCACGCACGTGAATTCTATCACGGCCGGTTCGGCCGCCCCTTCACCCTTGGCGTCAAGGGGTCCTTTTGAGATCTGCCGACGACAAAAATGGAACCGCTCCGATCTGGCAATTGCAGGGACCGAATTCTTCCCGAGGCGTCAGTCGGCCGATCCGGTGGAGCGCGGGAAGAATCGCCCGCCACCGGATTTTCAGATGAGAAAAAGAAATACCGCGGGAACGGATCGCAAAGGGGCGTCGATTAGTTAGATTTCTGACTCCCCCACGTTGGATCTCCCCATGATTTCGAGCCCTTCCCGCCCTCTCTTTCCATGAAACCTCGTGCGTTCATGCGTTGGGCGATTTTCAGGTCGCTCTGGTCCACCGGGATTCTGACCTGTCTCCATGCGGCGGATACGCCGCCGGTGGACTTCGGCCGCGAGGTGCTGCCCATCCTTTCGCAGAATTGCTTTCACTGTCATGGTCCTGACGAGGGTACCCGGGAAGCAAACCTGCGGCTTGATACCCGCGAGGGTGTGTTCCGCACCAAGGACGAAGTCTCCGTGGTCGTGCCCGGCAAGCCGGACGAAAGCGAACTCATCCTCCGCGTCCTCTCCCCGCATGAGGATGAAGCAATGCCTCCGCCGGACACCAAGAAGAAGCTGACGGAAACCCAGGTCGCTTTGCTCAAACGCTGGGTGACCGAGGGCGCCAAGTGGGGCAAACACTGGGCGTATGAAGTGCCGCAACGCCCCGACGTTCCGGCGGTTCAGGCCGCGCCCGAGCTGAAGAATCCGATCGATCACTTCGTCCGCGCCCGCCTGGAGAAGGAGCGACTCGCACCGTCTCCGGCGGCCGATCGCCGCACCCTTTTTCGCCGTCTAAGTTTCGATCTGCTCGGTTTGCCCCCGGACGCCACCGAGGCTCAGGCCTTCGTCGATGATCCGCGTCCCGACGCGTATGAACGTGTCGTCGACCAGTTGCTGGCGTCGCCGCATTTTGGCGAACGTTGGGGACGCTACTGGCTCGACCTCGCGCGCTATGCCGACAGCGGCGGGTACCTTAATGACACGCTTCGCCCTTATGCTTATCTGTACCGCGATTGGGTGATTGATGCGATCAACCGGGATCTCCCTTTCGACCAATTCACGATTGAGCAACTCGCGGGCGACCTCCTGCCCAACGCGACCCTCGAGCAGAAAATCGCCACGGGGTTTCACCGCAATTCTTTGAAGAACGACGAGGCCGGCGCGGACCTCGAGCTAGACCGTACCAAGGCCGCGGTTGACCGCATCGCGACCACCGGCGCCGTCTGGCTCGGTCTCACCGTCGGCTGCGCGGAATGTCACACGCACAAATACGATCAAATCACCCATCGCGAATTCTTCCAGCTCTACGCGTTCTTCAATAACACCGCCGAGCGTGATTTCCCTGCGCCTCGTCCGGAGGAACTCGCGGCCTATAATAAGAAACGCGCCACGTGGGAAAACGAGCGAGCCATACTCGAGTCTCCACTCGAAGCTTACCTCGCAACCATACTGGATACGAAACTGCCGGAGTGGGAGGGTACCGTCACCCTGCCGCCGGAGCGCTGGACGGTCCTGGTACCGGAAGAGGTGACGGTGATCACGGAAGACGAAGAGCGCATCTTCCCGGCCAACGACGATCATTCCATCACGCCGGGCCCCAAGGATCCCTTGCGTTCCCGCTATATCGTCAAGGCACCCGTAACGATGAAGGTGGTCACGGGCATCCGACTCGAAGCCCTGGCCGATCCGGGAATGAATGTGGGCCGCAGCCGCGCGGGCGATTTCGCGCTCGGAGAGTTTTCCGTGATGGCGCAAACTGCCAATGGCGAACTCCACAAGGTGGAGCTGGCTTCGGCGCGGGCGGACTTCGCCGCGAAAAGCGGTCCCGCGGCTGAGGCGATTGATGGGGACAACACCACGGGCTGGACCATCGGGCCGGAGACGAAAAAACCCCACGTTATCCTCTTCGAACTGAAGGCACCGCAGGATTTCCCGGAAGGCACTAAACTCTTTTTCGAACTCGAGCATCGAACCGTGGGCTTGATGAGTCGATTCCGTCTCGCCGTCACCGCGGCCGCGACGCCGCTCACGCCGATCACGGTGCCGGATGAGATCGTCGCCACCCTTGACACGCCGCGCGAGAAACGGACTTCGAAACAGGTTGCCGCGCTCGCGCGCTATTTTGCCCAGACCGCGGACGAGCCCGGCATCAAGCTTTTCGAACCGATTCTTCTCCATGCGGCCCGGCAACCGGAGTTTCCCAAAACGACGGCGGCAATTCTCGCGATCCACGAACGCAAGACTCACATTCACCTCCGGGGCGAGTACCTGCAGCCCGGAGAACGGGTGTATCCAGGAACGTTGGACGTACTTCATCCGTTCCAAGCCAGGGACAAGACACCCGATCGACTCGATCTGGCGCGCTGGCTGGTGGATCCCGCAAATCCGCTCACCGCTCGCGTCACGGTCAATCATCTTTGGAAAAACCTGTTTGGCCGCGGACTTGTCACTACCCCGGAGAATTTCGGGGCGCAGGGGGAACGGCCCTCGCATCCCGAGCTCCTCGATTTTCTGGCCACCGAGTTCGTGCGGGTGGGGTGGAGTCGCAAGCAGATGCTCCGCTTGATGCTGACCTCGGCCACCTACCGGCAGGCCTCGGTCAATCGGCCGGATCTGGTGGACCGCGATCCCCTCAATGTGCTGCTCGCCCGGCAAAGCCGGCATCGCCTCGAAGCCGAGGTCGTGCGCGATGTTTTCCTCGCGCAAAGCGGATTGCTCAATCGCAAGATCGGCGGCCCGAGCGTGTTTCCGCCACTGCCGGAATTCGTCCTGGCGTTTGGTCGCAACCGGACCTGGCCGGAAAGCAAAGGCGAAGACCTGTATCGTCGCGGCTTGTACGTGCACTTGCGGCGCAATGTGCCGTATCCGATGCTGCTGACGTTTGATGCGTCGGATACCAGCGTCGCGTGCTTTCAGCGGGAACGCTCCAACTCGCCCCTGCAGGCCCTTACCTTGTTGAACGACCCGGTCTTTTTCGAATGCAGCACGAAGCTCGGCGAACAACTCGCGGCCCAACCCGGCGAAATTGCGGAGCGACTGCAGCAAGGTTTCACCCACTGCATGGGCCGCCCGCCCAAACCGCCGGAGCTCGAGGCGCTTCGTTCACTCTATCAAGATCAGCTTCAACTGACGAATGGGGATGGCACGTTGGCGATGATCGCCGTGGCTCGCGTCATCATGAACCTCGACGAATTTATCACCCGCGAGTAACGCGCAAAATCTCATGCTCAACCGACGACAATTTCTCATGCAGACCTGCGGCGGCGTCGGCGGCCTCGCGCTGATGCAGTTGTTGAATGGCGACAACTTGCTCGCCGCGACCTCGGCCGGCGGCATCGTGCGCCCAACTCACCATAAGCCCAAGGCGAAGAATTGTATTTATATCTACCTCGAGGGCGGACCGAGCCAGATGGATCTATATGATCCCAAGCCGATGCTCAATCAGCTCGACGGACAGGCGTTGCCGGAGTCGATGCTGGCGAACATGCGGTTTGCGTTTCTCGCCAAAGAGTCCGCCCGGATCATGGGAACGCCGCGAACGTTCAAGCGGCACGGCCAGTGCGGCATGGAGTTGTCGGATCTGATCCCGCATATTGGTTCGATCGCCGATGATATCTGTCTCGTGCGCTCGATGCACACGGATCAGTTCAATCATGTCCCGGGGCAGCTCCTGATGAACACCGGCTCGGCGATCTCGGGGCGCCCGAGTATTGGTTCGTGGTTGAGCTACGGGCTGGGCAGCGAATCGAAAAACCTGCCGGAGTTCGTGGTCCTGATTGCGGTGGGGCGCGGCGTGCCCGGCGGCTCGGCGAGTTGGTCGAGTGGGTTTCTTCCCTCGAAGTATTCGGGCGTGATGTTTCGAAACGACGGCACGCCCGTGCTGAACCTGGAGAATCCGGCCCGGATTACGTCCGAGATGCAGCGACGCAGTATTGAAGGCGTTTCGCAGCTCAATGCACTGCGACATGCAGACGTCGCCGACCCGGAAATCGAGAGCCGCATCGCGGCCTATGAACTCGCGTTTCGCATGCAGACCGCGGCTCCGGAACTGATGGACTTTTCCGGTGAATCCCAAGCGACCCTCGACATGTATGGCGTCGATCGCCAGGAGCCGAAATTCGAAGGTACCAATCTCGGCGGCACGGGCCTCTTCGGCACCTTTGCGCGGAATTGCCTCATGGCTCGCCGCCTGGTCGAGCGCGGCGTGCGCGTGGTGCAGGTGATCCACGCTTCGTGGGATCATCATAGCGGAATCAACACCCAGCTGCCGCACAACTGTGCCATGGCAGATCAGCCGATCGCCGCGCTCATTAAGGATCTCAAGCAACGCGGCTTGCTCGAGGATACGCTGGTTGTGTGCGGTTCGGAATTTGGCCGCACGGCGCTGGGCGAGAACCGTCCCGGTTCCAAAGCCGTGACCGGGCGCGACCATCATCCCAATGCCTTCAGTCTCTGGCTCGCCGGTGGCGGCATCAAGGGCGGCCAGGTCGTTGGCGAGACCGACGACATCGCGTGGAACGTAACCAAAGATCCAGTACACGTGCACGACCTGCACGCGACGCTGCTGCATCTCTTCGGGTTCGATCACACCCGGCTGACCTATCGCTTTCAGGGGCGCGATTACCGTTTGACCGATGTGCACGGGCACGTGGTTAACCAGCTGCTCGCATAACGTAGAGCGCGCGGAGGTTGCCGCCGCAGAGGCTCGATGAGTCGGACGACTGTGTGCGCGTCCGGCAGGACGGGATGACGCGCACAGTGCGCTGACCGCCGGTCCGCCCTTCGCGTACTTACTTCTTCAATACCTTGTCCGCAGAATTCAAATACTGCGCCCAGTCGAAGGCCGTGACATCGTGTTTGCCGTCGCGGATATGGTACGCGATTGCATCGCCGGGGACTGGCTGGTTGACGGCGGGCAGGGCGGAAACGCCGAGGCCTTTTTTTCCAAACAACGCGTAAACCGGCTCCGCGTGCCTGGCGCTGAGAAATTCCCCGTGCGGGTCGGCCCACTTGTCTTCTTCCGCGCTGGCCACGTGCACCGCCCGGGGAGCGATGAGCGCGATGAGTTGGTGTTGATCAATCGGGAGCGTGTCCTCGCGATCGCTGTAAGCCCGGAAGTTCTTCGCAAACCAGAAGGGAAACGACCGGTTGATGCGGGCCACGGTCTCGCCGTATCGGCGCCGGCTCAGGGCGGCGCCGCCGCAGCCGGATTCGTTGGAAATCACGAGGGCGAACCGCTCGTCCTGCGCGCCCGCCCACAAGGCCGCCTTGCCCAGCCGCGAATGGCCCAGCACCGCCACGCGGCGCCCATCGATGTCGGGATCCGCTTCCAGAAAATCCAGCGCGCGGCTGAGGCCCCAGGCCCAGATGCCAATCGAGCCCCATTCATCGGGTCGCCGGTTTTCCACCGGGCTCGTGCCAAATAGGGCCGCTACATCCTTGGTGAGACCTTCACTGCGGTCTTCACCCACGTCCCCGTAATACATCGTGACACTCGCATAACCCCGCGCGACGACCGTCTCGATGGACCACTGTTCGGTATGTGTACCCCGGGTACCTTCGGTGGCCCGGTTGTTCACGATTCGCTGCGCCGCATTGGGCCGCATCCACGCCGTGGAAAGCGTGATGGTGGGATCGGGGTGCACGCTATTATTGCCGTAATAATTATAGCCTAAGAAGGCCGGCCACGGCGCTCTCTCTGCTCCGCGCGCCTGAGGTTGGTGAATGAGCAGGTGCATTTTCGGGCCGTCCTTCTTTTCGGTAAACCAGATCGTCACCTCTTTGCGCACGGCCTGTCCGCTGAGCGCAGCCGGATCCACGGCGGTGACCGCCCAATGCATCGTGTCGGGCCGACCCGCTGGCGTGCGCCCGTAGACTTCGCGGGAAAATACTTCGAGTAACTCGGGCCGGCGCTGCGTACGCCACGTGTTCGCGTCGGTCACGCGCGTCCCGTTGTTCAAGACCAGCGCATCGGGGAGGGTATACGCCGGAACTTTGGCTTCATCGTAATTGAATCCCTCTTGCTCCGCAGCGACTGACTCGGCGGCGAGAGCAAGCGACAAGGCCAGGAGCAAACGACGGTGGGGCATGCGTTCACTGTGTTCGTCGCGCTCCCCCAGGCAAGACCGCGAACTTGCCCTTGGGGTTGAACCCGAGGGGAAATGCCTCGGCGAGCGCTGTGCGACCGAATCGGAATGGCGCCGAATCGCAGCGGCGTGGCGTAATGGTGGCGGAGCGGAGTGTGGACGTGACCGACGGATAACAGTCTGTGCCTTACTGGCGGCGTTTGCATGGTTCTCGCTCGGAATAGCGCACCGGCCGCGTAGGGTGGCTCCTCGATGACGACGATCGTGCGTACTGCTCTCCTGTGGGTTTTGGTTCTCGCTGCGGGCTACGCTCGCGCGGACGTCACGCTCGCTCCGCTGTTTACGGACGGGGCGGTCCTGCAACGCGACCGCAGCCTGCCGATTTGGGGCAAGGCCAAGCCAGGCGAAAAGGTCACCGTGAGCTTCGGTTCGCAGCGACGGGAGGCGACCACCGCTGCCGATGGGCGATGGCTCGTGTTACTCGACCCCGTTCCGGTGAGTGCGACGGGAAGTGACCTGATCGTATCGGGTGAAAACACGGTCTTGGTGCGCGACGTTCTGGTGGGCGACGTCTGGCTCTGCTCGGGACAGTCCAACATGGTGATGCAGGTGAGCCGCGCGGACAACGCGGCGCAGGAAATCGCGGCCGCCCGGTATCCATTAATTCGACACGTCAAGATAACGCAGACCGTGGCCGAAACGCCCGCGGATGCGGTCGCCACCAGCGGCTGGCAAACGGCGACGGCGGAAAACGTGGCGACGTTCACCGCCGTCGGTTATTTCTTTGCTCGTGATATCCGTCTGAAAACGGGCGTTCCCATCGGACTCATTAACTCCAGCTGGGGTGGCACTCCGGTCGAGGCATGGATGAGTCCGGCGGCGCTGGCCAGTGATCCCGCGTTCCGGGTCGTCGACGAGCGCTGGACGCAGACGGTTGCAGAATTTCCCGCACAGAAGCTCGCGTTCGATGCGCAGCTGGCCGGGTGGACCCGCGCCGAGGACGCCGCGAAGGCGCGCGGCAAGGCGCCCCACGACGCGTTTCTGGCGAAAAACCCGCGTCCGCGTCCGCCTCGCGGGCCGGGCGATCCGTGGACGCCGCGCGGCCTGTTCAACGGCATGATCAATCCGCTGCTACCCTACGCGATCCGAGGAACGCTATGGTATCAGGGTGAGAGTAACGCCAGCCGGGCGTCGGAGTACCGCGCGCTGTTTAGTGCGATGATCACCGCGTGGCGGTCACATTTCGGGCAGGGTGATTTGCCGTTCTATTGGGTCAACCTCGCGAACTTCGCCGTCGCCGGTGATGCGAACGGGATAAGTTACGCCCTCCTTCGCGAAGCCCAGACCCAAACGCTGGAGCTGCCGAATACGGGGCAAGCGCTCGCGATCGACATCGGTAATCCGAAAGACATTCACCCGACGAACAAGCAGGAAGTCGGGCGCCGGCTGGCGCTACTCGCGCGCAATCGGGTGTACGACATCGTGGGTGACGACACCGGCCCGAGCTTCGCCAGCGCCGCTCGGGAAGGAGCCGCGTGGCGCGTGCGCTTCACGCATGCGAGCAGCGGGCTGATCGCCCGGGACAAACCCGTGCAGTCGTTGCAACTCGCCGGGGCGGATCGCGTGTTTCATCCGGCATCCGGCCGAATTGATCGCGACACGCTGATTGTCACCGCACCCGCCGTGCGGGAACCAATCGCGGTGCGCTATGCGTGGAGCAACGCTCCCGAAGCCAACCTCTACAACGGCGCCGGGCTGCCCGCGGTGCCCTTCCGCACGGACGCTTGGTGAGGTTGGGAGTCGACGGATGCTCGACCCGCTTTCCGGACTTTGCGGCCTTTGTCCTAAGCTAAGATCCCAGCAAGCTCTGCAGCGCCGCGAGGTACTTCTGTTGCGTCCCGCGAATCACGTCGGGTGGCAAGTGCGGCGCGGGCGGTTTCTGGTCCCAGCGAATCGCGAGAAGATGATCGCGGACGAATTGTTTATCGTAACTCGGCGGTGATTGATTGGGGGCGTAGTGCTCCGCCGGCCAGTAACGCGATGAGTCGGGGGTCAGGAGTTCGTCGATGAGCCAGAGATTTCCGTTCGGATCAGTGCCGAATTCGAACTTGGTGTCGGCCAGGATCATCCCGGCTCGCGCCGCCCGATCGTGGCCAAACTGGTACAAGGCGAGGCTGGTGGCCTTGAGTTTCGCATAGAGCTCAGGTCCGACGATCGCGAGCCCTTGCGCGTCCGTGATTGCCTCGTCGTGTTCGCCCTTGGGGGCCTTGGTGGTGGGGGTGAACAGCGGCGCCGCGAGCCGGTCGGCCTGACGCAGACCGGGCGGGAGCGTGATCCCGCAGACGGATCCGGTTTTCTGATACGAGGACCACCCGCTGCCGGCGAGATAGCCGCGGACGACGCACTCGATCGGAACGGTTTTGAGTTTGCGCACGATCATGCTGCGGAGCTGGAGGTCGCGATCGAGGATGCCGCGCCGGGAAAATTCGGCCGTTTGGTCGGGCAGCAGGTGATTTTGGATGATGCCCGTGGTTTGGCTGAACCACCAGTTGCTGATTTGGGTCAGGATGGCGCCCTTGCCGGGTATGCCGTCGGGCAGTACCACGTCGAAGGCGGAGAGCCGATCGCTGGCGGTGAGGAGGAGGGCGTCGCCCAAGTCGAAGATTTCGCGCACCTTACCGGAAGCGATTTTTGGGAAAGGCAGATCATCGAAGCGGGTAATCGCTTGGGACGGGAGCGCAGCGGAGATTTCGGAAAACGTCATGCCGGGGATTTTCTTGGGCGAGCCCCGGCCAAAGGTCGCGAACAAAGTGGGCGCATTCCCCGGATGGAGGTGAATCGAACCTGAAATTTGACCTTGCGCACCCCGGGTGGCGCCGTAGCGTGCCCGGCTCCAACGCTAGTCCCCATCGTCTAGCCTGGCCTAGGACACTACCCTTTCACGGTAAGAACCGGGGTTCGAATCCCCGTGGGGACGCCAATTTAGAAGCCCCGTAACTTTAGCGAGTTACGGGGCTTAATGTTGATGAAGTGGTCAAAGTGACAATGGGAGTGACAATAAATACCCCGAGGCTCGGGGACGTTTGTTGATGGCGCAGAGTGCTTTTCCGGGTCCGAACTTGAACGAGAAACAAGCCCAAGACTGGCCTTGGTTTTACGGTTGGCGACCTTCCCTATAGGATGAAACTATCCTGATCGAACGTAGACTTAATTCGCGGCTACGTTTTGCCGAGAACATCCAACGGCTGACCTCAGTTGTCGGAGGGCAAGCCGAACTCTCAAGGTGTCATTAGCGCCACAATCGCGAATCCTTCCCCGAGGCGCGCCCCGGGTCTCATTGATCGAATTGACCGCATCGATATAGTGCGACTTGAGCCTGCCGCGAAATAGTCCCGCGACACGGCGGTCCATTTTTCGGAGCCTGCCGCAAGCACTGGAGGCAATTCCTTCCGATCGTGATCCCGTTTTCCGGGCGCGACCTTGAATGAACGCGGGAGTTGTGAGGTGGATGTCTGGGAACGTGAATCCGGGCGAGCGGCCAGATTTAATTAAAATCGGCCCACAATTTATAAGTTCATTCCATTTTTTGAGGCATCGTCCCATTGGATGTTGAAATCGTTCCAAGTTCACTACCATCCCATAGGATTTCGGGATTTTCCTAATTTTTGCGCACAAAAAAATGGTTCGGTTGCCGCGCTTTGACCTGCTATCAAGCAGGGGATGAACAATAAACGCACGATACAACCGAACCGCCGTCACTATACAGTGTTGCGGCAGCTCTGCGAGCTCATTCCGACGCATCTGGTGGCTAAGCTTGCGCGCGAGACTGGCGTCGACTTGAAGGAACGGACCTTCAGCTGCTGGAGCCATGTGGTGGCGATGATATACGCCCAGATCAGCCAGGCGTGGAGCCTGAACGACGTGTGCGACGCGTTGCGACTGCACATCACCTCGTTGTTTGGGCGATTTCGGACGGGGTCATGTCGCGAATCGCGAATGATTCCTCCGATGCCTCCTGATTTTGGATAGGCGCAGCGCTTGAATCGCGGGATGTCCGGGACTTGGATTGCGCCATGGCCCGTCGGCTTCGAGAGGCAAAGCCAAAAGGGGGTCGCGGGCATGGGGTCTGCCTGTTACATGTTACTCAAGCGGCGAAGCCCGACGCTCAAGTTCTTTCGTGTCGTAACCTGTAACAGGCAGACCCCATGGTGCCCGCCCGGACTTGGGGATTTTTTTGATGACCTTGGCGGCGGCGGGGTTTTTCCAGGAGACGGCGGCGGTGATTTGTTTCTTCTCGGTGGGGTCGAGCTTGAGGCCGGTGGCGGCGAGGACGTCGTCGTAGCCGTTCATGTCGTCGTGCTGTTTGGGGCCGAGCTTGGCCTGAAGCTGGCGGGCCTTGAGGAGGATCGCGTGTTGCTCGCGCCACGTGGGAATATTCCGATCAGGCGTGCGCCGACGTCCATTCCTCTTGGATTGTGCGGTTCCCCGTTTCACGCTGCCTTCGTCTGTCTTCCGCTGCGATGATCTCAGTTCATGCCCTGACCAAAACCTTCCGCGATAAAAAGCGGGGTGAAATTCATGCGGTTGAGGACGTGTCATTTGCGGTGGCGCCGGGACAAATCTACGGCCTCCTGGGTGCGAACGGCGCCGGCAAGACGACTACGCTCCGGATGCTCGCGACTTTGCTGCAACCTTCCCGGGGCAGCGCCACTGTGGCCGGCTATGACATCGTACAGCACCCGTCACAGGTGCGCGCGAACATTGGATTTCTCGCGGCAAGTACGGCGTTGTATGGACGTCTCACCGCCCGTGAAACGATTGCCTATTTCGGGCAGCTGTACGGTTTGTCCGAGGCCGTGATCAAAGCCCGGACGAGTCGTCTGGCCGACGAGCTCGCGATGCATGATTTCCTCGATCGCCGGTGCGACAAATTTTCGACGGGGATGAAACAGAAGACGTCGATCGCCCGCACGCTGGTGCACGATCCCGCGGTGATGATTTTTGATGAACCCACGCTCGGTCTCGATGTGATGGCAGCCCGGACCATCGTGCGTTTCGTGCGGGAATGCCGGAAGCAGGGCAAGACCGTGATTTATTCGACTCATGTGATGAGTGAGGTGGAGAAACTGTGTGACGTGATTGGCATTATTCACAGCGGCCGGCTTCTCGCGCAGGGCACACTCGCTGAGTTGCGGGCCCGGCACGCCGAGCAGGAGATGGAGGAAATCTTCGTCAAGGTGGTTGGCGGAGAGCCGGTCGAAGGCCTGCCGCCGCGAATCGGAACCGGGCTTCTATAGCCGGCATCGAATCATCGCGGACCCGATCATCATGACGTCTTTATTCAAACTCGAGCGTGGGCCGCGGCGACAGCCCGCGTGCCGTCGGAGAGTTGCCCTGCCATGAACGGCGCGAACATTCTCACGATTTATCGCAAGGAGCTTCGCGACACGCTGCGGGACCGTCGCACGCTCTTGTCGATGATCGTCATTCCTACGGTGGTCATGCCGTTGATCATCGCGCTGCTCGGCTTCGTCTCCTTCAAGGTTTTCCAGGAGGCGCGTTCTTCCACCCCGACTGTCATGATCGTCGGCGGGGCGGATTCGCCGGTGGTGTCGAAGGCCCTGAAGGGGTACGACCGGTTGCGGGTGGTACTGACAACGACGGATTGGAAGCAGCGGATCTCGGACAAGGCTGTGCGCGCAGCGGTGGAGATCCCGCCGGGGTTCGATCTGGCGTTGGAGCGCGGCGAACCTGCGGCCGTGCGGATCTATAATTACGATGGTGAAATGCGGTCATCGTTCGCGGTCAATGAACTGCGCCGATTCTTCGAGGCCTATCGCGAGAAGCTGATCGCCTCGCGGCTTGCCCAGCATGGCCTGCCCGCGACCCTGGTGAAACCCTTCGGCCTTCTGACGGAGAACGTGGCTCCGCCGGAGAAGGTGGGTGGGAACGTAATTGGAGGGCTGATACCGTATCTGTTCATTGTGCTCTGCTTCACCGGTGCAATGTATCCGGCGATGGATTTGACGGCGGGCGAAAAGGAACGCGGCACGATGGAGACGATTCTATGCACACCCGTGGCGCGCGTGGATCTCGTGTTGGGGAAGTTCTTCATGGTGCTCACGGCATCGCTGGGGACCGTGATCTTTTCGCTGCTTTCCATGGGGCTGACATTTTTGATCGGAGGTTTGCTGCTGGCGAATTCGGCGACGGCCATGGGAGCGGCGAGTGCCGCCACCGGGCCGATGGTGACGCTCCCCACGCTTGATCCGTTGGGGATGTTGGGTGTACTCGGCATGGTGTTGCCGGTGGCGGTTTTCTTCTCGGCCTTGTTGCTGACGATTTCGCTCTTCGCGAAGAGCTTCAAGGAGGCGCAGAGTTATCTCTCGCCGCTGATCCTCGTGATTCTGCTGCCGGCGGTTTTCGGCATGTTGCCGGGGGTGGAATTGACACCTCGCCTCGCGTTGATTCCGATTCTGAATATTTCCCTTGTGAGCAAGGAACTCGTCTCTGGAGTTTGGTCGTGGGGCTATCTGGCACTGATCTTTGGTTCGACCTGTGGATACGCGGCGATCGCCCTGAGTTTGGCGGTAAGAATGTTCAATCGTGAGGACGTGATTTTCCGCGCGTAAAAAGTTTTGCAATGCTGCTTGGAGCGGGCACCTGCGGGGTAAACCCTGGGTAAAAACCCGACCGACCCGTAGCGCGAAACGCTGGAAGTCGATAGGGTGGTTGGTAGCAACCGAATCACCATGAATCAGAGC
>Ga0163150_10005565_pt1 | contig 16005 bp, 20 predicted proteins | sample OliLakLV19P2IB_FD_148628 | JGI IMG/M metagenome (GOLD analysis project Ga0163150, IMG submission 148628) | Freshwater microbial mat bacterial communities from Lake Vanda, McMurdo Dry Valleys, Antarctica - Oligotrophic Lake LV.19.P2.IB | ecosystem: Environmental > Aquatic > Freshwater > Lake >...
ATACTTAGCCGATCCCGCGAGCAATCGTGCTAAGTACTGAATTTTACTACGTTTCTTGTCGAGCCGTACAAGTTTTATATGACGTCAATCTCTATTCTTAATTGACGTCAATTCCTATTCTTAGTTGACATGCTTAGCTGATCTCGGGTAAGTATCGGAAAACACTAAGGGAAAACACGGATATAAATCAAGCTAAACGCTTGACTTGTGGTGTTGTGACAGGGTAAGAGTAAGCCACGTCGCAAGGTGCGACGCGAAGCAGGAGGTTTAAATCATGGCGAAGATATCGACTATTATTTCATCGGATCAGGAGCGCGAATCTGCAAATAGCTTAGCGGCGAGAATGGCGATCGCGCGCGACGCTGGGCGACGCGCGCGCGCGTGCGCGCGCAGGGAAGCCAAGCAAATTGCCGCGTCTGAAGTCGAAGACGCATATATGAACGTGCTTCGCGCCGATACGGCCGAGCGTATCATGCGGGACGCTGCGGCTTACGGCTTGCCACATCCTGACGTCGCATTGGGAGCGCAGTGGGAAGCGGCGATGGAGCGCGGGATTTTCGACCTATCGCGCCCCCGCGCAACGTCAGAGAACGTGCCGTATTCGCGGCTGTATCACGCCGAGTGTGAAGGGTACGTAGCGAACGATTACGGCAGCGTTTCGGCGGAGCGCGTGCATGCGCTAGCGCATGTCCGCGCGTCCGATTCTGTCCGCCATGTGGCAGGCGTAGCCTATTTGGTGCTGCGCACGGAGCAGGCATGCCCTGAAGGCGATCGCCTTCGCGTTGTCTTTGCCGCGCACGTCGACCGCGTCACACTTGAAAGTCTGCTGCTCCAGCTTCGCGAGCACGTTGCCGTCGACGGCGCATTGCCAGCTAAAATCAAGGTATTCGATGGGGTGAACCCTAGTGGTCGGGCACTGTGGATCGACTGGAACCGAGCGAAAGAAGAGGCGAGAAGGGAAGGGATAACGGGTACGCGCGCTGCCATGGTGCGCGCGGAAGCGCTTGTCGCCACGATCGTGGCAGAAATTGACGACGTGCCGCGTCCCCCTAGCGGCCCAGACGCACTGCGGCTTGACCGCCTGCACGCGCGCCTGCAGTCCACACAGGCGCTGCTTGTAGCCGCGCAGGCTGCCGCGCATCTCGACGTAGCTCCAGATCGTAGCGCAGCGCAGGCTGCGCTTGAGCGTTGGACGGACGCTCAAGAGGCTGAAAGCCTGCCCACCGAGCCTGCGCGCAAGCGGACGCGCAAAATCAAGACGTGCGCGGCGCTTCGTTCCAGTGATCCTGCGAGCAGCTATGAGACGCTACGCGCCCACCAGGCGCTTGTGGCCTCGCTCGCGCCGATGCCAGTACGCGCAGTGTCACGACCTGCACGTCCCCCGGTTTCGACTGGGGTGCACGATCGCGCAGGGAGACCCGTGCCTGCTTGGGTACTGGCGGATCGTTCAAAATCAATGTAACAGTACGCACGCTTCGCAAGACTGGCGATGGTCGCTCGACCATCGCCAGTCTTGCGTTCAAAGCTTGACTTCGATTTTCGCGCAAGCTAGAGTGAGACCTATGGGAATCCTTGAGCTTGCGTTGACTGCATTTGGTTTCGCTTTCGCTTTCGCCTCGATCTGTTTCTTGAGCCTGCAGGAATAAGTGAGCCTGCAGGAATAAGACGCTTCGCTTAAATGGGCGATGGTTCCTCGACCATCGCCCATTTTCTTGCGATCCTGCCCACAGTAGAACGTTGTTCTAGAATCCAGAATCAAACGACGTTTGCGGAAATGCCCCAAACGGCGTAGCTGCGTTTGTTTGAGCTAGGTAAGGGTAGGCTATCACCTGCCCTTGCCGTGCTCGCCAGCAAGCTCCTAGCGCTATCTAGGGCATGGCGAAAGAAAAGCGTAACCACAGCCTGTGGTGTAGGTAGTTGCTTGCTACCGCTACTAATGGTGGTCGCCATATAAGCAAAGGTCGTTGCATAAGTCGCGCAGCATAAGCTAGGCTTCTCAAAAGCTGAAAGCTCGAAAGCTGAAAGCTCGAAAGCTGAAAGCTCGGGACTTGGCTTGTTCGCTCGCTGAATTCTTTGCTTGTCTCTTGCCTGCTCATCTCGCTCTGTCAAGTAAGAATTCAAATGACGTCAGTATAAAAATACGAATTGACGTCAGTATAAAAATACGAATTGACGTCAACTAAGAATACGAATTGACGTCAACTAAGAATACGATGTCGAAGTACGACATCTTACGTCAACTACAAAAAGAAGTGCCGTCAAGCACAAAGTTGGTTCGTTCGCTCGCTCAATTCTTTGCTTGTCTCCTGCCTTTGCTTCGCTCGCTCTGTTTTTTTTGATTGACAAGTGCCGTTCGGCCATATCTGTGCTTGACACCAACTTTTTACTTGACATGACTCTAGAATGAGCGAATGAGCGGCGTTCGGCCATAACTTGTGCTTGAACTTGTTGCTTGACACTTACTTTATTCTTGACATCTGTCAACATAACAATTTGCACTGTGAGTGTCAATACAAAAGATGGGACCCTATGCCGGTCCAATTTTCTGTTTGACAGGGTGGGGGGGAAGTGCTAGTGATAGTCGTGAAGATGATTCAAAATGACACGTAACCCTATGCGGGTGGTTAGAAGTATTTCCGGGTAAGGTTATGTGGTTTATATGTGTATATTTGCGTACTAAAAGACGCCAAAGTTCCAAAACAGAGCGAATAAGGGAAGGTAAGAGAGAAGAATGAATTGAATTGAGCGAATGAACCAAGTTCGAGCTTCATGAGGGGGCCTAGGTAGTCCGGGCGCCACGTCGGTGTCTCAATTTGAGTGATAATGGGTTACACTTCGACCCTGGCGGCTGCATCCGCATGCCAGGTGACGTAGACAGGGTGGTCTGGGCGTCGGAGGGGTTCTTGTTTGGGGAGGTTGTCCTTAACGCGTAACCGGCAGTGGGTGGTATTAAGTAGACATACGCGTTAAGTTTTCGCTTGATGTTAGACAAGGAATAGGTAGCTTTTTATTTAAGTTACGTAGTTAGACCACAACATGTAGTGGTCGAAGGTAGTGGAACCACAATATGTAGTGGTTTTAGGGCAAGAAGACAGCGTGAAAAGGATTAATCGATAACGACACTTCGGCGGTTAGAAGTATTTCCAGGTAAGGTTATGCGGTTTTCGTGTACGTTCTGGTTGCCAGCCCCAAGCTGCGCTCAGGTAATGACCGTGGGCTGTACAGTTCGGGAAGTCCACACACAGATAGACATGCAAGACGGGCTCGCGAATGATGCAACTAAATCCAGAGACCAGGTACTTACCGAAGTAGCCGGTACGAATTGTATATAACAAGAGGCCCCCTTTTAGATACTGAACGGCGTTACTCCCCGGTACTAACCTACACTGTATGCCAGGATTTACCATCTTTACTTTTCAGTAAGTAAACTTTATACTCCCTTGAGTAAGAGGCGTGTTCCTCTCCGCTAGCGTCGAAGCAGGCATCGTCAAGGACATCCCCGTACCGCCAGTAGTCTGTTTTAATGTGATACAACATAAGATGTTGATACCTCGACATCGAGACTAGTATATTACCTTAATTGAGTCCAGCGCAGACTGCCGCCCAGCATCACTAGAATGATATAGTGTTTAGTCCTTTTATTGTGGGCCACATGTTCAATTTCGTATTCGTCGAAAAAAGCATCCATAAACACACCTCCGCCCCATGCCGGCCGGAAGTAATCTGTTCGAATGTGATATAGCATACGTACGCGAAGGGGACGGAAGCATTACGTACGCGAAGGGGACGGAAGCATTACGTACGCGAAGGGGACGGAAGCATTACGTACGCGAAGGGGACGGAAGCATTACGCCATAACTCGACTTACCACCTTACCTGTCGCGCCACTCCAAATATAGACCTTATTTGGGTTTTTAATATAAAAGTAAACATAGCTCCCCGACTGAAACTGTACATCGAAACCGGGTTCTTCTCGCTCGGTCTGGATATTTTCATAGTCATTAAACCTTTCCCAGTAACTTGTATTTAAAGTATACAGCAAAATGTCACCCGACTGAGAGGTGTCGATACTTCGACATCCAGGGCCACGCGGACACGCCCGGCAGCGCTAAGATGAGGTGTCGTACTTCGATATCGGATTAGTATATTACCTTAATTTGACCCAATTTAAGTCCCCGCACAGCATAACGAGGACGATATGGTGTTTAGTTATCTTATTATAGGCAACATGTTCAAGTCCGTGTTCGTCGAGAAACGCGTCCAGGAACATGCCTCCGCCGCCAGCCCCTGGCCGGAAGTAGTCTGTTCGAATATAATAAAGCACGAGGTGTCCTAAGATGCCGTATATGGCATCTTGAGATGTCGCATACAACATCATATTGGTATTTTAAATGATCAACTAACGGAAGTTAATAACACTATATTCTCTATTACTCCCAGCTTTTTTACGATGCCAAGACCAAGCCGGAAACTTATTATGGGCCGGAGTGCCTTCACAGAACGGCTCGACGCACGTCAGAATAGTGCCGGGTTCTTGATCAAAGAATACAATCCGCAGGCACGGAACGAAGCTCCGTGGCTGCGTCCAGTAGTCTGTTCGAATATGATACAACACTTACCGTCTCAACCGAGTCGGTCCATTATGGACGCGAAGCGGACAGAAAGCATTGAGCCACATAAAGACCTTGTCTGGGTCGCTAACGTAGAAGAAAGCGTACTGAGCGGCGAACTGCACCTCAAAGCCGTCCAGTTCACCGCTCCGAAACCTTTCCCAGTAACTAGTCTTTAAAGTATACAGCACGTTACGTGAGATGTCGATACTTCGGCATCGAGGTCCTATTTTACCCGAACCCATTGTAGACTCCCTCTCAGTATAACAAGGACGATACAGTGCCCAGTCTTTTGATGATAGGTCACATGTGCAAGTCCGCCCTCGTCGAGAAATGCGTCCAGGAATACCCCCCGGAGGTAATTATGTCCTGACCAGAAGTGGTCTGTTTGAATATGATATAGCATCACATACACTTAGTGGACGGAAGAATTACTTAAGTGATGAAATTAGCGGAAACATACCTCTCGCCAACTACGCCAGGCCCAGACTGGGTACTCATTATGAATCGAGATCCTCGCACAAGGCAAGTTGGAGCACATCCCGACACAGTGTCCGTCGGCGTACTCCATGAACGCGAAACGCGCGCACTTAAGATTAATACGATTAATGTCAGTCTGGTCTGGATAAACGTCCCAGTAGTCTGTTCGAATATGATATAGCACGAGATGAGATGTCTTTCTCTAATCTTGCTTGATACCGAAGGGGTCTACCTAACCCGAAGCCAGTCTCTCTGGGTCCAGGAGTACCACATAGAACTACCTTTTAGTATCCTATCTCTTAAACTATCGACATTCATAAGGAAGTCCGGGGTCCCTAAGTAGTCCGAGAACGCCTGAAGCTCAGCACCGAAGTTCGAAGCCGGAACTAAATAGTCTGTTCGAATGTGATATAGCAAGGTGTCGTCCTCGGATACCGAGAGATGTCGTACTTCGACTTCGTGCTACCTTACCCGAACCCACTGCAGACGACCGCCCAGCATAACGAGGACGATATAGTGCTCAGTTCTTTTACGATAGGCCACATGTTCAAGTCCGCCTTCGTCAATGAATGCGTCCAGGAATAGCCCACCGTCATTTTGGTCTGGCTGGAAGTAATCTGTTCGAATACGATACAACATTATGGTTACGATGGAGTATGATTTATCAACATAAGTTAAGGAACTTAATGTCGTAAATCCAGGAACCATTAGATATCCGTGGTGGTAGATGGTACGGGCAGTACGGGTAATCATTACACCTAAAATACAACCCACTCCCTACCTTACAGTAAACCACGCACTTAGCACGACCATATGGGGTTACGTGCCCTGTAAATATTCTATATAACATTTAGGACACGAAGAGTAAAGGTTCTGACTCTGGCCAGAACGAAGTCACGGTCCGAGAACTCCTCTTCTGAGATTTCAAGGAGACTTATTCTACGTTCCAGCAGGAAGAGTCTCTTATTCGAACCACTCCGGATACTGCCCTTGGTGGCGTGCCAGAAGGACCCGTTGGCCTCTATGGCTAGATGGAGGGCTGGGAGCCAGCAATCCACTACGTACTTCTCGCCAACCAGGGCCTGCTCTTCGTATTCGAACCCCAGTTCCTGCTGAAGTTCGAGCAGGACGTCGTTAAGGGCATCTTCGATCCAAGTCCGTGGCATGCTACGGACGGCACAGAGGTGCGAGCAATACCGGTCCCTTCCGCGTCTCATATTGCCAGCCTTACGGTATAGCGGAAGGCCGCATTCGAGGCAAGTGGAGAGTCCGCCGCCGCGACGTCCGGCGTCCCACTGCTCCCATATCTTGCGGCAGACCTGGCCGCAGAAGGTGGTCAGCCTCCGTGACGACAAGAAGGGGTAGCTACAGGAAAGACAGAACCGCATTGGTGCATCCTTGTTGAGTCGTACTTCGACTTACTTACGACGGAAGAATTAGTGCAATCGATATTTGATTCGCCCAAGTCCACCATTAGGATACCTGACTAAGGTCAAGGCCCCCAGAACACCGAGATTCAGCCTGGGCACGGTCCGCTAACCCAGTAAGCTGTTTTAATATTAGAATTACCAAACGAAGTAGTGCTGTTTTCCTTCAACATATCGCCAAGCCTGGAAGCTTCTGGGGGACCTCGTGAAGTGATTCCGGCATTTCGGGTGTTCTGTGCACAGATATGTCCCTTCCCCTGGATGCCCCTCAACACGCGGGCCGATCTTCAGCACGCATGGATAAAACCCTGGGTCAGCGTACAGGTAGTCTGTTTTTATGTGATATAGCATTATGGACCCGAAGGGGACAGAAGCATTATGGACCCGAAGGGGACAGAAGCATTATGGACCCGAAGGGGACAGAAGGATTATTAAGACCGGCTAATTACACAACTCTGATCCAGTCCTTTTTAACCCAAGAGTACCAATTGCGTCAAGCTCCGTCACCAGAAGTCATCGCTTCTTGCCCCCTGGCGCCCGATTCCGGCAACTGTTGCCGGAATCGTTGCCGGAATGGGCGGCCGGAAACCGGGGAAGCGGTACGAGTCGGAGAGATGACGGCGAGGTCTCGGCAATGGCATCGCGCAATCATGCCGAGTTTTCGCAGCGGCTCAACCCCTCCCTGAGCCGCTTCCGGAGCGGGTTTTCTCCTTCTCAACCCTGCTCGGCTACCCACTCAAACCCCCGAAGAGCCAATATTAAGAAAGAGGTCCGAAGTATTCAGACAGTCGAGGTCCGAAGTATTCAGACAGCCACTGAACGCACAAAGCCAGGAGCCGACAGCCAAAACTAGATAATCTGTTCGAATAGTATATAACATGAGATGTCGTACTTCGACTCATGAATCATGCATTCATTATTAGGAAGTTCCCGTTAACCGTACAGACCCACTTATTTTTATGCAGACGGCACGCGCCGTCGAGACATGTTATATATATAAATGGGTCCCAGCCTTGCTTTCCCGGAAAATAGACCAACCGTATACAGCTTGCTGCGCCGTTACCAGCAGTGCCTAGCCAATTTGTTTTGATAGTATACAACATGGGTAGTTTAAGTAACAACCACGTGTCGCACCTGACACCGAAGGGGCCTACTTAACCCGAAGCCAGCCCCCCCGGGTCCAGGAGTACCACATAGAACTACCTTTTGGTATCGAAGGTCTGAGAAAAGGCCTGTTGATATTCATAAAGAAATCCGGTGTCCCCCAGTACTCCGAGAACGCCTGAAGCTCGGCACCGAAGTCCGAAGCCGGAACTAAATAGTCTGTTTTAATGTGATATAACATGCGGCACCTACGTTAAGGGGCCTTACCGGACGCGAACCCAGGTCTTCCTAGCCCAGGAGTACCACATCGAACCACCTTCTGGTATCGGATATTCGCATTTAATGGACCTTTCAATATTAATAAAGAAGTCCGGTGTCCCCCAGTAATCCGGGAACGCCTGAAGCTCGGCCTTAAGACTCATAGCCGGAATTAAATGGTCTGTTCGAATATGATACAGCACGGCGCATCACACTAGTGGCTTAAAATCCAGGATATACGTCTTATTTCTACTACACCGGACCCACTGGTTCGGCTTCATGATCCTTTTTTTCCTAACTACGCACAGAGTAGTCCGAAGACTAATTCGATAATACAGTATATTGAGCGGCGCATTTTCTAGCTCAATATCGAACACGCATTTTTCTAACCCGTATACCCCGGACACGACCAGGTAGCTCGTTCTGAGTTTATATAGCATTATGGACCCGAAGGGGACAGAAGGATTATTAAGACCGGCTAGTTACACAACTCTGATCCAGTCCTTTTTAGCCCAAGAGTACCAATTGCGTCAAGCTCCGTCAAGCTCCGTCAAGCTAGCAGGTAGAGGGACGGCAGCATGGTTGTGAGGATCTTGAGTCGCAGGTACTCCTCATCACGTAGGCCGCCGAATTCTATATAGGTCCTATTGATACAACCGGCCCCATGTTTATGCCTGACCAGACAAAGACGGAGCCTAAAGCGAGAGAGGCTATTTTCTTGATAGGGCAAAGCTAAGCTGAAACGGAACGCAAATCCATAATTCGGATAGTACATAACAAATAAAGGGTCATTTGGCATATGCAGGTAGTCTGTTTTAATGTGATACAACATGAGATGTTAATACTTCGACATCGAGCTATCTTACTCGAACCCACACAGGTCGGCCGTTTACCGTTGCCAGAATGCAATGCTTCTTAGTTATCTTATTATAGGCCAGATGTTCAAGTCCGTGTTCATCCCGGAACGCATCAAGAAACGCTGACATCACCCTGGACACGCTATACGTGGGCGTGAAGTAGTCTGTTCGAATATGATATAACACATAGACACAAATAAGGAAAAGTTCACACGAAATAGTAACATTTTCCATTCATATTTCGCCAGGCCATAAGCGGGAGCATTGACATCCTCCCCGCCCTAAAGGACGAGGATTCCTACTGCTAGCGTCGCATGCCCGCGACGGAGAATGTTCTTGGCGGCATTCACATCACGATCGTGACGTGTGCCGCACTCCGAACAAGTCCATTCCCTTATTCCAAGACATGTAATACCTTTCGGCCTCGACTCGGGGAGTGATCCGCAAGACGAGCATGTTTGGGTGGAGTACGCTTCGTTGACCTCAACGAACAACACGCCAGCGTTTTCGCTTTTGTAATGCAGCATTGTTCGGAACGACGACCAGCCTGCATCTAAGACGGACTTTGCCATTTTAGTTTTTGCAAGGCCGGAGGCGTTCACATTACCAACGAAGATCGCACCATTCTCACTCACGAGATTGGTGCTCAGTTTGTGCAGGAAGTCTTTCCTGCGGTTTGCTATTTGAGCGTGAATCGTTTTGACTTGTTTCGTCTTGTTAGCACGCTGCGCCGTTGCCAGCTTGACCTCTGCACCACGGTAAAGGCGCTGCGCTTCGATTTTCACGCCATTAGACATTGTAGCGAAGTCTTTCAAACCAAGATCAATGCCAACGGATGCAACGCCGGTCGATTTTGCTACAGCAACTTCGACGCAGATATTGGCGTACCAACGGCCACGAGTATCTTGGCTGAAACTGCCGGAACCTAATTTGTATTGGTCTAGTCCGTAACTATCCCATAACCCAAAGCACTGACCCGCATAGCGTATCTGACCGCCTTTGTAGGCGATGCAGTCATGTCGGAATGGAATCCAGCCCAAGGACTTGCGCGCACCAAATGACGTGCGCCAGCGCAGCTTGGCTTTCTTGAACTGCTTGCGACGCGTAACTAGTTCAGCACCGATCATTTGTACCGATGCTGAATTGATTGACAATCCTTCCTTCGTTGCTCCTGCAGTATATTTTTGCAGGTCGTAACTACTGAAGAATTTACCAGTGCGTCGGAGGTGTTTATAGGATAGTTCATTGCAGTAATTCCACACCGTATTGACATCCAACGCCAAGGCATCGAGTGCCTTAGCGTGTTTGTCTTTGATACGGACTCGCAATGTTTTCATGTTTAAACTAGGCGGACAATTGCATTAGCTTGAAGCAACCAGGGAACACCACGCGACTGTTCTGGATGAATCAAGCAGTGGTCGTTATGACACTGATATAGCCCCTGGCGACTGTCGTCAGCCGAGAGGGGTTCTGCCCTTAACGCCGAGGTGAAGCTCGCCGAGATACAGGGAACGTAGTTCCGGTGCTTAGTCCAGTAGTCTGTTCGAATAGAATACAACATCAATATCTCTCCACGGAGGTGTGGATCACCATCGTCGTTTTCAAACGAGAACGACATAATCGTGGTTTTTATACGAGAACGATATACAGGCGCTCGTATCTCCCTGCCAATAAGTAAATAGCCTCAAGTTATACTCGCCAGTGTAATCTCGCATGGCACATAAGTTCTTTGTTGGGTCAAGGCCCACTGCCACAAAGTGGTCGGTTCTAATTTTACACAGCAAGGTGAGGTGTCGATACTTCGATACCGTGAGGTGTCGATACTTCGATACCGTGAGTGTCGCACTTCGATACCGAGGTGAGATCACCTAAAATAAACAGTAATATCTAAATCACTATTGATGATTCTAAATCTAGTTTTATGATATATACTGGAGTGCGTAGCGCTACTGGAGTGCGTAGCGCAACTGTCATTACGGCAGAACCTCATCTCGTACCGCAGGGGCCTCCCGGAATCAAAGGCCATCCCTAGACAATGAAGAAATGACGGAACGTTCGCCACGAGATAGTCCGTTCTTATTATGTACAGCACGGCTATCTTAACTCAACCCAGGCACTTAGTCTCCACGAAAACCACACAGAGCGGCGGGGCTTGAGCCCGCCCGGACGTCCACTGAAATCATGCGCGGAATCCACATTTAGGAACAAGTCTCCGGTGCCGTTCATGTCGGCAAAGGCTCGCAGATTGATTCCTGGCACGTCAGATGTCGTGCTTAAATAATCCGTTCTGATGTGGTACAACATACCCTAAATAAAATATAACATTACGGATACGGAGTAGACGTAAGGACCACGAACACTCAGCGTCGAGTCGTACTTCGATTCATCGGAAATCCTCTCGGCGGAGACCGGGGCAGAACGTTGTCATCACTTGGCGGAAAGCCCCAGCCTTCAGGCCGTGGAAGACGTTACCAGCGCGACGAAGCCGGTCCCACTCGGCGTGCACCTCCGGCAGCGATGACGTTGCCGCGTTCGCGTCGCCGAGGCCGTCTTCTGCGCTCGTTTTGGGGCAGCCGGTGCACCGTCGAGAATGCGGCGGACGAACTCTTCTTTGCTCAGCATGCTTCCTCACTCGGTCTCACGGGCACAGTCTCGTCGAGGCGACGAAGCTGAAGGATTCGAAAGCCACTGACTAACAAATACCCTATCTGAGGTATATATAGCATGCCGGGCTTACCTTTTTCCGATCGTAGAGCCAATTAGCATGCGGCAGCCCACTGTGCGCCCAGCCGTTACATAATTTAAGCGACGGACAGTGACTAAATACCCTGTCTGTGTCGACGAACGCCCCGACGGTACAGGACCCCTGATAGGAGAGCGCCACGATATAGTCTGTTCGAATGTGATATAGCATTACTAGACAAATTTCTATAAAACGAGCTTCCGTACATCTGCACAGCAGACAGAAGGACTAGCGCATCCTGAACCAGTACCTACCTCCACAACCCAATACGTCCCCGATACTAGGGACAATAGTCTCGTCCGTATCGTTATGTATGCCGAATTTCGTTTTTATCGAACCTAATATAAGGGTATACCCTACGGTCATGTTCGAGTAGCTGTCGGCAGTAAATGCTAACTGACGGTTCCCGTCCGCCCTGATGTTACGAAACTGAGTCCAGTAGTCAGTTCTGAGACGGTATAGCACTGGCGTTCAATTCTCCGATTAACCGTAGGGCCTTCTGTGGAACGAAGTAAGCCTCCTCGCGACCGCCGTACTCCTGCAGGAACGCCCCGTCCTTGGCTTGGTCTGAATGAATCCAGCCGCGCACGACATAGCCTGGGGCTTGGCCTGTTACAAGGACATAGACACCGGAAGGATCACCTTTTCGAACAATGAGTTCATAGGAGTGCCGGGACCGTGTTCGGACATAAACCGGGCCAACGTCCGGGCGCTTGAAGGTATCCACGCTGGAGTCATAGTACCACCCGACCGCCTTCGCAAAGGCCATCTCGCCGCACGCGCCTTCGAGGTGATACTGCCACGCCATGTCCCCCTTGCCGCCGTGTTTATCTTCTACCTGCCTGGACAGCGCCGAGACGTGTCGCATCACGCCGACGAGTGCACCGGCCATTACCTCGCTACTTGTTAATTTGACGTTCACGCTTGTTCAGGTGCTTGCCGTAACCAACTGGTACTCTAAATATAACAGTAAGCCCGCCCGGCTTCCAGGCATAAAGACGCCCACGCTTCAGGCTGTCCACATAGATAGTTTTTGTATGTGCGTCTATGTCGTCGCCGTGAGGGTCGGTATGAACCGGATACCATACCGCCAGGAAGACTGCCGAATCTCTTTTATAATAACAGGACAAAGAATACAGCATAAACAAGTCGATACTTCGGCCAGGGCGTACTCAGCAGTAAGTTATACTAGATTTTGCCGTAGTCAGTAGTCCATTCGTCGATACCGTTGACGGACTCTTGCCGGTAGTCATCGAAGAGTGCCGGCCATGTCTTGACACAGATCTTGGCGACTTCGTTGAAGACGAGCCGGATTTCTTCTTCGGCGTGGCGACTTGTCCGCATCTCGATCACATGCCGGAGTGTTCGAATATTAGCAGACCACCCGACGGTAGTAGCCAGGCCCTCGGGCGCGATCCGGCGCATAGCCGAAGTAATTTCCTTCTTGAGAGAGAAGTTCTTCATGTTATCCAGGTCAAAGATCTGGGCAAGCTCGATCTGCATGTCTTCACATAGCTTGACGATCTTTTCGAACCTTTCCTTAGCTTGCTCGTTTCCGGCAATCGCCTGCGGGACATATGTCCGTAGGTTATCTAGTCGTACGTACCGCAGGCTTTCCTGGGAAATAGCAGTACCGACTCGGTGGCGGCATAGTTCGGCAGTCAGGACGCGCGAGACGTTATGCAGAACGAAGTTCCCCGTGACGTGTTCAGTCACTGAGCCATGCTTGCTTGACTTGATGTTCGCAAGATAGTCATTGATATCGGTACGAACCCGCGTCACGTTGGGATTTAGCCCGACCAGAAACGAGCGATAACAAAGGCGCCCGTAGAATTCGACTAGTTCTTCGCCGTCAGTCAAGGCAGACGACTCGTAATCAGCAGCGTCGATTTCGGCCAGGAATCTGTTTATTTCATCATGGTCAATTGTGGTCTGGCCGACGAGAAATACGGAAGGAGTAACATGTTTCATTTAATCGTCCGTCCTTGGCTTCCGCCCGAACTTCTTCTTCAGCTTACGGTACAGCTCTACTTCGGCCTGGCGCTTATCACGGGCACGTTTTGCGCGCAGGTCCAGGGCATCCTTACGTTTGACTACATCTTCGTCCAGGCGGGCCTGGATTTCTGACTCGGTTAAATCCCGGTGGTACGAGCAGACAACGTCGGCGTGATCCACGTCATAGCTGTAGATTTTCACTGAGGCGTCAGCACATACGTAGCCGTCCATCTCTCGCTTAAGACTGGAGACCATTTCCAGGAGGTAGGACAGTGGGTGCCTCCCGCGCAACGTAAGTGTTCTGGACACCTCGACGCTTGTGTCCTTAGCTTTCATCTAATTCCCCTATTATATCGTCTATGTGTTCTCGAACGTACGCAATGAATTCCCTGTCCACTGCCGTTAGTTGCGCGGCGACGTGTGACGGCGGCAAATAGTTACGTATGAAGTGGTATTCTATGTCCCCCCACGGGCCAGGAGTAATCTTGCCACGGAATTCAAGTAACGCCAGGCGTAGGCTTGTTGTCGAGTCCGTACCGGACTCCTTAGCGCTGCACGAGCATGAAATCCGGCGTTACCTTCTTCGGGAACATCACGGCAACGAGCACGTTGTCAAGATAAATAGAAACGACCCCGCCTTCCGGGACAATCGGGAGGTCGGTATAGGACCCAACGATTCTGGTTGCCAGCGTTGACTGCTTGACTATGCCCACAAGCGAACCCTCAATCACCCTGTTCGAGCCATAGACGATCCGGACCACCTGTGGATTCTGGCCCGGAAGAGTCTCCAGGTTGAATTTTAACTTGCCATTTTTATTTAGATTAATTCGAACCTTTGTCAGGAGTGTGGCGGGTTCGGGGCAGAGTGGGCCAATCATGAGTGGCCATTTGGGGTTCGGGAACGTCATGGTGGCATCGGAGTTCCGGAGCGTGAAACGGACTTCGGTGCAGCCTTGAGGTTCGGGGACAGCGGCGCGGAAGACCCCGTAGGTCGGTGTACCTTCGTACAGGGCGAGTGTCAGGCGGTGGGTCCCGACGTCAACATAGGCGGACTGTGGTTTGGTTGTTCCTTGGTAAGTCAGCCAGGCATAGCCGTCATATATGGCCCCGGAGATAACTGGAGTGCCTACCGGGTACATGTAGCGAAACCCGAAATCTACGATCCCTTCGTTGAAGTAGCCGTAGGCGGTCGGTCGTGGGATATTGCTCTCGCCGAATTCGAGATATCCGCCGAGCATAGTCGCACGATGGCTGGGACTGTCAAGCCAGGCATCAACCATATCCTGAACACCGAACCCAAGAGCCCAGATCTCGCCGCCGCCGAAGTAGCCGGGGTAGAAGCGGTCAAATCGCCGCTTGAGTGTTTCGCCTTGGCAGGACTCGTGTGCCTCGAAGCAGCCGAAATGTTGGTGGTTCTGGCCCAGCACGGCAGCGGCTTGCTGTAGGTCGTGATTGACCCGCAGCGAACCCGGCACGCCGAGCTTGATCCGTTGACGGTTGATCTCCGTCAAGAGGGAATAAGCCCCGGCCTGAACCGGCAAAGCGAGCAGCAAGAGTAAGATAACATACTTCATAGGGTTCCCTCAGATTGTTCCGTAACCGTCTTGATTTTGGAATCATACTCTTTAAGTGACGGAAAGTAAAGAGAAAAAGGCGTGGCCGTGCATAAAACACTTGACAGAGACGAGTCCTGGTGGTAGGTTCCGGCATGGCACAATTACAACGGGCAGCGGAACACCGGAACGCCAGGCTGGAGCGGAAGGTGCGTGAGCTTGCCAAGGTAATCGGCATGCGCAGCAGCTACGGCGTGATGCGGTTCGGCGGCTTCGAGGGGCACAAGTTCCCGACCTACCGGTCGTTCGGCGATTTCCTGGTCCGCCAGGGCTTCTTACGGGAAGAGGGGCGGGAATTCGTCCTGGCGTACACGCTGCCGACGCCTGCTCCTCCGCAGGCACCGTCTACCAAGACGGTCGGCTGGCATCCGGCCCAGTTGCGGCCTTAGTAGCTCCAAAGTGCAAATGTCCGGTTTCTCCAATTTAGAAATGTCCTGTTCCGGGCCACACGGGTGGCATGACGGAGCACGTGACATTGAGGTCGCCGCTCGCATCATGCACCTCACCTGGAACCCAGTCACCCTGCCCGAGGCAGAGGATGTTCATGCGCGTGTCGGACAGGCTCCACGCCCCGTCGGGAGGGCGGTCTGATGGCCCTGGCACCGTCCAGCAGGCACCATGAAGGGCTCAAGGCCGCCCGGCTGCTGATGGTGCTCAGCAGCATCTCGCCGCTCTTCATCCTGTGGGCGATCCGCGGGAACAGCCTCATCCCGGACCGCTGGTTCATTGGCTTCTGCGGGCTGATGGTTGTCGTCCCGAACGCCTTCCTTTGGCTGCGAATTCGAACGGCGAAGAAGCAGGCCGACAAGCGCGATCTCACGGTGGGCACGGCCGACGACCGCCGCGACCACATCCTCGGGTACCTGTTCGCGATGTTGCTGCCGTTCTACTCCGAGGACCTCGGCACCTGGCGCGACC
>Ga0163150_10005567_pt1 | contig 16004 bp, 7 predicted proteins | sample OliLakLV19P2IB_FD_148628 | JGI IMG/M metagenome (GOLD analysis project Ga0163150, IMG submission 148628) | Freshwater microbial mat bacterial communities from Lake Vanda, McMurdo Dry Valleys, Antarctica - Oligotrophic Lake LV.19.P2.IB | ecosystem: Environmental > Aquatic > Freshwater > Lake >...
TCACCACGCGCTAGACGCGGGGGGGGGCGCGTTGTTAAATGGGGACCATTGCGAGACTGGATCGGTTCCAGGCTCGCTCCATATGGGAAATGCCGGTTAGTAGGTAATAGAGACCATCCCGTAATAGCCGCGCCGCACTTCCGTGGAGACAAGCCCGCCGAAACTCTCGATGTACTCCAAGTGATGGTTATTCACCAGGTTTTGGCCCACCAGGCTGAACTCGACGTGCTTGGTTGCCTGCCATCCGATGCGGGTGTCCATCTCGATGTATTTAGGAACGCCAGGATTTGCGAGCTGGTCGACGTACCGGCCGATCAAGTCAAACTGCACGTTGCGCTTCAGGTCCCAAGACGACCGGACATACACTTGATTGTTGGGGCTAGTGTTCGCGCCGCCGTTGCCTCCCGGCGAGGTTTTTGATTGAACTTCGAACAAGCTGTACGAGCCAAATACGCGCCAGGCCTCGGTCAGTTGATAAGTCGCGGTGGTCTCGAAGCCATAAGAAATGGCACTCGTATTGTTGGTAATTGGCGTCGGGAGCAAGAAAACGCCCGGCGGCACCAAAACTGGCGCTCCGACCGGCCCAAGGCCCACTACCTTGCGGTAGTCGTTGATATAGCCCGCAATATCCCAGGAAAATTGGTCCGTTGGAGCCGCTCGATATCCGATTTCGTACGCCATCAAGTTTTCCGGAGCGACTTGTAGGTTCCCGTTGATGCTCGCGAAGAACGGTGACCCAAAGCCCGTGCTCTGGTTGAGGATGGCCTGGGCGTCGGCGCGCGTGGGATTCCTGACGGCCCTGGAAACCGCCATCCATGCCGACTGCCGCTTGTCAGGCAAGAACAGCAACCGCGCGGTCGGCTCAACTTGAAAATGGCCGAATGTATTTTGCTCGAGGCGCGTCCCAAGTGTGAAGTACCAACGGTCTTCGACCACGGTCATCGTGTCCTGAGCGAAGACGCTGGCCCATTGCGTCAGGTACGCCGGCGGTGCGAAACTCGTGAAAAAACTGCCCGTTGTGAAATCCTGGCTATGTCGATAGTTCACGCCCGAGATGAACTGATGACGTTCCGCGGGGCTGAATTGATACTGCAGGTCAATGTCATAGGTGTTTCGAGTTTCGGCCAAAGTCACGGTGTTGTACTGATAGCGATCGAAATAAGTCTGAAATTGCCAGCTCGTTTCCGCATCCGTGACGCGACCATAGCGAAACAGCACATTGCCGGCGGGGCCGTGCACAACGTCATTCACAACGGCCTGGTATGGAAAGGTCGGAATCGCCGCGTCGACCCGTTCACCGCCGTACATATTGGATATGTTGCCCTGGAGGGTCAGCGTGTCTTCTTTCGTCGGCGAGTAATCCGCGCGAAACCCGCCCTGCTGCTGGCGCCAAGAATCTCCCACGCCCGTGTCGCTCCAACCCGAATTGCGATCGAACTGTTGTCCCCAAGCGCGCCAGGAGACTCCTCCCGGAGTCGTAGCACCATAGCGAACTGTGTTGAAGTCGCGCTCTTGGTTTCCGCCGCCTGATTGCACCAGGGCGCCCTGAGTTTCGCTCGACTTCTTGGTAATGATGTTGATCACGCCGTTGACGGCGTTGGAGCCCCAAGCGGTCGTGCCCGGCCCGCGGATGACTTCAATGCGCTCGACGTCGGCCAGCACGACATCCTGCAAGTCCCAATAAACACCGCCAAACGTGGCGTTGTAGACGATGCGCCGGTCGATCTGGACCAGCAGCTTGTTGGCATAACGGCCGTTGAATCCGCGCGAACTAATCGCCCAGGTGTGCGCGTCGATCCGGGCCACGTCAAGTCCCGGCGCCATGCGCAGCGCTTCGGGAATACTTCGCACTCCGCTGCGCTTGATCATTTCGGGCGTGATCACGAAAATTGCCGCCGGCGACCGGCCGACCGTGCTCTCTTGGCGGTCGACGCTGTTAACAACTGTGCTGAGCGCAGGGACAAGAACGTCTTGTTTGACAAGATCATCCAATTTCATGTCAGGGTTCAATCCGCTGGCCGTTGGCGAACTTGACGGCGCGGCCGTGCTCTCAAGCGGTGCTGCCGCGGGAGCGTCTTGCGCGCCCACGATCACCGCCGTTTGAATGACAACAATGGCGAGCGTCGCCGCCAGTGTTTTTATATATGGCGATCGAATTGTCATTTCATTCCTTTGCCCTGCGCAGTTGATCGGCGCGCTACGCTGCGCGCGCACCGGAACCGTGTCGGCTACTTTGGCGCATCGGCCCAAGAAGTCTGTCGAATGAATGGCAATGGACGGTTTGGACTCGCCAGATCGCAAAAGATGCGGCCCGATGCCAAAGAATCAATCAGGTATGGATTCAGAAGCGGCAGTTCGAATCGTGCTTTGGGGAGTGTCACGCGACTCAACCGGGCGGATGGAGGCAGGAATGTGTTTCCGGTAGGTTACGATCAGTCGCGAAGGATTAATCAGCACGCTACGGTGAAGCTTATCGGGACGACTCGGACATGCGCTTAACTCGTAAACCCTTAGACGAGTCGTTTACTCGCGATCGGGCATACCGCACCTAGTTGCTACAGCCCCTTTGCCGCCGAATGGGGGCCGCTGTCGAGCTACCCACGTGCCTCAAGCGACCCAAACGTATGCTCCAAAGTCAAAAGAGAGGAGGCAGCGCGGCATCTCAACTGACACCTGACCGCTGAATCACAAACTCGCTTCCCTCCGGGGGGTTAGCTCGCTAGATTCTTCATAGCGTGTGCTTTTCAAAAATGCGGAGAACCCTATGTTCCCTGGTTTCCTGACTCTCATCGCTCAGTCCTCCAGCGTCCCGCTACAAGGGCTGGACGTGCTGATCCTTGCCGCCAGCGTCGTAGGCGTTACGGCGTTTGGCATGTGGATTGGACGCAAGGAGGAAAACACCAGCGACTATTATCTGGCGGGCAAGACCATCGCCTGGTGGGCCGTGGCCGGTTCAATCTTCGGAACCAATATCAGCTCGCACCATATGGTGGGCATGATGGGGGCCGGGCTGAAGGAGGGTTTCGCGCAGGCCAATTTTGAGTTTGGCGCCATCTTCGGTTTGTTGATGTTGTGTTACTTCTTTCTGCCGTTCTATCGGCGCATGGGCCTCTTTACGCTTTCCGAGTACCTGGGCCGCCGGTTCGATGAGCGGAGCCAATTGGTGTATTCGATCACCAACATGGCCTTCTTGCTGATCCAAATGGTCGGCACCATGATCCTGGGCGCACTGACAATCGCCACGCTCACCGCCGATTCGCAATACGCCATCAGCTATGAGCTGGCCGTTGGCCTGCTGGCTGCCGTGGCTGCCATGTACACGTTCTTCGGCGGTCTGAAGGCCGACATCTTCAACGACGTCGTACAAAGCGTGCTGTTGCTCGTCGGCAGCGGCATGCTCGCGGTGCTGGCGATCTGGCATCCCAACGTGGGAGGCATTTCGGGCCTGCTCGAAAAGCAACCGGAAAAATTCCACGTCTTTTTCGAAGCCAGCCATCCGCAACTTCCCTGGAGCGGCGTGCTCAGCGGGCTGATGGTGTTGCATCTTTACTACTGGGGCACCAACCAGTTCATCGCGCAGCGCACCCTGGGCGCGCGCAGTGATTGGGACGCGCGGATGGGAACCATTGCGGCCGGGTTTTTCAAGCTGTTGATTCCCTTCCTGTGCATCGTGCCCGGCATGGCCGCCGGTTATATCCTGGCCATCGACCCGGCCACCGAAAGCGACACCGCGTTTGCGGGCCTGACTCGCGAATTGCTGCCGGCCGGCTATGGCCTGGTAGGCGTGGTGATGGCCGGCCTCGTGGCTGGCATTCTTTCGACCATCGATTCGATGATGAACTCCACCGCGACGCTGTTCACATTCGATATCTATAAGAAATATATCCGCCCGAGCGCTTCGGAAATGCGGCTGGTCTGGGTCGGCCGCGTGGCCATGATGTTGATGGTCACTCTGGCCATTTGCCTGTCGCTCTATTTCGGCAAGACCAAAGGCGGGATCTTTAACACGATGGCCGACTACAACGCCTATCTCGTGCCCGGCGTGATCGTGGCCTACGTGGCCGGCATCTTGCAGCCACTGGTCACTCGCAGTGCATCGCTGGCTTGCATTCTGGCGGGCCCGTTTCTCTCGATCGGCTTCGAGCAGGGAGCGTGGTACGGGTTCGATCACGACCTGCAAGCCTTCCACCGCGCTGCCCTGGCCACGCTGGCCTGCTATGGCGTGGTGCTCTTCGTGAGTCTCGCAACCCAACACCAGCGCGATCCAGACCGCGAGCAATTCACCTGGTTCCGTTTCAAGCACCAGCGCCAAATGACAGAAGGCGCCCCGCGCCCCTGGTGGCAGAACGACAAACTTTGGGCCGCACTACTAGTGGCATGCACGCTATCGATGTGCTGGTTCTTCCGGTGATGGAATGCATAACAAGTGGCCGGCACGGGTCAGCCAGTCACTTCAAGATAGCCCTTTCGTGTTTTCTGACTGATCAATCGTTCGGCCTCGCCGTTGGCCGCTAGGACATCGGAAAACCACTTTGTTTGAGCCTGCCCGAGTGAGCCAATGCGGCCGAATCGCACGGTAACCTCATTTCCTCGAACGGTTATCTCCCAGAACTTGCTCGACTTCTCGTTACACATTTCGAATAACCGGCGAATCTCGCCGTCGACGCTAACTGACGGCGTTGCGTTTGAAGTCTTGTCACGGACCTGATCAAGCCCGTCACTTCCCATAGCGGCGTTTTCAGCTTGGGGTTCATAGGCAAGATCCAAGGCCGGTTCATCGACCGCGGCGCCGCGGCTTTCGTCGTGCGCCGTTGCATCGAACAGCGATTCGACGACGTCCACCGGTTCAAGCGGCCCCTCGTTGTCCGGCTCGTCGTCGGGCACATCCTGTTCCATCACCGTATCCGCCTGACCTTCGATCAACTCGACGATCCGCTTTAGTTCTGACTCTGGGCTGACAAGCCATTCCTTCGCTAGCACTGATGCCAATCGCCAACCGAATGTGCGTAGCAGGCGCGGGCGCATCATTTCGCGCTCTAGAGCATCGGATTGCTCGTAGGCACGCACGGAGTCAACGAGAATCCCGAGCCGATAGTCCACGTCACCGGCTTTCCGCACGGCAAGGTCGACTCGGAAATGCGATTGGCCAATGTTACAGTCAACAGCGTATCCGCGCTCGTGAAGTGCCGCCGTAAGCTGGCGACATACGCTGTCGACCTGACCAGGCTCCACGGTGACTTCCGAATCAGTCCGTGGCGCAAGAGCGTTTAACACTCTCTGGGCCGCGCCGGCGGCACCCTGCGACACCGCCTCTGCATAGCGCAAGTAGTTCTTGAGGCAATTCGCGCCGTCGTTGTAATCGTTCGAGATCGCTGTGTATTGAATCGAGCTGACGACCGCCATGAACTGTTTTGCTCTAGAGAATGCCACATTCAAACGCTTTTCGCCACCGCTCTGATTGATTGGACCGAAGTTCATCAGCATCCGACCGTTGGGCCCGGGCCCATAGCAGATGCTGAGGATCACCACGTCGCGCTCGTCCCCTTGAATGTTCTCCAGATTCTTGACGAGCAGACCAACGAATTGGCCGTCCACTTCGCGTTCCAATTCTTCGTCGTACAGGGCCCGAAAGTCGTCGTCATCTTGCGCCAACCGGTTCAGCGCCGCTTCGATCTCCGACTGCTGCGCTTCCGAGAAAGCGATGACGCCGACGCTCAAACCCGTCCCGCGCTTTAAGATGCCGGCAACCAACTGGGCAATGCAATTGGCTTCGTCCCGATTGCGGCGCTGGTCATACACCGCGCCTCGCAGCCAATGAAACGAAAGGGGACGACTGAGCAATAAATCCGCGCCAGCAACCAACGGCGATTTGGGACCGGTCTCACTCACCGGCGCTTCGCCTGCAGTTGGCAAACGATGGTCCGGAACGGTCAACAGACGCCCGTCATAGAATGCCCAGTTCGAAAAGCTGATGAGTGCTTCGCTGCGGCTGCGGTAGTGCCAGCCGAGCATGGTCGAGGGCAAGCTTCGCGCGGCATGGTTCAGCAGGCTGTCGCTATCCAGATCGTAGTTGAATCGCTGGCCGTTCTCCTCAACGACGACATCGCCTTCGTCGTCAACCTGCTTGGACGAGAAAAAGTCTGTCGGGGGCAGTTGCATCTCGTCGCCCACGATGATGGTTTGCCGCCCGCGAAAAATCGTTGGCACCGATTCCTCCAGCGGCACCTGGCTGGCTTCGTCAAAGATGACCACGTCGAACAGATCCGCGGAAAGCGGTAATGTGTCGGAGACGCTGAGCGGGCTCATCAACCAGGCCGGCTTGAGGTCGTGGATCACAAGCGCCGTGTCGCCATCAACCAGTTCCCGGATGGCCTTGAACCGCATGCTTTTGCCAAACTCGTGTTCGAGCGCGCGGCGCCCGAGGCTGTAGCGGCGTTTGAATTCTCGCTGATCGGGCTTCAGTTGGGCCGCGGCCAGGTTCGAGATTCGTACATGGTCCAAAAACGTTTTGCGCACCCTATGGCAGACTTCCTTGGCATTGGCCGCCAACCAGCGGTCGTAGGAAGTTTCGACAAGTTTCGCGGCGCGGCTTCGCGCTCGCGAATCGAACGGCTCGAGATCGCGATGGCTACCGAGCACCTTGGCCCAGGTGCGCTGCGTAGTCGCAGCCTCGGCTTGCTGCAATGTGTATTCCCGCTGCCGCAGCATGTCACTGATCGATTGGGGCAGATGCTCCAACTCACCGAGAATGCCGACGATCTGCGGAACCTGATGAACGCCGTTGGCGACGGCAGTCAGCTCATGACGAAGTTCGTCGAGCGTTTGCTCTTCGAAGCCGGTCAACAAGTTTGCCAGCGTAGCACTTAAGGCCTCGAAAGGCTGTTCGGCGGCAAGAACTCGTTGCACGAACGATTCGGCTTTCGGAGATTTTACCAGCGCGACATGAATTGCTCGCAGCCCTTCAGAGAATCGTGGCAGTTGATCTCGCAGCGAGCCGACGCGGCGCTCAAAGTCGGCGAGCGGTTCCTGGATGCCGAACTTCGCGCGCACCGTATTATTTTCCTGCTCCACCACGGACTGCGCCTCGTACTCTCGTTGCAGCGCCGCAAGAACTTGCAACCAGCTCGGCCGCACCGCGTGAGATTCAAACGCGTAACGTCGTGCTAAGACACTGCGCATCCGCCACCAATCCAGAGAAAGCCAGGCAAACACTTTGCCATCCCATTGTCCCACGCGGTCGATAGCCGTTTGCACATCCCCCTTGGATAGCTTTTCGCGCCAGCCCGTCGTGCTCTCTCGGGCAGTCGCCAGCGATCCTTCGGCCTGCCTGACTTTCTCCGCCGCCGCCCGAAACTCTTGCGCGCGAGGACTGCTCTGGTCAACCAACGACAAATTACCCTGACTGGCCAATTTCGACGCTTGATGCATGTAGTCGACCAGCTCTCGCAGTTGCCGCAGGGTTTTCCACTGGTCGGAGGGAATTCCCGAGGACTGCAAGACCTTCACAAGATCCTGATGAGCACGTAGCGCCTGCTGCGACAGCGTCGCAACGTGCTCCATCGGCCGATCGCAGGCCGCCAGCGAAGGCAGCAAGCGTCGTAGCGGATGGCGTGCGAGTATGCCGCTGGGTTCCAGTCCACGAATCGCCTGGTCAAGCGCCGCCAGCCGCTCCGCGTGCGGCCGCCACTCGCGGTCCAGCGGCAGCCCTTCCATTTCGGCCGCCGACAGCGTCGGCAGCTGTGAGGACAACTCAACGCATCGATCCAGGAATTGCCGTACCGAGACGTCGGCAATTTCCGGAGTCGCGGCCTCCATGAAGGCCTCGAAACGTTCCAAAGGCACGAGGTGCTGTTGCAATCGGTTGGTCGCCGCGGGACTCGTCCGCCGAGAGCCCTTTCCGTTTGCGGCGTCCTCCGCCAGAAACTGCTCGTAAGTTTGCTTGAGGTCCAAGACAAACTCTTTCTTGTCGCTCTGCGAATCATGAATCAGCGCGCAGAGCGATCCCAAGCCGCATTGACGCAATCGCGCATAGACAACGTCGATCGCCGCCCGCTTCTCGCAGACAAATAACACTCGCTTGCCGCGAGCGATAAAGTCGGCGATCAGATTCGTAATGGTCTGCGACTTACCGGTGCCGGGCGGGCCCTGAATGATGTAATTCGTGCCACGTCGGGCCTCGGCGATAGCCGTCGCTTGCGTTGGGTCGCAGTTGACGACGTCGAATCGCTGCTGCAACGGAAGCGCCTCCGGTAGCTCTTGCCTTAAAGACCGCGGCGCTAACGAAAACGTGGCTTCGAAGGATGCATGCGAAACATTACTTTCGAGAATCTCCTCGTAGTCTCGCACCAAGGACATCCGGCGATAGTGGAAGTTGGCCAGCGTTAAATTGCAAAGATCAAAGTTCCACAAGTACGGGTTGGCTTCGACTGATTCCCGCAAGTGATAAAACGACCTCTCCACCTCGACCGTGTTTTCTTCTGCTTCCGGCGTCACAAACGATCGCGGGCGAGGCCGCTCTTCGATGATTTCGCGCAGTCGACTGGTCGGTGTGCGAACTTGGGCCGAAAACAGCTTGATCCCCAGCGGATGAAAATTCGCCGGATCGTAGCTGTAGTCCAGGTTGCCGAACTGCCGAATGCCGCGGCCAGAGACGCGGGCACTTCGTCGATATTGATCCAGCCGCCGCTTGGCTTTTTCATGAATCAGGTCGATCCTCGGCCGGTCCAGCAAGTTCAAGCTAACCGCCGGCTCGCTGGCCTGAATTTTAGCACTCAGAAACTCGAACAGTGTTTCCAGCCGCGTCGTCGACAGGTCGATCGTCTCGGGCAGTTCAATATTGTAGAGCTGTCTGAATTGATGCCGCAGAACCGGATTGACTTCGGCCTCGCTGGTCAGGGGGTCCATCGAATAGGTATCGCGAACTCCCTTGTTCTTAATCAACCGCACCGGCAACAGCGCTAGCGGAGATACGTACTGCTCGATTGGCCGCTCTTTGAGATTGGCCCACGAAAGAAAACAGACCGCCAGCCGCAGTTGGGCAAATCCGTACTCGTTTTGATCGCGGCGCGCGTCGGCCATGATCCGCTCAAGCAGTGACGGCAGATACAAGGCATCACTGAAGTTTAAGTACTTATTGAGAGAGATCGGACTTCCATCGACAATCTGAGCCCGCAGCGTCTTGTCCCAGATCAATACCTGATCTTCGCGAATGTTTTGGATATTGAGCACCAGCGGCATCGACGCCTGTGTCAGATTGATGCTCTGCATCGTCGGGCGGAACTGCAAGAGATTATTGCGCCGTGAAGTATCGAACAGCCTGTCGCGCAACTTCGATAACACCACTTGCTGCTTGCTTTGGACGTCTCGCGTGCGAAATCCTGGTATTCTCGCCAAATCAATATCCAGCGAAATAGTTTGATCGCGATAGTGCTCCAAGTTCCGCAGCAGCGTGGAAAGGTCTTGTGCTCGCTTGTGCCGATCGAGCTCAGTCATCCGCAAAATGGCCTGTGCGATCGCCGGATGCAAGCGCGCGTTGAGTTCGAACAGGTTGCGACGATGCGTTACGAACGCTTCGAGATCGGCCGGCTCGTTTAGATTCAATTGGCACGCGAGACTGGCAAGCAACATGCCGAGACTGTAGATATCGGTCAGCGGATCGTGATGACCGAGCTCGTGCTCCCAAGCGACGTAACCCGGCAGGTAAACGGGGCGCACGATTTCAGCGCCACGGGTTCCGATCTCGGCGCGCGATAGCTTTCCGTTTCCGTCGCCGACGTCGGTCGTACGATTGCCTTCGGCAAGGACTTCGACGGACAACCGCGCTGGCTGCTCGACGGCGTGCAGATTCGAGTTGTTGTCGCGAACAGAGGCGCGTTTGGCCTCTTCATACCAGACTCGCGTCTGGTCGACGTGCAGATCGCCAATTCCCTCCAACGGCGCGACGAATCCGGCCCTGTGTGTTTCGATCACCTCGCGGACGAGTGGCAGGAAAGCTGCCAGCACGTCGTCGGTGGAGACGGACTCTTGGGCGATCCAAGTTTGTAGGTAGTCGTCAAAAGTCATGGTGATGCGGCGGCGGCCCGATTGGCATCGGCAAGGATCGTTTGTTTCTGTTGATCGATCTTTTCGATTTGGTTTTTTCTCAGTCGCAGTTCGCGCCGAGCCAATTCCAAAAACCGATCCTTCATATCCAATTGCTCCGCGAGGGTCAGGGCAGCGGCCAACGGAGCCTCTTCGAGGTCTCGGTCCGCCGCCACGAAATCGAGCAACAGAAAGCAGTAGTAGTCTCGCAGCGAATCTGGACTGGTCCTGACATCGCTGGCCAATGTCCCATCTGCCAGTTCCGCGGCCGGCGGAACATAGTTTTCGAAAAACAAACGCGCGTGGGCCAGAACGGGATCGGTTTGAAACCATTGATGACAAAGCAGGACGTCGAGAACTCGGCGCGTCGCCTCTGAAACCTGCTGCTGAGTCAAAAGATCTAAATCCTCAATTCCAGGCTGACCTTCAATCATTTCGGCGACCGTCAGATCGGCGCTCTCGGACCTTTCGGCCCAGAGTTGGATCGAACGCGCCCGAATGAATCCCTCGGGATGCGTGATTCCGTCGGTCGAAACCGCTCCGTGAGCGAATATTTCGTCGGCCTGCCGCAGGTATCCCTCGGCGCTCACCTCTTGAATTCCCGTTTCCACCTTCAACAGCATCGAAACTACAGCGTGCAGATCGCCGGTCACCAGAAAAGCAGCCCGATCGCAGTACACTTCGCTATATAGATCCAACAGTCGCAGGCTGGCCAGATGCGCCGAATGCGCGTGGGCGTCGTTCGTAAGCGCTCGGAGCATCTCGGCGGCAACCAAAAGCTCCCCGCCGCGTGCCTGAAAAAGCAAGTAGTGGGCCAGCTCGTGTCCAAACAGCGCGCGAATCTCGACCGGGGTAAGCTTTTCGGTAACGGGTCCGTGAAGAATCAAATGAACATGGTCGGGCACGTAAGCTAGCGAGGCATTGAGGCCGCCGGCGTTCTGCGACTGGTAAATAGTCACGGGTGCCGAGATTCCCAAGCGAGTCGCAACGTTGCCGACCGCCTCATAGAGCGCGGGCTGCGTATCAGGATCGACCCGATAGGTCGACTTGAGCAACGCGAACTTCACCTCTTCCGCCGACTTGGGATCAACTGCCGACTTTGAAAACCAATTCCAGATTCCCGGATCGACCTGCTTCAGGCACTCGACGATCTTCCCGTGGTAGGGCAGCCATTCGAGCGATTCGTGGAGACTATTATGCGACTCGGACATTCTCGCCGTCGTCCTCGACCCGGTTGAAAGCGGTTCATCAGCTCGGAAGCAGCCATCGTGATTCCATCGAGAGCAGGCATCTTACAGCCTACGTGGATCAAAGTTCAAACGGATGCCTGCTCCGCTCACCGCGACACCGCCAGTTGAAGCGGCGAGTTACCTGCGGGCTAGGCAAATCCTCGCACGGCACGCCCGTTGCGTAAAAGCAATACGCCAAGGAGCATACTTAGGTTACTTACCAGGAACTCTCTTCTCCCAATTCCTGCCCTTTCGCGAAGTGCCGTCTCAACGCGCCTGAGGCATATAGCACGAACGCGCATTCCACCGGATCAACCAGTTCGTTCAATGCTTGATTAGCGACTGTGGCCGCCGCCGGGTGGAGAATGCTGGCCGAGTAGACGTAGGCCACGAGCACGGCAATTCCCACGCTCATTGGTCGTACCGCGCGCGACTCAACGTCGCCCCGCGGCCACGCCCACACAAACCAAAACCACCAGGAGACTTTCTGGGCCAGGTCAGCGACGAAAAACCAGGGACCGTCTTCCTTGCGAGCAAGCATCAGCACCGCCAGGAAGACCAGTTCCATGAATATTCCCAGCACGATGGAAATCCAAGCCACGCCCAATAGCCGCTTGGCCACGTTTTGATTGACGGCAGATTCATGATCTTTCCGCTGCCTGTTCAGTACAAAGCGGCAAAAAATGCCAGCCCCTGAACTCCCAGACTCAGATGCCGCCTCTTTGTTACGGGGCGAGCCCGAGAATGAGGCCTCGCCAAGTCCTGGTCGCTTGGGAATCTAGTCCGCCTAAATCACCGCTAGGTTTCCGCCTGCGGCGCGGGTTTGCCCGTCTTGATTGATGTGGTAGACTTCCTGAACCCCATGCACCGCCGAAAGGCGCTGAAGTTGTGGGGCGAAGATGGCAATTTCGAGCGTAACTCGAAATTGCCAAAACACTTTGGCGGCGTAGCTCAGTTGGTTAGAGCAGCGGAATCATAATCCGCGTGTCCGGGGTTCGAATCCCTGCGCCGCTACTCTCCCGAAGAAGACCGCAATTCCCTACTAACATCTACACTTCCCCCTACTTTTGGTGGTTGCTCTCGAATTGATAGCAGTCGCCATTTTTTCAAGAAAAAATGCCCGGGGATCTTGCATAATCGGAAAAGCTCTGTAAAATCCATGCGTCCGGACCGGTCTATCCGGACGTTCTTACATCAGAGTGCCGCTAGCCCAACGAACCCTCCGCGTTCGCCCTTCTTTTCGCGGCACTCGCACACTGTTCCCTGATCGCAGGATCCTTTTCGATCCTTTCGTCTCACGGCTTTCGTGCATTTGCTACTCGAAAAGCTTGGCCGCACCTGTCGATCACGCGTGTCCACGGGTCCGCTTCCGGAACAAGTTGCCCCAACCTAGCAGAGAACCACCAATTATCCTATATCATCGCCTCGCCCAGCCGTTCACCTCGCCGCCGAGAGCACGCCTGACCGGCTATCAGGTCGGTCAGTAAGATTCGCTCGCGCATCGGGCGCCATCATTGCGGTGCTGGCGATCGCACTGCTGTGGCCGGCCAATAGCGTCTGGGCCGTCATCATCCCGCCCGGTCCGCACACGTTCGATTCCAATCTGACTGGCAACGCGTTCGTCGACTTCCAGGGCGGGGCATTTACGACTCCGCTTATCGCGCCCGTCAGTACGTTTGGCGTGACGGTCGATGGAAACCCGCTACTACATCAGGATTACCCGCTTTCGAGTTTTCATATCGATAGCGGTTTCGTCGTAACCAGCAGCTTTGTGTTCGATACGGGCCCAGTGGGTGTCTCCGTTGGTGACGCGGTTTTCAGTTCGATCAGCGGGGGCGCGTTTCATATCAGCGATAATGTAGGAATCATCCTGTCGGGAACCTTCACTTCCGCCACGTTCACCACCGCCGTTGGCGCCACCGCGGGCAGCCTAAGCTCAAGCAATATCAATAATCTGTTGCTCACACCAGGACCAAGGTTTACGTTCGACAACACGTCGGTGTCGGCGATTAACGCGCCCACGGGCTTTAGCATTTCGCTCTCGGCAATTCCTTTTGGCGTTAGCGTTGGGGCGCCTGGACCTCCGGGGCTGTTCATTCCCGTTACGCTGCTGCCTTTCGCGCTATCCACCGGCTCGACGGTTGTTTCGGGCGCCATTACTGTGGTGCCAGAACCTTCCGCGTTCTGTCTCGCTGGCCTGGCAGGAGTGATGCTGGCCGCGCGGAGTTGGCGCCGCCGGCGCAGCGGTTAGACCTTTCGCGAGACAGCGCTTGCTTGAATTGACCGTTCAGCGCGGCGCTTTGGGAATCCACCTGGCAATGACTTGTTGTCGATTGCGGTCGGTCCCTTCAAGCATCGACTTTGCATCGTCGGCGCCAATCAAATCGCCCATGATCTCGGCCACTTTTTTCTCGGGCAGCCGCTTCTCGCGATGATAGTAGAGCAACTCGGCCAACGGGCCGAGCGGGTTGTCCGTCTTTTTCGCCACAACCTTCAAACGCGCTTGTACCGCGGCCGCATCGATCGTCTTCGGCACATCTTCCAGAATCATTTCTTTGTTGAGCAGTTCGAGCGTCGCGTCCACTTCCTTGCGGATCTGATTGAAGGCCGCCTTCGGTTTGGTAGCGTGCAGTTCGCGGCCGCTTGTCACATCGACAACTCGAATGCTCGCCGACGCTGTCGGCCCCTTCGCGCCAACGTTGCCGCGCAGACTGAAAAGCAACAGAAAATCCAATTGTTGCGCGCGCGCCGCGCGCAGGATTTCGGCCGGTGTGTCGGCGGCTAGATACGTGGCGCCGCGCAAATCGCGAACAGTCGGCGACCGGATGATTTCGACGTCGCCAAACCGTCCCTCGTCGTAACAACTGCGAAGCCAAGTCACAACCACAGGCCCGCCCATCGCCAACGTGTTGCGAACGAACGTAGTACCCAACAGCTTCTGGTTTTCGAGCAGGTTAGTCTGAGCATTCGCGTGGCCGCCGCCGATCGGCACGCCCGTGGCTTGCGATGCCAGATCGTCCATCTCGAGCGCCGCACCCCAACGAATTGCGATGACCGGCCGGCCGAGCGGCTTGCTCCAACGCACGAAGCGCCAAACTTCGCTGTCGGCGTGGCTCAGGGCATCGGTATATAGGAATTGCAGAGCCGTTGCCGGATCGGCCATGCCAAACGCCTTTTCCGCGTTTTGCAGCAAAGCATCCAGCTCGCCCGCCGAGCGCGGAATCGCTGCTGGCGCCTCGGTTGTTTCCACGGGCACCTCGACCGGAGGTGGAGGCTCGGGCCGCGCTGCCAGCGGCTTGGAAGCGGGCTTTGTCGTCTCAACGTTCGGGCGGCTTGGCATCCGTGGAGCCGTCTCGGGCTCGCCGCTCGTTTGTTCTGTTGGCGCAGCGGTTTCGTCGGTTGGCTGCTCGAGTTGGGCGGCATCCGAATTCGGCAGCACGGCTGCTCGTGGAGGTGGAACAGCGGCTTGGGCCGGAGGCCTGGATGGCGCTACGGCGACCATGGTCGGATTTTTCAAAATCTGGCTGCCGGCCAAACCCAACTCATCTTGATAGCGCAGCGCCACCGGAAATGCGAAGAGCACGACGAGATAACACCACGCGGCCGCCTGGAACATCATGTTCGTTCCCAGCTCCGATTGAGAGCCGGCCAGCACCAGGCCCAGCGCCACGGAACCAAACACCAGGGCAAACAGCAATTGCCCGCCGCGTAAATAATCGAGTACGAAAAACAGCGCAAAAACGCTGATCGCGGTGAGCAGCTTATGCGACACGATGACGGTCAGCAGCTCCGCGAGATTTGGCGGGTGCCTGAAACGGCGCCGCAGCCCGCGGAAATGATCTCGATCGGCGCGATCCTGTTCATCCAACAATTCTTCGACCGTGCTGGCGCGAACCGGCTCGAAGGTTGTCCTCGACGGTGCAACCGGCGCCGGCGCTACTTGAATAGCCGGAAACTCGACTGCTTGCTCTGCCGGAGCAGACTCTTCGACCATTCCAATCGGCTGCGCGATCGGAGCAGAAACCTGTTGGGCGGGCGTCGGCGTAACGCGGGCGGCCGGCGCCGGCGCGACAGCTTTCGGCGGTAGCAATTCCGATGTTTTGGCCGGAGGACCAACCGGTGGCTGAGCTCCCGGCCTCAACTGCGTCGCGGTGGGTCTGGGTGTGCTTTTTGAAGAAAGCGATCCAGCCGGAGGCGGCAAAAGGTCGTCCGACGACACGACTTCGATCAACGCCTGGCATTTCTGACAAGCGATTTTCCGACCAACAGTAGTCGGGCTGACTTTATAGCGCTGGCCGCAGTGACGGCACTGTACGGAGATGCTCATCGCAACACTTGCCCCGGAAGCGATTTGCTCAGGATTTTCACGACCCCTTGTTAGTGTCCCTGGAGGGAAGGTGCGCGTCAAATCCGGACCCGCATTTTATGCAAGCATTTTGGGCGGACGGGAAAGCTTGGTGAACTTTCGGACGGGAAGGCCTGCGAAATGCCAGTCTATTTATAATTGACCATGACGTCGTTCATCGTTTCTTGCGTAATCGCCCCCTCATCGACCAGGTTTTGCAACGAGGTCTGCATCGAAATCATGCCGAACTTCTTGCCGGTCGTGATCACGTTGCGCAGGAAAAACGTGCCCCGGTTGCGAATGATGTGCTTCGTCGCCTGGTTGACGATCAGGATTTCACAGGCCACGCG
>Ga0163150_10005569_pt1 | contig 16000 bp, 10 predicted proteins | sample OliLakLV19P2IB_FD_148628 | JGI IMG/M metagenome (GOLD analysis project Ga0163150, IMG submission 148628) | Freshwater microbial mat bacterial communities from Lake Vanda, McMurdo Dry Valleys, Antarctica - Oligotrophic Lake LV.19.P2.IB | ecosystem: Environmental > Aquatic > Freshwater > Lake >...
GGGCTTCGGGGGCGGGATCCTCGGCCCCGACCTCTCCGACGCGTTCGCGCGGCTGGGCGGGCGCAAGGCGCTCGGCGCGTGGCTCCTCGTGCCGCCGACCCCGACGATGAAGCCGCAGTTCGCCGGGCGGCCCCTGGACCCCGAGACGGAGGTCCTGCCGATCCTCGCGTACCTGAAGGACGTCTCGGACCGGCACCCGTCGCCCGACCGCACCGGGCAGCGCCTCGCGTTCGTGCTCGTGGGCGCGGCCGGTGCGGCGCTCCTCCTCGTGCTGATGGACCTCGCGTGGAAGCGGCGCTTCCACGGGGTCCGCTCCGCGCTCGTGAAGGGAATCCGCACATGAGCCAGAATGGCCAGGGCCCCGGCGACGGCAAGTGGATCGAGGACGAGCGGAAGCCCGGGCTCCGCCGATGGGAGGAGTTCTACCGGAACCGCTGGCAGCACGACAAGGTCGTCCGTTCGACCCACGGCGTGAACTGCACGGGCGGGTGCACGTGGAACATCCACGTGAAGGACGGCATCGTCACGTGGGAGATGCAAGGGCTCGACTACCCCGCCCTCGAGCCCGGGCTGCCCCCGTACGAGCCGCGCGGCTGCCAGCGAGGCATCTCGTTCTCCTGGTACCTCTACTCGCCCCTGCGGGTGAAGCACCCCTACGTCCGCGGTGCCCTGCTCGACCTGTGGAAGGAGGCCCGCGCCGCGCACGAGGATCCCGTCGACGCCTGGCGTTCGCTCGTCTCCGACCCCGTCAAGCGGAAGCGCTGGCAGCAGGCCCGAGGGAAGGGCGGCTTCCGCCGCGCCACGTGGGACACGGCCCTCGAGATCGTCGCGGCGTCCTGCGTGGACACCGTGCGCACGCACGGCCCGGACCGGATCGCGGGCTTCTCCCCGATCCCCGCCATGTCGATGCTGTCCTACGCCGCCGGCTCCCGCTTCCTCCAGCTCATCGGCGGCCTGTCGCTCTCCTTCTACGACTGGTACTGCGACCTGCCGCCCGCCTCCCCCGAGATGTGGGGCGAGCAGACCGACGTCGCCGAGTCGGCCGACTGGTTCAACGCGAAGCTGCTCGCGGTCATGGGGTCGAACCTCAACATGACCCGCACGCCGGACTGCCACTTCGCGGCCGAGGCGCGGCACAACGGCAGCAAGATGGTGGTCTTCTCGCCGGACTTCAGCCAGGTGGCGAAGTACGCGGACGACTGGATCGCCATCAACGCGGGGCAGGACGGCGCGTGGTGGATGTCGGTCGTGCACGTGCTCCTCAAGGAGTTCCACCACGACCGGCAGATCCCGTACTTCGTCGACTACGCCAAGCGCTACTCGGACGGACCGTTCCTCGTCGAGCTCGTGGAGGACGGCGGCGCCTGGAAGCCCGGGCAGCTGCTGCGCGCCGGCCGGCTGCCCGCGTACGCGGCCGAGGAGCACCCCGACTGGAAGTTCCTCGTCTGGGACGCGAAGGACGCCCGCCCGCGGATGCCCATCGGGAGCGCGGGGCACCGGTGGGGCCAGAAGAAGGGGGTCTGGAACCTGAAGATGGTGGACGGCGCCGACGGCGCGCCCATCGACCCGACGCTCACCTTCCTCGGGCAGGCCGACGAGATCCCCCAGGTCCGGTTCGACGACTTCGGCGAGGGGACCGTGCTCGCGCGTGGCGTGCCCGCCCGCCGGATCGCCACGCGGGACGGGACGGTCCTCGTCGCGACGGTCTACGACCTGCTCATGGCGCAGTACGGCGTGCCCCGCGGCCTCGAGGGCGACTACCCGACGGACTACGACGACGCGAGCAAGCCCTACACGCCGGCCTGGTCGGAGCGCTACACCGGCGTGTCCCGGGACGACCTCCTCAAATTCGCCCGCGAGTGGGGGACCACCGCCGAGCTGACGAAGGGCAAGTGCACGGTCATCATCGGTGCGGGCATCAACCACTGGTACCACGGCAACCTGATGTACCGGGCGGCGATGCACGCCCTCGTGCTCTCCGGGTGCGTCGGCGTGAACGGCGGCGGGCTCGCCCACTACGTCGGGCAGGAGAAGCTCGCCCCCGGCGAGTCCTGGTCGTCGATCGCCTTCGGTCGCGACTGGATGCCGGCGGCCCGGCTCCAGAACGCGCCCTCGTGGCACTACGTCCACTCGGACCAGTGGCGCTACGAGAAGGAGTACGGGGACTACCACACGGTGCCCAAGGGCGACGGGCGCTGGCGCCACGGCCACGCGATGGACGTCCAGGTCCGCGCCGTCCGGAACGGCTGGCTCCCCTTCTACCCGCAGTTCGGCGAGAGCCCGTTCGTCACGGCGAAGCGGGCGCTCGAGGCCGGCGCGCGGACCGACGAGGAGATCGTGCGGCACGTCGTGGACCGCCTGAAGTCGAAGGACCTCCGCTTCGCGGTGGAGGATCCCGACGCCGAGACGAGCTGGCCGCGCGTGTGGTTCATCTGGCGCGGGAACGCGCTGATGGCGAGCAGCAAGGGCCACGAGTTCTTCCTCAAGCACTACCTCGGCACCCACCACAACGACATCGCCGAGGAGGTGGCCAAGGACGCGGTGAAGGACGTCGTCTGGCGGGACGTGGCGCCCGAGGGCAAGCTCGACCTCGTCGTCGACCTGAACTTCCGCATGGACACGTCGGCCCTCTACAGCGACGTCGTGCTGCCGGCGGCCACCTGGTACGAGAAGGCCGACCTCAACTCGACGGACATGCATTCGTTCATCCACCCCCTCGCGCCGGCGGTGCCGCCGTGCTGGGAGTCCAAGAGCGACTGGGAGATCTTCCGGCTCGTCGCCAAGCGGGTCACCGAGCTCTCGGCGAAGCACCTGCCCGGGGAGATCCTCGACGTCGTCGCGACGCCGCTCGCCCACGACACCGCCGCCGAGATCGCGCAGCCCGAGCCGAAGGACTGGATCCTCGGCGAGGTGGAGGCGATCCCCGGGAAGTCGATGCCCGGGCTGAAGGTCGTGCGGCGCGACTACGCGAACCTGCTGCGCCGCTTCTGCTCGCTCGGGCCCCTGGTCCGGTCGGGGGGGCTGGGCGCCCACGGCACGCACTACAAGGTGGAGGACGTCTACGACGAGATGACGAAGAACGGTCCCAAGGAGACCTGGGCCGGCGCCAGCTATCCGTCGATCGCCCGCGACGTCGACGCGTGCAACGCGGTCCTGCGCCTCGCCACGACCACGAACGGAGAGCTCGCCTGGCGCTCCTACGTCGCCATGGAGGAGAAGACCGGCCTCCCCCTCCGCGACCTCGCCGAGAAGTCCCGCAACGTGCGGATGACCTTCTCCGACCTGCAGACGCAGCCCCGTCGGCTCCTCAACAGCCCGATGTGGTCCGGCCTGACCGAGAACGGACGCGCCTACTGCCCCTTCACCTACAACGTGGAGCGGCTCGTGCCCTGGCGCACGCTCACGGGGCGCCAGCACCTCTACCTCGACCACCCCGCCTACATCGCGTACGGGGAGCACCTCCCCACCTACAAGCCGAAGCCGCTGCCGGCCCAGTACGGCGACCTCCGCGTCTCGAAGGAGGCCGGGCCGACGCGGATGCTGAACTACCTGACGCCGCACGGCAAGTGGCACATCCACAGCACGTACGGCGACAACCAGCGGATGACGACGCTCTCGCGCGGCGTCGAGCCCTTCTGGATCAGCCCGAAGGACGCCGAGGCCATCGGCGTCGTCGACAACGACTGGGTCGAGATCTACAACGACAACGGCGTGGTCGTGACGCGCGCCGCCGTGAGCGTGCGCATCCCGCCCGGCATCTGCATCCAGTACCACTCGCCCGAGCGCACGTACTCGGTGCCGCGCACGCCGATGCGGGGCAACCGCCGCGCCGGCGGCCACAACAGCCTCACGCGCACCCACCTCAAGCCCAACTTCATGGTGGGCGGCTACGGGCAGTTCACCTATCACTTCAACTACTGGGGGCCGGTGGGATGCAACCGGGACACGCACGTCCTGGTCCGCAAGCTCCCCGAGCTCCGCTGGTAGCGGACGGAGGACCCGGCTCATGGATGTCCGCTCCCAGGTCTCGATGGTGTTCCACCTGGACAAGTGCATCGGGTGCCACACCTGCAGCATCGCCTGCAAGAACATCTGGACCGACCGCAAGGGCACCGAGTACATGTGGTGGAACAACGTCGAGACGAAGCCCGGGACGGGCTACCCGACGAAGTGGGAGGACCAGGGGGCCTACCACGGCGGCTGGGAGCTCGACCCGAAGGGCAGGCTCCGGCTGCGGTCCACCGACAAGCGCCGCACGGTCACCAACATCTTCCACCACCCGTCCATGCCGAGCATGGACGACTACTACGAGCCCTGGACGTACAAGTACTCCGAGCTCTTCGAGGCGCCCGAGGGCACCGACCAGCCGACCGCCCGTCCCATCTCCATGGTCACGGGCGACCCCATCGACGTGAAGGCCGGCCCCAACTGGGACGACGACCTCGGCGGCTCGCAGATCTACGCCGCCAACGACCCGAACCTCGCGGCGCTGACGCCCGAGCAGCGGATGCAGCTCCAGTCCATCGAGCGGCTGGTCTTCTTCTACCTGCCGCGCATCTGCAACCACTGCCTCAACCCGTCGTGCGTGGCCGCGTGCCCGAGCGGCGCCCTCTACAAGCGCGGCGAGGACGGCATCGTCCTGCTCGACCAGACGCGGTGCCGCGGCTGGCGCGCGTGCGTGGCGGCCTGCCCTTACAAGAAGGTCTACTTCAACTGGCAGACGGGCAAGTCGGAGAAGTGCATCCTCTGCTTCCCGCGCCTCGAGACGGGCCAGGCGCCGGCCTGCTTCCACTCGTGCGTGGGCCGGATCCGGTACCTCGGCGTCCTCCTCTACGACGCCGACAGGATCGTCGAGACCGCCGAGCACGCCGACGAGGACCTCGTGCAGGCGCACCGGGACATGATCCTCGACCCCTTCGACCCCGAGGTGATGGCCGCGGCGAAGAAGAACGGGATCGACGACTCCGTGATCGAGTCGGCCCAGCGGTCGCCGGTCTACAAGTTCGTGAAGGTCTGGGGGATCGCGCTGCCGCCCCACATCGAGTTCCGCACGCTCCCGATGCTCTTCTACGTCCCGCCGCTCCTCCCGGTCATGTCCTCGCGGCAGGACAACGGCACGCTGAAGAACGCCTCCGCCGGGCTCTTCCACGACCTCGAGCAGGCCCGGGCGCCCATCGCGTACCTGGCGAACCTGCTCGCCGCCGGGAACGAGGGCAAGCTCCGCGCCGCGCTGCGCAAGCAGATGGCGGTCCGGGTTCACCGTCGCGCCGAGACCGTCAAGGACGTGGACCGCGCCACCGCGGACGACGTGCTGCGGGAGGCGGGCATCACCCGCGAGGAGGCCGACGACATCTTCCGGCTGACCGCGCTCTGCACCTTCGAGGATCGCTTCGTCATCCCCCCGATGCACCGGGAGGAGGCCATCGCGATGCTCGAAGAGCCGCAGACGTGGAAGCAGGAGACGGGGTTCGGCTTCCGCATGGCGCCGAAGCGGGGGTCCTGACGTGCTGGCCGAGCACACCTCCGCCCGGATCCAGGCGCTCGACGCCCTTGCGACGCTCCTCTCCTACCCCGACGAACGGGCGCATGCGGCGGCCCGTTCGGCGGAGGCATGCCTCCAGACCGCGTGGCCCCAGGCCGCGGCCGAGCTCGCCCCGTTCGTGGCGGCGGCCGGGGCCGCGACGCTCGACGGGCTCGAGGAGCTCTTCGCGCGCACGTTCGACTGGAGCACGACCGTCGCCCTCGAGGTCGGCTGGCACCTCTACGGCGAGCAGTACGAGCGCGGCGCGTTCCTCGTGCGCATGAGGGAGCGCCTGCGCGCGACCGGCGTCGAGGAGGGCTCCGACCTGCCCGATCACCTCGGGACGTGCCTGCGGCTCCTGGGCCGCCTGCCCGCCGACGAGGCGATCGGGCTCACGACGGTGGTCCTCGTGCCCGCCGTCGGGAAGATCCTCGCCGGGTTCGGCGCCGAGCCGAACCCGTACGTCGCCGTGATCCGCGCCGTCCAGACCGTCGTCCGCGAGGTCGCCGGCGCGGATGGCGAGGGGGGAGGCCGCTGATGCCGCCCGTGACCGCCCTGGACGAGATCCTCTTCGTCGCGGCGCCCTACGTCGCCCTGACCCTCTTCTTCTTCGGGACGATCATCCGCTACCGGATCCGGCCCTTCTCGTACTCGAGCCTCTCGAGCCAGTTCCTCGAGAACGAGCACCACTTCTGGGCGCAGGTGCCCTTCCACTACGGGATCCTGTTCGTCCTCGCGGGGCACGTGGTGGGGTTCCTCCTGCCCCGGCAGCTGCTCGGCTGGAACGCGGCGCCCTTCCGGCTCTACCTGCTCGAGGGGACCGGGCTCGCGGCCGCGGCGCTCGCCCTCGTGGGCCTGTTCAACGTCGTGCTGCGGCGCCTGCGGAGCCGACGCGCCGCGGTCACGACCACGCCGATGGACTGGGTCGTCTACGGCCTGCTCGCCGTCCAGCTCGCCTCGGGCGTGCTCGTCGCGGTCTCCTACCCGTGGGGCTCGTCCTGGTACGCCGCGACGATGACGCCCTACCTGCGGTCGCTCGCGACGTTCGCCCCGGAGCCCGGCTGGGTGGTGGCGATGCCCTGGCTCGTGAAGCTCCACGTCGTCGGGCTCTGGGCGCTGCTCGGCGTCTTCCCCTTCACCCGCCTCGTCCACGTCCTGGTCGTCCCGAACCCGTACCTGTGGCGCCGGACGCAGGTCGTCCGGTGGCTGGGCCCCTCCCGCGCCTGGAAGGAGCCGACGCGATGATGCCCTTCGGCGCGCGCTTCCAGGACTTCCGTAGGTCGGGGCACATGCCCACGCTGCTGACGTCCCTCCTCTACTTCGACTTCTGCTTCGCGATCTGGGTGCTCAACGGCGCCATGGCGCCCTTCATCAGCGCCGAGTTCGGCCTCAGCCCCGCCGAGAAGGGCTTCATGATCTCGGTGCCGGTCGTGGCCGGCGCGCTGATGCGCTTCCCTCTGGGCGTCCTGAGCCAGTACATCGGGCGCAAGAACGCCGCCCAGATCGAGATGGGCACGATCGTCCTCTCCCTGCTCGGAGGGTGGCTGCTCGTCGACAGCTACGTGGGCGTGCTGATGATGGGCATCGCGCTCGGAGTCGCCGGCGCCAGCTTCGGGGTGGCGCTGTCGCTGGGATCGGGCTGGTTCCCGCCGCGCTACAAGGGTCTGGCCATGGGGATCGCCGGCGCCGGCAACAGCGGCGCGGTGCTCGCCGTCCTGTTCGCGCCGCCCCTCGCCCAGGCCTCTGGCTGGCGGTCCGTCTACGGGGTCGCGGTCTTCCCCATCCTCCTGGCCATGCTCCTGCTCCAGATCTTCGCGAAAGAGCCGCCGGACCGCGTCCACAAGAGCCTGAAGGACTACGCGAAGATCCTCGTCGACCGCGACGCCTGGATCTTCAACCTGATCTACATGGTGACGTTCGGGGGCTTCATCGGCCTCACCAGCTTCCTGCCCACCCTGTTCCACGACCAGTACGGGATCGACAAGGACAAGGTGGGGACCTACGCGGCCGGCATCATCGTGGCCGCCAGCGTGCTGCGGGTGCTCGGTGGATGGCTCTCCGACCGGGTGGGCGGCCTCCGCCTGCTGTGGATCCTGTGCACGGCGATCATCGTGTGCACGCTCGTCTCCGCGCTGATGCCGGCGAGCCCCTGGGTCATGGTGGCCATCCTGGTCGTCTGCTTCGCCGCCATGGGCGCCGGGAACGGCGCGGTGTTCCAGCTCGTGCCGCTGCGGTACGCGACGAGCACAGCGGTGGCCGGGAGCCTGATCGGCGAGGTCGGCGCCCTCGCCGGCGGGTTCCTGCCCAACGCCATGGGGATCGGCCGCCAGTGGACCGGCAGCTTCGCGCCGGGCTTCCTCGGCGGCACGGCGCTCAGCATCGCCTCGCTCATCGTGCTGCTCAAGGTGAGCCGGCGGTGGACGTCGACCTGGGTCGGCAAGGGCGGCAAGGCCCTCGACCGGTCCCACGGGATCCCGGCCCCCGTCGCGCAGGAAGCCGCGCCCACGGGAGGCGCGTCGTGAGCGCCGGCGCATCCCGCCCCCCGCCGTCGCTTCCGGGCCGGCGCCTGCCCTCCTGGAACCCGGAGGACGAGGGCGCGTGGGCGCTCTGGGAGCGCAAGGTGGCGATGCGCAACCTCGCCATCTCCGTCCCGAGCCTCCTGTGCGCGTTCGCCGTGTGGATGTACTGGTCCATCATCACGGCGAAGATGAAGGACCTGGGCTTCCCCCTGACGGACGCCCAGCGCTACGGCCTCATCGCCGTGGCGGGCCTCGCCGGGGCGACGCTCCGCATCCCGAACTCGTTCCTCGTGGGGCTGGCGGGCGGCCGCAACACGGTGGCGCTCACGACCGGGCTGCTCCTGCTCCCCGCGGTGGGGGCCGGCATCGCGCTGCGCGACCCCAACACGCCGTACTCCGTGTTCATCGCGCTGGCGGCGCTCTCGGGCATCGGGGGCGGGAACTTCGCCTCCTCGATGTCGAACATCTCGTTCTTCTTCCCGAAGCGCACGCAGGGCCTCTACCTCGGCATCAACGCCGGCATCGGCAACCTCGGCGTGAGCGCGATGCAGTTCGGCCTGCCCCTCGCGGTGAGCTTCGGGCTGTTCGGGGCGCTCGGCGGCGCGCCGATGCTCACGCCCAAGGCGGTGGGGGGGAGCCCGGCCGGCACGGAGGTGTGGCTCCAGAACGCGGGGCTCGTGTGGATCCCGATCCTCGCCGGGCTGTCCCTCTGGGCCTGGTTCCGCATGGACAACCTCCCGGCGCACGGCTCGGGCTCGACGGGCGCCTGCCTCGCGAAGGTGCTCTGGCTCCACGTCCTGGGCTTCGCCGGGGCGGCCGCGGGGCTGTGGCTCCTCCTCGGCCCGTCGTGGGAGGCGATCCTCGGGAAGGGGCGCGGCTACCACGCCATGTGGATCGCGCTGCCCGTCGCGGTGCTCGTCACCCTCGCCCTGCTGCGCTACGCCTCGCCGTCCGCCACGCGGGTTCGCATCAAGGAGCAGTACGGGATCCTCCGCGAGAAGCACACCTGGGTCATGACGCTGCTCTACATCATGACCTTCGGCTCCTTCATCGGGTACGCGAACACGCTGCCGAACCTGATCAAGGACGTGTTCGGCTTCCTCCCGGGGCTCGACGCCGCGGGGAAGCCGATCCCGAACGCGAGCGCGCCGAACGCGCTGACCTACGCCTGGCTCGGCCCGCTCGTGGGCTCGCTCGTCCGGCCCGTCGGCGGGCGGCTCTCCGACCGCTTCGGCGGGGCCCGCGTCACGCAGTGGAGCACCGTCGTCATGATCGCGTCCGCGATCGGCGTCGCCTGGACGATCCACCAGGCGCGGACGGCACCCTCCCCCGAGACGTGGTTCGCGCCGTTCCTCGGGCTCATCCTGCTGCTCTTCGTCACCACCGGTGTGGGCAACGGCTCCACGTTCCGGATGATCCCGATCATCTTCCCGCCCGCGAAGGCCGGCCCCGTCCTCGGCTGGACCTCCGCCATCGCCGCGTACGGCGGCTTCATCATCCCCAAGGTCTTCGGCGCCCAGATCGAGGCGCACCAGCCCGAGGTCGCGCTGTACGGGTTCGCGGCGTTCTACGTCCTCTGCCTCGCCGTGAACTGGTGGTACTACGCGCGCCGCGGCGCCGAGGTGCGGTGCTGACATGCGACATCCGACCGTCCTCGCGCTCCTCGCGGTCCTGCTGATCCTCGTCCTGGTCGTCGTCGTCCAGGGCGCGGGCACCCCGCTGCCCGGGAACGACATCGGGTACGAGCCGGACCAGCCCATCCTCTTCTCCCACCAGATGCATGCGGGGGAGCTCTCGATCGACTGCCACTACTGCCACGTGGGGGCCGAGCGCAGCCGGCACGCGGGGATCCCGAGCGAGCAGATCTGCATGAACTGCCACCGGTTCGTGGCAGCCCCGCTCGCCTCCGTCCGGGAGGAGGAGGCCGCGGCGACGAAGGAGGGGCGGCCCGTCCGGCCCGTCCTCTCCCCCGAGATCGGGAAGCTCTACCGCGCACAGGGGCTCGGGAGCGACGGCAAGCCCCTCCCCGGTGCCGTGCCGGAGCCCGTGCGCTGGGTCAAGGTCCACAACCTCCCCGACTTCGCCTTCTTCGACCACCGGTCCCACGTGGGGGCCGGCTTCGCGTGCGCCACCTGCCACGGGCCCGTCGACGCCATGGCGCGCGTCCGCCAGTTCTCAGACCTCACCATGGGCTGGTGCGTCAACTGCCATCGCGCCTCGAACCTCTCGGGCCTGCCCGACGGCCGTCCCGCAGCCGCCTCCACCGACTGCTCGACGTGCCACTACTAGGTCGTGCCCCCATGACGCACTCCCCCCTCCGATGGACCTCCCTCGCGGAGCGCGACGCGATGCTCGCCGCGGCCGGCGCGACGTCCCGGGATCCGGGCATGGCCGCGCCGAGCGCGGCCACGGCGCACGAGGACCACGCGCACGCCCACGACGACGTGCGCACCGAGGCGTCCTCGGGCCCGGCGGCCCTCGACGCGCTTGGGAGTGCCGCGTCCGACGTCTCGCGCCGCACGTTCCTCGCGGCCGCGGGCTTCTCGCTCGCGGGCGTCCTCGCCGGCTGCGGGCGCGCCCCGACCCAGAGCGCGGTGCCCGGGTCGACGCAGCCCGAGGAGACGATCGCGGGGATCTCGACCTGGTATGCGACCACCTGTGGCGGGTGCGCCGCGGGATGCGGTCTGATCGTCCGCTGCCGCGACGGCCGACCGGTGAAGATCGAGGGGCTGCCCGCCCACCCGATCTCCCATGGGGGCGTCTGCGCCGTGGGGCAGGCGCAGCTGCTGTCCCTGTACGACTCGCGGCGCCTCCGACGCCCGACGATCGAAGGGAAGGAGAGCGCCTGGAAGGACGTGGACGCGCGCGTCGTCGGCGCGCTGACCGGCGTCCGCTCTGCGGGGGGCGCCGTGCGGGTGCTCACGGGCACCGTGACGAGCCCCTCCACCCTGGCCGCGATCTCAGGGTTCCTGGACGCCCACCCCGGCGGCCGCCACGTCGTCTACGACGCGCTCTCCGCCTCGGCGCTGCTCGACGCGCACGAGGCGGCGTTCGGCGCGCGGATCCTCCCGCGCTTCCGCCTCGAGCGGGCGACCGTGATCCTCGGCCTGGAGGCCGACTTCCTCGGCACCTGGATCTCCCCCGTCGAGCTCACGCACGGCTGGCGCGCGGGACGGACCCTCGAGGGCGTGCCCCCGAAGCTCTCCTTCCACGCGCAGGTCGAGTCCGCGCTCAGCCTGACCGGCTCCAACGCCGATCGACGGTTCCGCGTCGCGCCGGGGCAGCTGGGGTCCTTCGTCGCCCATCTCGCCGCGCGCGTCGCTGCCAAGGCCGCGACCTCCGCCCCGGCCCCGGCCGATCCCTCTCCGGTCCCCGTCGAGGCCCTCGACGATCTCGCGGGCCGCCTCGTCCGGGCGCGCGGCGCCTCCGTCGTCCTGTGCGGGAGCAACGACCTCGACGTCCAGCGGCTGGTCGTCGCCGTGAACCAGGCCATCGGCGCGTACGGTGCGACGATCGACCTCTCGGCCCCGTCGTTCCAGCGGGCGGGCGACGACGCGGCGCTCGCGGCCCTGATCGACGAGATGGAGGCGGGGAACGTGGCGGCGCTGCTCGTCGCCGGGTGCAACCCGGTGGCCGACGCGGCGGACGGCGTGCGACTCGCGGCGGCCCTCGCGAGGGTCCCGACGCGGATCGGGCTCGCGGAGCGCGCCGACGAGACCACGGCCGGGCTCTCCGTCGTGCTCCCGGCGCCCCACGCCTTCGAGGCCTGGGACGACGCCGAGCCGGTCGCGGGCGTCCTCTGCGTCTCCCAGCCGCTGATCCGGCCCTTCGGCGAGCCCCGCACGTTGCGGGAGTGCCTCGCAGCCTGGGCCGGCAAGCCCGCCTCGGACCCCGCGCTCGTGCGCGCCACGTTCGCGAAGGACGTGGCGCCGCGCGCGGGCGGCACGACGACCCCCGAGCGTCTCTGGAGGCAGACCGTGCGCGAGGGCTTCCTCGCCCTGAGGCCCCGTCCGTCGGGGGCGAAGGCCTACGACGCGGTCTCCGTGGCCTCGGCGTCGCCCCGCGCGACGGCACCCGCCGCGGGCCGCCTCGCCTTGGTGCTCGGGCCCACGGTCGGGATGCTCGACGGGCGCCACGCGCAGAACCCCTGGCTCCAGGAGCTGCCCGATCCGATCACGAAGCTCACCTGGGGCAACGCAGCCTCGGTCTCCCCCGCGACGGCGGGCGCCGCGAACCTCTCCGACGGGGACGTCGTCCGGGTCGCCGCCGCGGAGGGCGGGGTCTTCATCGAGCTGCCCCTGCTGGTCCAGGCCGGCCTCGCGGACGGCGTCGTGGCGATCCCGCTCGGCTACGGCCGGCTCGGCACCGACCGGTTCGCGGGCGTGGGTCCCGCGTGGATCGAGGCCCGACCCACGGTCCGCAAGGGCGAGTCCGTGGGGCGCAACGTCTCGGGCTTCCTCCGTTTGGTGGGGGGCGCCGTCGCCTACGCGGGGCGCGAGGTCACCGTGACGCGGACGGGCGCCCGCGATGCGCTCTCGCTCTCCCAGACGTGGGGCTCGCAGGACCTTCCGAAGGCGCTCGCGCCGCGCGGCCACGAGCGCCGCGACGCGGTCCGCGAGACGACGCTCGCCGCCTTCTCCACCGACCCCGCGGCGGGCAACGAGGCCCCGCACGTGGGCGCCGACCTGTGGTCGCGCGACCACGCGACGCCGGGCGCGCGCTGGGGCATGGCCATTGATCTCGGCGCCTGCACCGGGTGCAGCGCGTGCGTGGTCGCCTGCCAGTCCGAGAACAACGTGCCCGTGGTCGGCAAGGACGAGGTCCGCCGCCGTCGCGACATGGCCTGGCTGCGCATCGACCGCTACTACGCCGACGTGCCCGGGTCGCCCGGCGACGTCGACGTCGTCCACCAGCCCATGCTCTGCCAGCACTGCGAGAACGCGCCGTGCGAGACGGTCTGCCCCGTGCTCGCCACGGTCCACTCCGCGGACGGGCTGAACGCGCAGGTCTACAACCGGTGCGTCGGCACGCGCTACTGCGCGAACAACTGCCCCTACAAGGTCCGCCGGTTCAACTGGTTCGACTACGCCTCGCCCGACTCGCTCGCGGACCTGGCCCTCAATCCCGACGTGACCGTCCGCTCGCGCGGGGTCATGGAGAAGTGCTCGTTCTGCGTCCAGCGCCTGCACGAGGCGAGGGCGGAGGCGAAGCGCGCCGGGCGGCCGCTCGCCGACGGCGACGCCCGCACCGCATGCCAGCAGTCCTGCCCGGCCCAGGCCATCGTCTTCGGGGACCTGAACGACCCGAAGAGCCGCGTCGCGGCGCTCCTCCGCGACCCCCGTCGCTACCGCGTCCTCGAGGAGCTGAACGTGAGGCCGTCCGTCGGCTACCTCACCAAGGTCCGGCACCGCGACGGCCCGGCGAAGGGCGCCTCCCATGACTGACCACGCCCACGAGCCTCCGTGGATCCGGCCGGGGACGACGCTCCGGCAGGTGACCGACGACGTGTGCGGCCGCCTCGAGGGGCGGCCCGGGAGGCTGTGGTGGGGGGGCTTCCTCCTCTCCCTGGGCATGCTCGGGATCGGGCTCGTCAGCATCGGCTACCTGTTCCTGACGGGCATCGGCGTCTGGGGCCTCAACCGCACCGTCGGCTGGGCCTTCGACATCACGAACTTCGTCTTCTGGGTCGGCATCGGCCACGCGGGGACCCTGATCTCGGCGATCCTGCTGCTCTTCCGCCAGCGGTGGCGCACCTCGATCAACCGTTCGGCCGAGGCCATGACGATCATCGCGGTGATGTGCGCGGGGATCTTCCCGCTGATCCACATGGGCCGCCCCTGGTTCGCGTACTGGGTGTTCCCCTACCCCAACACGCGCGGCTCGCTGTGGGTGAACTTCCGCTCCCCGCTCCTCTGGGACGTGTTCGCGATCGGGACGTACTTCACGATCTCGGCCGTGTTCTGGTTCGTGGGCATGATCCCGGACCTCGCGACCCTGCGCGACCGCGCGAAGACCGGGGTCCGCAAGGCCGTCTACCGGGCCCTCGCGCTCGGCTGGACCGGCTCCACCCGGTCATGGCACCGCCACGAGACGGTCTGCCTCCTCCTCGCCGGCCTCGCGACGCCGCTCGTGCTGTCCGTCCACTCCGTCGTGTCGTTCGACTTCGCGACGTCCGTGCTGCCCGGGTGGCACGCCACGATCTTCCCGCCGTACTTCGTCGCCGGCGCCGTGTTCTCCGGCTTCGGCATGGTGCTGACGCTGATGCTGGTGGCCCGCAAGGTCATGGCGCTCGAGGCCTACATCACGAAGCGCCACGTCGACGTGATGTGCAAGGTCCTCCTGGCCATGGGCTGCATCGTGGCGCTCGCGTACGCGACCGAGCTCTACATGGCCTGGTACTCCGGCAACCCGTACGAGCAGTTCGCGTTCCGCAACCGCCTCTTCGGCCCCATGGGCTGGGCCTACGGCGTGATGGTCCTGTGCAACGTGCTCGTCCCCCAGGCGCTGTGGTCGCGCCGGCTGCGTGGGAACCTGCTCGTGGTCTTCGGGATCTCGTTGCTCGTCAACGTCGGGATGTGGTTCGAGCGGTTCGTGATCATCGCCGGCTCCCTCATGAGGGACTTCCTCCCCTCCTCCTGGGCCGACTACGCGCCCACGCTCGCCGAGATCGGGACCCTGATCGGCAGCTTCGGCCTCTTCTTCACCCTGTTCCTCCTGTTCTGCCGCTTCGTCCCCGCGATCGCCATGAGCGAGGTGAAGGCGACGATTGCGCACGAGGCGCACGAGGCGGCCCCGGCGGACGGGTCGCCGCCCCCGAACGCGGCCGACCGGCCCGGCGCCCGCGCGGCCGAGGACGCCCTCGCCGGAGGTGCCCGATGACGCAGCGACTCCTCCTGGTGACCTTCGCCGACGAGCACGGGCTCCTCCGTGCCGTCCGCCACCTCCGCGCCGAGGGGCGGCCCATCCTCGACGTCCGCGCGCCGTATCCGGTCCACGGTCTGCCCGAGGCGCAGGGCCTCGCATCGTCCCGCCTGCCGTGGGTCACGTTGTGGGGCGGGCTGGCGGGCCTCACGGTCGGCCTGCTGCTCCAGGCGTGGACGTCCGCCGTCGACTGGCCGCTCAACGTGGGCGGCAAGCCGCTCTTCTCCTGGCCCGCCTTCGTGCCCGTGGCGTTCGAGCTCGTCGTCCTCTTCGCCGGGCTCGCGACGGTCGCGGCGTTCCTCCTCGTCGATCGTCGTCGGGCCCCCGCGCCCCCGTCGCTCGACGGCCTTCGCGCGACGGACGACCGGTTCCTTCTGGCGCTCGGCGCGGAGGACGCCACGTACGACGCAGCCAACCTCGAGCGCTCCATGCGCGACCGGTTCGGGGCCCTCGGCGCGGAAGAGGTCTTCGTGGAGGACGCGTCGTGAAGGCCGGCCCGCTGCTCCTCGCCCTGCCCGTCGTGGTGCTCCTCGGCGGCGCCGTCGTGCTCCGCCGCGACGTGCACGAGCGGAACCTGGAGGTCCGTCCCGCCGACATGGTCCGCACGCGGATCGCCCGCTCGGGGGGCCTGACGGACGGCTTCGCCGATCGGCTGGTCCAGCGGCTCCCCCCCGAGGGCACGATTCCGCGCGACGGCCCGCTCGACGAGTTCGGCCCGAGCCTCGAGGAGGCCAAACGGGCGGGCGAGACGCTCGAGAACCCGATTCCCGCGAGTCCCGCGGTGCTCGCGCGGGGCGCGCTGGTGTTCACCCGCACGTGCGCCTGCTGCCACGGGGCCGGCGGGCTCGGGGACGCGCCCGTGACCAAGCGAGGCTTCCCCCCGCCGCCCTCGTTCCTGCTCCCGGCCTCGAAGGCCCTGAAGGACGGCGAGATCTTCCACGCCATCACCTACGGCCGGAAGAACATGCCGTCGGCCGCGATCCAGGTGGAGCGAGACGACCGTTGGCGCGTGATCCGCTACCTCCGGAGCCTCCAGGAG
>Ga0163150_10005573_pt1:0-2500 | contig 15983 bp, 11 predicted proteins | sample OliLakLV19P2IB_FD_148628 | JGI IMG/M metagenome (GOLD analysis project Ga0163150, IMG submission 148628) | Freshwater microbial mat bacterial communities from Lake Vanda, McMurdo Dry Valleys, Antarctica - Oligotrophic Lake LV.19.P2.IB | ecosystem: Environmental > Aquatic > Freshwater >...
CGCGGATCTCGGTGTCGGCGGTCGCGTGCACGACCAGGCTCGGGATCCGCACTTCGGGGATCGTCGTCGCGAGCTTGGCGGGCGACGAGAGACCAGACCAGGTCGACAGCCACCCGCGCGATGTCATCGTGCGCGCGAGTCCGCCGCGTCCGTAGTTGGCGTCGAACGGGTCGGGAAACGCGAACAGCGAACCGAGCGGCCGGTCGTCGGGATCGATCGCCAGGTCGAGATACGCAGGGTCGGCGAGCGTGCGGTAGATCGTCATGTATTCCATGTGGACGGCCCGCATGCGCCAGTGCCGCCATTCGTCGTCGCCGCGTCCGACTGATCGCAGCTTTCCGGCCGCGTCGTGGGCTTCGGCCAGTTGTGCCTTCGCACGTGCGTCGATACGCGCGACGCGTTCCAGCTGCGCGGTGCGGTAGCGCACGAGCCAGGCCGGGTCGTACGCGGCCGGTTCGGGCCAGGGACGCCAGCCGTTCTCGGGTGCGTACATGTCGAGTGCGGGGTCGACCGAGAACGGAGTGTCCTCGTCCGTAACAGCCGGGTCGATCGCCTGGAGCATGAACACGCCCTCGCCGGGATGGGCGGCGACGCCGATCCAGCCGTCGCCGCACCCGAACTCGGTGTGCGCAAGCGCGCTCAGCGATCCGCCGCCGCTGTTGCCGAACAACACGACTGCTTCTGCGCCCCGTTCCTTCACCCACGCGGCCGCAGCCGCAACGTCGAACGCGGCGCGGTCGTGTACGCAGTCGGTGTCGTTGTTCAGGTAGCGGGTCGAGAACCCGAGCACCGCGAACCCGGCCGCCGCGAGCAACGGGCACGCGTAGTGCACCGAGAAGTCGGCCCGGGGATGCGACAGAATCACGGCAGTCCGCCACGCCTGCCCGCCGGGCGGAGTCCAGAGCACGCCGCGCACCAGCGCGCCGTCCTCGGTGACGATCCGCACTTCTTCGCGGGGGATGGTCGCGGCGGGCGCGTCCTGCGGCAGCGGCCAGTAGCGCAGTCCGAGCGGGCGGGCCTCACCGAGGAACACATCTGCCATGTTCATGCGGCTACGACCTCCGGCCCTCGATTGCCCGTGCGGATCAGGACGACAAACCGGGCCTCCGGTCTGCGCCTGGACTGGTTAGCTTGCCGCGTATGGATCTGTCGCGCAGTGTGCAGGATCAAGTCGTGGTCGTGACGGGCGCCGCGAGCGGCATGGGGGCCGCGATCGCGGCGCTGTTCGCGCAGGAAGGCGCCAAGGTCGCGGCAACCGACCGCGTCGAGGCCGGCGGCATCCGTCCCCTCGATGTCACCGATCCCGACGCGATCACCCGGGTCGTCGCCGAGGTGGTCGCCGACCTCGGCCCCGTCGACATCCTCGTGAACTGCGCGGGCGTGAGCATTCCGGCGCCCATCGACGGCGCCGACTATGACGCAGCGTGGGACATGACGCTCGCGGTCAACCTCGTCGCGTACGTGCGCATGATCCGCGCGTGCCTCCCGCACCTGCTGCGCGACCGCGCGGGCCGGATCGTGAACATCGCGTCGACCGAAGGCCTCGGGGCGACCCCGTATCTGAGCCCGTACACGGCCAGTAAACACGGCGTCGTCGGCCTCACCCGCTCGCTGGCGTGCGAACTCGGTTCGCGTGGGGTCACCGTGAACTGCATTTGCCCCGGACCGATCAACACGGGCATGACCGCGCCCATCTCCGACGCCGCCAAGGAGAAGTTCGCCAAGCGCCGGGTACCGCTGCGCCGCTACGGCGATCCCGAGGAAGTCGCGCACATGGTGTTGTCGCTCGCACTTCCGGCGTCGTCGTTCGTGAACGGCGCGATCGTCCCCGTCGACGGCGGCCTCAGCTGCAAATTCGGCTAGCAGTCAGGCGTGAACTTCGGACCCGTTGAGATACACGTCGAGGCCGAACTCGTCGACGTTGGTCGGGAGCGCTGCGACATCGGATTCCGGCTGGCGGGATTGTTGGTCGGCGGCGATCAGGAACGCCAGGATCAACATCGCACTTCCGAGTATGCAAGCGGCCGGCATGCGACCTTCATCGGCCGGAAATGGTCAGCCCGGAGGCCTGCTCGTCGGGCATCCTTGGGGCCATGGCGCACCGCACCACCGAGGAGCTCGAAGCCGCGATCGACGACCTGCGGGAGGCGCCGGGCAACGACGGCCGGGTCGAGCTGATCGTGCGCCGGCCGGTCGTCGGCGAACGGGAGGTCGTCGAATCGGCGACGCTCGACGAGACCGTGGGACTCGTCGGCGACTGCTGGCAAACGCGGGGCAGCCGCAGCACCCCCGACGGTGCCGCGCATCCCGAAATGCAGATCACGCTCATGAACGTGCGCTGCACCGAACTCGTGGCGGGGGAGCGCGACCGCTGGCCCCTCGCCGGCGACCAGTTCTACGTCGACTTCGACCTCAGCACGGCGAACCTGCCGGCGGGTACGCGGATCCAACTCGGCACCGCAGTCGTCGAGGTGTCGGCCGCGCCCCACACGGGCTGCGC
>Ga0163150_10005573_pt1:7500-15983 | contig 15983 bp, 11 predicted proteins | sample OliLakLV19P2IB_FD_148628 | JGI IMG/M metagenome (GOLD analysis project Ga0163150, IMG submission 148628) | Freshwater microbial mat bacterial communities from Lake Vanda, McMurdo Dry Valleys, Antarctica - Oligotrophic Lake LV.19.P2.IB | ecosystem: Environmental > Aquatic > Freshwater...
TGCTGTGAAGCGGCCGCGTGAGCGGTCGTGGAGCGTGGTCGAGTGCGAATGCCGGCATGAGTAGCGAAAGAGGGGGGAGGAACCCCTCCGCCGAATGCCCAAGGGTTCCTGGGGAAGGCTCATCCGCCCAGGGTTAGTCGGGAGCTAAGTCGAGGCCGAGAGGCGTAGTCGATGCACAACTGGTTGATATTCCAGTACCACCGTGTCCGCGCCCAATCCTATTTGGCCTGCTAAGGGGCTGTCTTCGGACGAACCGACCCGGCCTTAAACGGATAGCGAAGGGGTGACGCAGGAGGGTAGCTCAGCCCGGGCGTTGGTTGACCCGGGGTAAGTATGTAGAGGGAGTGATAGGCAAATCCGTCACTCATTAACCTCGAGATACGATGCCGAGCCGTTTCAGGCGAAGTGAGTGATCCCACGCTGCCGAGAAAAACCTCTAGCGAGCTGACACGGTGCCCGTACCCCAAACCGACGCAGGTGGGCAAGTAGAGAATACTAAGGCGATCGAGATAACTCTGGTTAAGGAACTCGGCAAACTACCCCCGTAACTTCGGAAGAAGGGGGGCCCCGGTAGGGTGACGGACTTCGCGTCCAGAGCTCGAGGGGGCCGCAGAGACCAGGGCCAAGCGACTGTTTACTAAAAACACAGGTGCGTGCAAAGTCGTAAGACGACGTATACGCACTGACGCCTGCCCGGTGCCGGAAGGTTACGGGGAAGGGTTAGCACTTCGGTGCGAAGCTCTGAACCTAAGCCCCGGTAAACGGCGGCCGTAACTATAACGGTGGGGATTTCCCAGGCCGTTATAAAACCTGGCTATATGCTGGAACACCCGAGTATCCGGCGGTACTCGCTCGTAAAGTTGACGAGCAGTGACAATCCGTCCGGTGCGGACAATCAGCAGGAAACCGCTGTGGAGCGGGATCCTCAGAGACTGCACGCCAGGCACCCTCCGACACGCCATTGTCGGAGATCAGTGAAGGTACAGTCCGATCCACATGGCGACATGGGGAGTTAGGCAGAAATGACCTAGCCATCTGAATAGCGCAACGCTATTTAGGGAGTAACAACGATGCCTAAGGTAGCGAAATTCCTTGTCGGGTAAGTTCCGACCTGCACGAATGGCGTAACGACTTGGCTACTGTCTCAACCAGAGACTCGGCGAAATTGCACGACGAGTAAAGATGCTCGTTTCCCGCGGAAGGACGGAAAGACCCCGTGGACCTTTACTGCAGCTTGGTATTGGTTTTCGATATGTGTTGTGTAGGATAGGTGGGAGTCTGGGAAGCCGGGGCGTCAGCTTTGGTGGAGACAACGTTGAAATACCACCCTGCATATATTGGGAATCTAACCTGGGCCCGTGATCCGGGTCGGGGACAGTGACAGGTGGGCAGTTTGACTGGGGCGGTCGCCTCCCAAAATGTAACGGAGGCGCCCAAAGGTTCCCTCAGCCTGGTTGGCCATCAGGCGTCGAGTGCAAAGGCACAAGGGAGCTTGACTGCGAGACCTACAAGTCGAGCAGGTGCGAAAGCAGGGCTTAGTGACCCGGCTATGGCATGTGGAAGCGTAGTCGATCAACGGATAAAAGGTACCCCGGGGATAACAGGCTTATCTTGCCCAAGAGTCCACATCGACGGCAAGGTTTGGCACCTCGATGTCGGCTCGTCGCATCCTGGGGCTGAAGCAGGTCCCAAGGGTTGGGCTGTTCGCCCATTAAAGCGGTACGCGAGCTGGGTTTAGAACGTCGCGAGACAGTTCGGTCCCTATCCTCCGTGGGCGTAAGAGACTTGAGGAGAGCTATCCCTAGTACGAGAGGACCGGGATGGACGCAGCTCTCGTGTGCCAGTTGTTCCGCCAGGAGCACGGCTGGTTTGCGACCTGCGGAAGAGATAAGCGCTGAAAGCATCTAAGCGCGAAACTCGCTTCGAGATGAGGTCTCTCACCGGGTTAACCGGGTAAGGCCCCTGGTAGACGACCAGGTTGATAGGCCGGAGGTGTAAGCACGGCAACGTGTTCAGCCGACCGGTACTAATCGGCCGAGGGCTTGATCGCACCTCACTTGTTTACGAACAAATACTCGTGCTCGCTATGGAGTCCTCAAGGGCGCGCTTGGCCGCGACCGAGTGACAATAGATTTCCGGTGGCCATGGCGGCGGGGTCACACCCGTTCCCATTCCGAACACGGTAGTTAAGCCCGCCCGCGCCGATGGTACTTGGAGGGAATCCTCCTGGGAGAGTAGGTCGCCGCCGGATTACCTCGCATATATGACGACGCCCGCCCGTTGAGGCGGGCGTCGTCGCGTCCGGGTTCGGCGGGGACCCCGCGGGTAGCCTGCACGGCCGACCGCGAACAGGAACGAGCCCGTGCCCGAACGCCGGCGCCGCGACGACGAAGACCCCCAAAAGCCCCACGCCGCAGCCGCGCGCGGGCGCAAGCCGCCGGCTCGGAAAGTGCCGGGCGTGCGCAAGATCACCGGTACCCGCAAGGCCACCGATGCGCGTTCAAGCGCCGCCCCGCGCCGCGAAACGGTGAAGCGCAGTCCGAGCTCGGCCAAGCGCAGCTCGGAACGGCGCGACTCCTCGAGAGGCGACGAGCGCACGGGCCGGCCGACCCGGCGTCCGGGAGCCAAGCCGAGCGGTGGCACGGGGAGCCGCGCCCGGCGCGACGAGCGACGTCCCGACGAACGGCGAGGCGAGAAGGCAAACGACGACCGCAAGGGCCGGCCCGGGCCCCGCAAGGGGGCTCCCGCCGGCAAGAGCCGCCACTCGAAGGCGAGCGACGACCGCAACCCGACCCGCAGCGGCATCGACTACCCGTCGCGCAAGACCCGCGTCCGCGGCGCGGAACCAGAACCCGAACCGACCCGGCGTCCGAGTCTGCGCAAGGTCCAGAGCAAGCCGGCCGCGCCGAAGGCGACGCGGACCCGCAAGGCGCCTCCGAGCACGACCAAGACGCCGCGCCGGCGCCGGCCGAAGTCGACGGAGGCCCTCGACGAGCTGGCCCGCGTGGCGGGTCGCGGGGCGGCCAAGGCGCAAGACCAGTTGGCGAAGGCGGCCGAAGCGTTCAGTGCCGGGCGCGAGCGCGACGCGGCCCGCCTGCTGCGGCCGCTGCGCGATGCGTACCCCGACGTGGCGGCGGTGCGCGAACTGCTCGGACTGTGTCAGTACCGCACCGGCAACTTCGAGGCGGCGACGAAGGAGCTCGAAGCGTTCGTGCAGCTCACCGGCGGCGACGTCGAACAGCACCCGGTGCTCATGGACTGCGCCCGCGCGAAGCGCAAGTACCGCAAGGTCGACGAGCTGTGGCGCGAACTCGCCGACTCGTCGCCGAGCGCGACGCTCGTGACCGAAGGCCGCATCGTGCTCGCCGGGTCGCTCGCTGACCGCGGGCGCCTGCAGGACGCGATCGCCACGCTCGAACGGCGCTCGAAGGACTCCAACCGCGTGCAGGAGTACCACCTGCGGGCGTGGTACGCCCTCGCCGACCTCTACGAACGGGCCGGCGACATCCCGCGCGCCCGGCAGCTCTTCCTTCAGGTCCGCAAGCACGAAGCCGGATTCGCCGACGTCGCCGAGCGTCTCGCCTCACTCAACTAGGCCGCGGAACCCGCCGTCGCTGTCGAGTACCTGGCCCGTCATCCACGCGGCGTCGGCGCTGACCAACCACGCGACGACGCGCGCGACGTCGTCGGGCGTGCCCCAACGTCCGGTGGGGAAGCCCGCCGCGACCGCGTCGTGCAGCGCGCCCGTGGCCCAGCCAGTGTCGACCGGACCGGGGTTGACGCAGTTGACCGTGATGCCGCGCCCCGCCAGCGCGTCGCCGAGCGAACGTGTCATCTGGTGTATCGCACCTTTGCTGACGGCGTAGGGGAGTTCGTTTGCCATCGGCGTGCGGTGCTGACCACTTGTGAACAGGACGACACGCCCACCGCTTTGGTTGTCGTCGTGGACGGCGGCGAACGCCTGCACGAGTAGCAGCGACGCGCGCGCGTTCACGGCCCACGAGCGATCGAGCTCTTCGACTGTCAGTTCCGCGAGCGACTGCGACGAACTGCGCGCGTGGTTGGCGACGACGATGTCGATCGCGCCGAACCGGGTGATGGTCTCGTCGACGAGCCGCGTCGGTGTGTCGGGTTCTTCGAGATCGAGGTCGAGGCGCTCGACTCCCGGATCGTCGGCGAAGGGGTCCGCACCCCACGGCATTTCGTCGTCGTGCGGCGTCCACCCGCTGACCAGTACCCGTGCCCCGTCGGCGACGAGCCGTTGTGTGATCGCACGCCCGATGCCGCGCCGACGTGACACCCCCGTCACGAGTGCAACGCGTCCTGAAAGTGAATCCACGGCCGCGAGAACTAACACATGGCAACGAACAACGGCGCGGCACCCGGGACGGGGTCGCACGGAGCGGCGACCGAAGCGACGGAGGAGCGCAGGCAGCTCGCCGGGAGCGGTGACGATCTCTCGAGCGCCAAAGGCGCCCCCAAGGCGGAACCCGACCCAGGAAAGTGTCACACCGTGCACGTAGCGTTCGTTCCGCTTCCCCTCGAATGCACGAACGAATCGGGAGGAAGCTGAATGTCTGTGAATCTGGCTGTCGTTCGGGGGACGTGTTCGAGTCCCGCCGAGGTGCGGGTCCTGCCGTCGGGGAGCACGCTCGCGCTGCTCCAGTTGACGAGCCGGGCCGAGGGCGGCGCCACCGCGTCGGTGCCGGTCGTTGCGTGGGATCCGCCCGGTTGGGTCGAAGAACTCGACACCGGCGACGAGGTGGTCGCGCTGGGTCGGGTCCGGCGCCGGTTCTTCCGGGGTGCCGCCGGAACGGGGTCCCGCGTGGAGGTCGAGGCCGAGATGGTGGCGCGGGGCTCCGATCGGAGGCGCGTACAGGCCCTCATCCGGCGGGCCACCGCGTCGATCGAGAACCTGCTCACCTGATCGCGATCGGTGGCGCCCGAGACCCGGAACGCCGCGCGGCCGTGGGTAATGTGGGCTGCTCGCGACGAGAAAGCTGAGGTCAACGGTGACCCTAGAGGCCGCTCCGCCGCGTCGGGCCGAAACGCTCGACGGCGTCGTCATCCGATTCGCAGGAGACTCGGGCGACGGCATGCAGTTGGTCGGCGACCGCTTCACCGAGCTGAGCGCGGCGTTCGGCAACGACTTGGCCACCCTGCCGAACTTCCCGGCCGAGATCCGCGCCCCGGCCGGCACCATCGCCGGGGTGTCGTCGTTCCAGGTCCACATCTCCGATCACGAGATCGTGACGCCCGGCGACATACCGAACGTGCTGATCGCGATGAACCCGGCCGCGCTGAAGGCCAACCTGCGCGACGTCACGACGGGTTCCACGCTCATCGTGAACGTCGACAACTTCGACGAGCGCAGCCTGACCAAGGCCGGGTACTCGACGAACCCGCTCACCGACGACACGCTCGCGGGCTTCACCGTGTACGAGGTGCCGATGACCTCGATCACGGTCGAGGCGACCAAGCCGCTCGGTGTGAAGCCGCGCGACGCCGAGCGGTCGAAGAACTTCTTCGCCCTCGGGCTCATCTGCTGGATGTACACGCGGCCGACCGAGCCGCTCGTCGAGTGGATCGCGAAACGGTTCGGCAGCCGGCCTCAGGTACTCGAGGCGAACCTGGCCGCGTTCCGCGCCGGCGTGAACTTCGGTGAGACCGCCGAGCTGTTCTCGTCGACGTTCGAGATCAAGCCCGCGCAGCTCCCGGCGGGGGAGTACCGCAACATCACCGGCAACGTCGCCCTGTCGTACGGCCTGGTCGCCGCCGCCCAGAAGGCGAAGCTGCCCATCTTCTACGCGTCGTACCCGATCACCCCCGCGTCCGACATCCTGCACGAGCTGTCGAAGCTCAAGAACTTCGGGGTGAAGACGCTGCAGGCCGAAGACGAGATCGCGGCCGCGGGCGCAGCCATCGGCGCGGCCTTCGCCGGAAACCTGGGGATCACCGCGACGAGCGGCCCGGGCGTCGACCTGAAATCGGAGGCTCTCGGCCTCGCGATCAGCCTCGAGTTGCCGTTGGTACTCGTCGACGTGCAGCGCGGCGGGCCGTCGACGGGCCTGCCGACCAAGACCGAGCAGGCCGACCTGCTGCTCGCGATGTACGGCCGCCACGGTGAAGCACCACTGCCGATCGTGGCCGCGCAGTCACCGGGCGACTGTTTCGACGCCGCGTTCGAAGCCGTCCGCATCGCGGTGAAGTACCGCACGCCGGTGATCCTGCTGACCGACGGCTACCTCGCCAATGGCGCCGAGCCGTGGAAGCTGCCCGACATCGAAGCGCTGCCCGACATCTCGGTGCCGTTCGCGACCGAGCTGAACCACGGCGACGACTTCTGGCCGTACCTGCGCGACCCCGAGACACTGGCCCGCCCGTGGGCCATTCCGGGTACGCCGGGCCTGATGCACCGCATCGGCGGCATCGAGAAGGAAGACGGCACGGGCAACGTCAGCTACGAGCCCGAGAACCACGAGAAGATGACGCACCTGCGCGCCGCGAAGATCGCCGGCATCGCTCGCGACATCGCACCGGCCGCGCACGACCACGAGGACGGCGCCGAATTCCTACTGCTCACGTGGGGTGGCACGTGGGGCGTCGCGACCGAAGCCGTGCGGCTCATCCGGGCGCGGGACAAAAAGATCGCGCACGCGCACCTGCGGCACCTGAGCCCGTTCCCGGCCAACCTCGGCGAGATCGTGCGTTCGTACGAGACGATCCTCGTGCCGGAGCTGAACCTCGGTCAGCTCTCGAAGCTGGTGCGGGCCGAGTTCCTCGTCGACGCGCAGAGCCTCACCAAGGTGCAGGGCGCGCCGTTCCTGATGTCGGAAGTCGAAGCGAAGATCCTCGAAATGATGGAGCGATAACCGTGCGGATGCAGCGAAGCTCTGCTTGCCGAAGGCCGCTCGAGCGTGAGCGGAAGGAGCCATGGTGACCGTGCGGATGCAGCGAAGCTCTGCTTGCCGAAGGCCGCTCGAGCGTGAGCGGAAGGAGCCATGGTGACCGTGCGGATGCAGCGAAGCTCTGCTTGCCGAAGGCCGCTCGAGCGTGAGCGGAAGGAGCCATGGTGACCGTGCGGATGCAGCGAAGCTCTGCTTGCCGAAGGCCGCTCGAGCGTGAGCGGAAGGAGCCATGGAAATGAGCGAGGGCAACGGCGCCCAGGTCAAGCTCGCCCGGAAGGACTTCCAGTCGGACCAGGAGGTTCGCTGGTGCCCGGGCTGTGGTGACTACGGAATCTTGACCGCCATCCAGATGCTGATGCCGGAGTTGGGCGTGCGGCCCGAGGAGATGGTGTTCGTGTCGGGCATCGGGTGCGCGGCCCGGCTGCCGTACTACATGAACACCTACGGCATACACAGCATCCACGGGCGCGCGCCCGCGATCGCCAGTGGTGTCGCGCTGGCGCGTCCCGACTTGCACGTGTGGGTCATCGGTGGCGACGGCGACATGCTCTCGATCGGTGGCAACCACCTGATCCACGCGCTGCGCCGCAACGTGAACCTGAAGATCCTGATGTTCAACAACCAGATCTACGGGCTCACCAAGGGCCAGTACTCGCCGACGAGTGAGCTGGGCAAGGTCACCAAGTCGACGCCGTTCGGATCGCTCGACCAGCCGTTCAACCCGGTGTCGGTCGCGCTCGGTGCCGAAGCGTCGTTCGTCGCGCGTACACACGACATGGACCGCAAGCACATGACGGAGATCTTCCGGCGTGCGCACGAGCACCGGGGTGCGTCGTTCGTCGAGGTGTACCAGAACTGCAACGTGTTCAATGACGGCGCGTTCGACACGATCCTCACCAAGGACGCGCGCCCGAACATGCTTATCGACCTGCACCACGGTGAGCAGATCCGGTTCGGTGACGAGCAGCAGTTCGGTGTTGTCATGAACGAGTACGGCGAGGCGAAGATCGTCAACGTCGCCGATGTCGGCGAGGCCGCGCTGCTCGTGCACGACGAGGCGCGGCCTGACCCGACACTCGCGTTCGCGTTGTCGCGCCTGGCCGATCAGCCGACGACGCCGACGCCGGTCGGTGTGTTCCGCGCCGTGCAGCGCCCGACGTACGACAGCGAGATGCAACGTCAACTCGCGGAAGCGTCGGAGAAGAGCGGACTCGGCGAACTCGACGCGTTGCTGCGTTCGGCGCCGACCTGGTCGGTCGGCTGACGCTCACGCGCACGCAGCGCCGACCGGTACCCGCGCGTCCACCGGGTCCGAACTCGCGCTGACCTCGACGGTCACGCACGCGGGTACGGCCACCCAGTACCCGCCCGCGAACGCGAGCCACCGGGCGTCGCCGTCGGCGGGGCACGGCCCGACTCGCACGGCAACAGCCGGCTCTGCGGCGGGCTCGGTGTCGTCGTCGTGGCTGCACCCCGACGCGATCATGACTTCCTCCGAGCGGAGTTCATATCAGCCCGCGGGCGGAGTCGGCGTACGACTTCCGGCGTGTCGGAAGTGGCCGCTCGGCGTATAGG
>Ga0163150_10005575_pt1 | contig 15981 bp, 18 predicted proteins | sample OliLakLV19P2IB_FD_148628 | JGI IMG/M metagenome (GOLD analysis project Ga0163150, IMG submission 148628) | Freshwater microbial mat bacterial communities from Lake Vanda, McMurdo Dry Valleys, Antarctica - Oligotrophic Lake LV.19.P2.IB | ecosystem: Environmental > Aquatic > Freshwater > Lake >...
GGTAATCCACGACAATGCCACCCCTGACGACGGGAAAGTCGTAAGGGCCGAAGTTGCGATCCACCCCCCTTAACACGACATTCTGGGTGGTCGAATAGCCGTACCCACCGCTAACGTTACTGATGCTTTCGTCTCGGAATACCGCGAAAGAGCCGGCAATGTTAGCAAGCCCCGCCACAACGTAGTTCGGCGTCGGATACGAGCCGTTGGTCATCGGCCCGGTCCTCACAATCGTCATCCCGAAAGACACCGATCCGACAGGCTGGTTTCCTTGGTACGAGGTAAGGACGACCGGTATTTCTAGGTTGTTAAGCCCGGCGTAATTCGTCGCCGGAACTCCTGCTCGGTACACGGGCGAGTAGAAGTACGCCGTACTCGTCGGGGGAATAACGTCAGGAGGAATACCGTAACTGGAACCGGGCGCGTTCGACCACCAAACCGCTCCGGTACCGGGCGGCACATAGGTAGAACTGAACGGGTAGTACACCGAGTCCGCGCGGACTAGCCTCAATGTGGTGGACAGGTACCCCCCACTGGCGGGAAAGGCCGTTGTAATCGTATACGGGCGGAGTACCCCGGTGATTACGTCTAACGCCCCAAAACCGTGCGTAGGTGCTGGGGGGACTTGGTCCCAGGTGTTGGTGCCGCCGACGACCGTCTGTCCTGGCGGCCAGTACCCCCATACCGGGTCGAGGTTTCCGGCGGCATCTCTCGGGTGCATCAAGGTTGTGCCGCCAGTTACCGTGTTCGGCAACCGCGTCCAAGCTCCCGTCTGCGACGGACTCGCCGCCCGCAGCCGCACCTGGTCCCACGCCACCGCGCCCGGCGACTGGCGAATCTCGACGCCGGTGGCCTGCTCGAATCGCATGTCCGCCGTCGTGCCGGTCTCCGTGTCGTCCAAGTTCCGCGTGGCGAGCGAGCCGCTGCCGGTGCCGCAGCAGTTCACGGCGATGATCGTTATCTCACCGAGCATCCCGTACACCCACCCGACGTACCTGCTCGAATGTTCCAGGGTGACTCTATTAACCTCGAACACGGCCACTTCACGAAAGCTGGTCATGTCCTCCCACGCCGGGTCTACGGCCAGGTCGGACACGGCTCCGATGGTGATCAGCTTTCCCCGGTGGAATCCGCCGGCCGTTATAGAGCCGTCCGGCGACGGGTAGATTTCGACGATGACGGTTTCCGGGCCTGGGTCGAACCCCGGAGCTACCGGGGTGTCGATCAACTGCCCGCCGGCGAACTGACGCTCGGTGTTCCGGACGGCCCGGAACACCCGCTTCATGTCGTCTTCGGTGATGAACGCGATGGGGTCGCCGGTCATGATAGTCTCAGGGCACCATGGTGCCGTTGAACATGGTCGTAAAGTCTTTCGTCGGGTAGGTGTTAAACCGGACGAACGTCGGCGTGCCCGTGGACGAAAGCGCCGTCCCGTCGGCGGCGAGGAGGGCCGGCTGTCCGCTCACCCGACTCGCCCCCCGGAATATAGCGAGCGCATGGGCGGTCAGGTTGGCCGGGTTCTTGGCGTAGAATCCGGCGTTCAGGAACAGGGGCTGCCAGGTGACAATCTGGTCGGGCACATCCAGGACGTTCACCAGTTCCAGCGGCTTGAACCGGAACCGCCACACGGCTTTGTAGTATTTCAGCCGCCCGTGCCACGCCACCTTCGCCGTCGGAGGCAGCACCTGGACCCGCCCCGGCTCGAACCCCATGAAGGTGAATTGATTGACGGCGTAAGACCAGTCCGTAACTATGTTCGGAGTCCACTCCCGCTCGTTCCGGTTCATGGTCAACGTCGGGTACGCGACCTCGCTGGTCGGGGCCGGCGTGAGGGGCGAGCCGGCGGTGTTCAGGAACGGCTTGCCGTCCCGGTCCCACTGCTTGGCCACCGTCGATTCCTGGTAGCCGTACTCGAACACCGGGAGCATGAGCCACGGCCGGAACTGCGGCGACTCCGGGTTCATCAGGTTCCAGTTCGACTGGGTGCCCCCGAACATGACCCGGTAGTCCGGCCCCCGCTCGCCGATGTCGGTCGAAAATCGGACGGTGACGATCCAGGACGAGGAGTCGTCCTGCTGCTCCCGCGAGACGGACGTTTCGACCGCCAGGGCGTTCAGGTCGGCGTACACGTCGTTCCTGGTGGGAGTCGCCAGCCGGTCGAACTGCCGCCAGTTGGAGAAGTACGGCGAGTACGGGCGAGGCAGGTTGGCGTTGTCGATAATGTCGGTGTCGTCCAGGGTGTCCTGGTCGGTGACGACATTATCCGGCGTCGTCGTCACCCGGAACTTCCTGACGTAGCTGCGGTGCATGTCCCCGGACGCGGAGAACACCGTCCCTTCCCGGCCGGCGAAAATCTCGTTGACGAACTTAATGGCGGACGGGAATATCTGCCGTTTGTCCGGCCACAAGGTGATACTGGTCGGGTCTAAGGTCGGGGCGTAGGGCGGCGAGTTGTATGGTTCGGGCATGGTGGTTACTCGATGCCGAGGATTTTGAATACACCGGTGGCGGCGATCTTCTTCATGGCGTCCGCCACTTCTTTCTGGTACTTAGCCTGCTCGATGGCCACCTGTTTGGCCTCGATCAAGGTCTGCAGGACGCTCTCTTCGACGGTCGCCTTCCGGTTCATGTTGGCGTTGATCATGTCCTGCGCCGCCGACGTGCCGAACTGGACGGCCGGGGCCAACTTCTTTTCGGTGTCGAGATACGAGGCCAGTTTCTGCATCTCCTTGAACTTGCCGTAGGCGGCCACCTCTTCGGGCATCTTGCCGTTGATGCCGCCGAGGATGGCCAGCGGGCCGATGGCGGCGGCTCCGACAATCGCCGCTTTCTTGGTGCCGTAGAAGGCCTCGTTGATTAGGGCGATCCGTTTGGTGAACTTGTCCCACGCGGTCACTCCCTCGTCTAACTCCTTCTCCAACTTGTTCATCACGTCGCGGGCTTGTCCGGAGATGCCCATCGGGGACGCCATTTCCTGGAACTGCTTGCCCAGCAGCGCCTGCCACTCCTCGATACCGGGAAGTTTCCCTTTGGACAACTTCAAGTCGGTTTGCATCTTGTTGACCAGGATCATAACTTCTTTCGGCAGGTTCAGAGCCGCCGCGAGGGCCGGCGTGATTTCCAGCCCTTTCTTACCGATCTCCTCCCACAGTTTGGCGTACTCCGAGGCCGAATCGCCCCTCGCCCTCGGCGCGAGTCCGAGGGCCGCCAGTGCGGCGTCCTCCCACCGGTTCCGTTCGGCAATGATAGCGTCCGCCCACCGTCTTCCCGAATACGTCTCTAACGACAACTTGCCCTCCGTCGCCTTCTTGGCCGTACTGACGGCGTCGTTCCAGCCCGTCATGGCCTTGTTCACCAACTCGAAGTTGTTGTTCATCCAGTCGGTGTAGTCCCGGAGTGCCTTAGCTTCGATCCCCGCCGCTGTCGCCCGCTTCAACTCCGCCAGAGATTCCCGGATGCCGGGGTCGTTGGCGAGCAGGTTCGCCTTCAGGTCGGCCACCTCCTTCTTGGCTTTGATCGCCCGCTGCTTGGAGGCTTCTACCAGATCGGTAATCAACTTTTGGGACTTCGCGTCTTCGGTGGCGAGGAACTTAGCTAGAGCTACCGGGTCGTGGATTTCCCCGGTAACGAATCCGAACGCGAGGCCCGCCTGCTTGACCGTCCAGTTTTTACCTTGATTAGCGATAGTTCCGGCGGTGTCTACGAAGTCACCCCACCCCTGACTGAGGCCGATCGTGAACGCCTTCCACTCCGATTTCAAGGTGACGATCATGACCCGCCAGGCGTATTTGAAACCGGCGGTGATGATGCCCCACGCGGCTTCCATGTCGCCCGCTTTCAGGGCGGCGACCAGACCGTCCCACGCCACCCGCAACTCCTTCAACGCTTCGAGTCCTTGAGTGAAGAAGTCGCCCATGTACCGACCGGCACCGAGAGCCTTGAACGCTTCGTAGATGCCCAGTGCCACCAGTGCGAACACCAACAGGGGTGCGAGGTTGGCGATGGTGGCTTTCAGGGTGGCGTAGGCGGCTTTCAGGGAGGCGACTATATTCGCGAGGTAGTCGATGACGGTCATCGCCTTCATAATACCCCACACGATTACCACCACGCCTTTGATAGCCACCCACGCCGCGTAAATCCCCCACAGGACGGTTCGGAGTCCGGCGGTGAGGGCGTAGATGGCTACCGCGGTGTACCGGACGGCCCGCCAGACGACGTGGCCGGCGAACATGGCGACCCGGACGGCGAACATGGCGACCCGGACGGCGAGCAGGACGCCGACGACGGCGGCGATGTTGGTCACGAGGCGGTCGTTCTCGGCGGCCCACTCGCGGACCTCGCGGACGATGTACTGCACCAAGTCCCACACCTTAATCACGACCAGCCGGATGGCGTTGAAGACGGCGCGAACTGTCTGGAACGCTTCTACCGTTTTTGACTGGTCGCTGTCGTTCACGAAGGCGAGCGATTTGGTCAGGTCGTTCAGGACGGTTTTCAGGCCGAGACCTTCTATCGCGGCCAGGGCGAAGTTCCTGGTGGCTACTTCCAGCGTCTCTTTGAACGCCTGCCACCGGCCGGAGATGGTAGACCGGGAAATAACCTCCATCATGCCGGCGAACTGGCCGCCGGCCCGGTTCATCGCGTTGAACGCCTCGACGACCTGCGCGAACCCGACGTGCCCCCGCTCGACCAGCGACCGGATAGACTCCTCCGGCTTGTTCATCACCTCGGCCAGGTACTTGATGAGCGGCACCCCGGCGTCCACGAACTGGCGGAGTTCGGTGCCCATCAGCTTGCCGGCCACCTTCACCTGCCCGAACGCCAGGGAGATACGCCGGATGTCCGTCCCGGTGCCGGCCGACACGTTCCCCAGCGCCTGGAGGGTGGGGATGATCTGTTCGGTCTCGATGTCGAACGCCTTCAACTGTTTGGCGACGCTCACCAACTCGTCCGACGAGAAGGGCGTCTCGATGGCCAGTTGGGTAATCTCTTTCAGGAGTTGGTTGCCCTTCTCGAAGTCGCCCACCATGACCCGCACGGCGACGGCATTCCTCTCGAAGGTGGCCGCCAGTTGGACGCCGTGCTTGGCGACGTTCCCGACGATACCGGCCGAATACCCGATCAGGCGCGAGGCGGCGGCGTCCATGGAGGCGAAATATTGGGCGGTGTTCGCCACGAGCCGGACTACGACTTGTTCGACTTCCACGATGACCCCCTGATTTCGGCCCTGGGCGGCCGTCCATTACGACAAAACCCCCGCGCCGGACTAATTCGCGGGGCGGGGGTGCGAATGAAAGGACGGCCCGCTACGACGCGACGACCGCCGGCCCCCCCTTAGCCTCTTCCTCTTTGGCCAGTTCGATCAGCGGCATGAACGCCTCCATCCAGCGGCGTTCGATCTCTTCCGGGTTATCCGGCACGGCCCCGCTTCGGTTCACCGGATTTCCTTTCTCGGCGTACTCGATCAGGAAGTCGTGGTGGGTGGCCATTTTGGCGTTATTCTTGTTGCCGAACATCATGTACGGCACGAGGTACACCTGGTACGCTATCTGGGCCAGGGCCAGGTCGAGTTTCGTCGGCTCGTTCAGGACCTCCACAGATGTCAGCCGGTGTCGCCACTGACTGAACTCGGTGGTGGACATGGTCGCCTTCAACTCGCCGACCGTCCGCCCGCCGATTTTCTCGGCGATGAGGAACCACAGGTGATCCTCGCCGCCCCGACTCACTCTTTTTTTGCGTCGGCGGCGGCCCCTTCGGTCATCCCGTTGACCTCTTGGCACAACTCGTACACGCCCTTGGTTACGGCGTTCGGCCACTTGCCCACCTGTTCTACCGTCACCGCCTTGCCGTCGATGGTCAGGCACTGGACGATCAGGTCGTACTGGAAGGCTTTCAGGTCTTCCATCGCCAGCGTGCGGGCGGCGGCCATCGCCGCCTTTTCGTCCGACACGTCCGACCCTTTCAGCTTATCCTGGAATTTACCCATGTACGCCATCAGCGCGTCGGCGCTCAACTCCTGGACGACGGCCTCCTTGCCGTCGATGGTCAGGTCGATCTTGGAGTACGCGGTGGAGAAGGTCGTGACTCGCGGCTTCTTCTTGTCGTCGGCCATGTCTGCAGGTCCTGGTTACGGAGTTAGTGGGAGGTGGCGTTACTGGATCACACCACCGTTCAAGGTGTTCGTTATCGGGGCGATCTGCTGTCCGGTCATAGTCGGGAAGGACGCTAGACCAGTCGCGGGGTTGATGAGGGACGGAACGATGGTGATGTTCGCCGTCGGCCGTTCGCCATCCTTCATCGCCTGCGGCTCGAACTTGGACAGGAAGCCCCAGAACGCGAGGATTCCCCCGGTGGGAAACGTGACGAAGACCATGCTGACGATGTTCACCAGGACGGAGGCGTTGGGCGGCGGAGCCAGTCCCAGGTTGACGAAGTACATGTCGGGACTCCACGACACGACGGCGGAGATCGGACCGAGTCTCCGCCGCTTCCTCGGCCACATGAGGTTCCACCCGCCCGACCTCATGCAGTCTTGCGGGATTCCCTCACCGCCGTCGATGGCCGGTGGCGTCACTTCGATCTCGCATACCAACACCGTACCACCGATGTTCAGCGTCGTGTAGAGTCCGTCGAAAAGCGTTGCCATGGAACACCTCTAAGATCGGTTGTTGTGAGTCGGGGTGACGGCGAGTGCCGGTGGTTACGGGGCGGCGTTGGCGAGGGCTACGTCTAGCCGGTTAACGGTCAGACTGGAGCAGTTGGCCACGAACGCCTTGACCACGTCGGTGGTCACCGGGATGGTGATGCCGCTGTTGGTCGTCCAGATGTACGCCTTATCGGCCGCCTGGATGGTAGCCACGAAGCCGACGGTTCCGCCCGCGTTCTCCAGGACGACTTGGGCAGGTAGGGCGGCCGTTACGGCCACCAGTTTCAGGGTGTCCAGTTCGGACAGCAGGTCGTAGACCACTTCGCGGGCCACGACGACGGCGGTGGTCGCTACGGGAAGGTTTACTCCGAGACCCAGGTCGATAGGCACGGACGTGCCGGCCACCGTGCCGACCGTCACCTTGTACTGGACTTCGATCAGCCCCGTGGTGGTGTTCAGCCACGACACGCTGACCCGATTTCCGGTGGCGATGCCGTGGCTGACACTGGTCATCGTAACGGTGCCGGTGTTATCGTCGGTGCGGGTCGTGAGGGAACCCGTGACGCCGACCGGCAGGGTCTGGTCGAGGAAGGCGGCGGTCGGGTAGTCTGCCGAGAAGACGTTGACGAACGAGAAGCCCTGGACGTTGGCCGTCCCGTTGATGCTAGCGATCATTTAGAATCCTCCGTATTGCATGGTGTAGTTGACCGAGTACCGAAACCGCAAGTTGGTTTCGGTCCGGCCGGCCATGAGGGCCGGCCCCGACTTCCGATGGAACCCGTACAGCCGAGTGCCGCCCTGGACGGCGAGCGGCGTCCAGTAAACGGCGTCCAGGGCGGTGCAGACGGCGAAAACCTTGGCCCACGCCGTAGTTTTCGACTTGGCGCGGACGTGGAGCATAATCCCTTTGTGGTCCCACACGGTTCCCCTCATGCTCCTGCCGTCCAGTTGGGGATCGGTGTCGAAGACGGTCACCACGTCGTCGATGGTGTCCGGCATCGTGCCGTGCGTCCCCTTCCAGCCGGATTCGCCGCCCGTAAGGGCCAGCGACTCCATCAGGTGAAAGGTCAGTTCGGCGGGAGTCATGCGATTACCCCACTGCGGCGATGGTCGTGCCGATGAGTTTCTTGGTCATAGCCTTCCGCGTGCCCTTGGTCTGAACGACCGCCTTGCTCAGGAACTTGGCGACGGTGGGCGGCGCGTGCGGGATTTCTACGCTCTCGTGGACGTACACCGCGTAGTACACCGAGCCACCCCCGTAAGACACCTCCAGTTTAGCCCCGGTCCCTCTGCCGGTGACACTCACTTTGCCGGACGCTTTCAGGGCCGTCGTATCGACCGGCACCAAAATCTGCGACCGGGCGAAGATAATGTCGGCGTTCTTTTGGAGGACTTCGGCGATGGTCGCCGCGGCGTCGGCTTTCTTCTTGCCGATACTCCGGAGAGTTACGTTTACGCCCGACACGCTAGCCTGGAGGATACTCATAGGGTTGCCACCCGGAGGAACTTCTTGGCGTTGATCGTGGGGTATTCGGTGTACTTGCTGGTTTCCTTCGCCAACTCGTCGCCCGCGAACGGGGCGTAAGGAAAGACCTTCTTGACGGCGGGGCACGCCGACAGTCGCCCCTTCCACAGTACGCTACCGAGCGGGATCACCCGGTCCACGTAGACGACCTCTCTCGACAGCGCGTCTTTCACCGACGGCTCTAATCGCTCCAGCATCTTCACCCCGTCCCACCGCACCCGGAGTTCGACCGGCTTGGCGTATACCGCCTCGCCGTCGGCCCCCACGCCGGCGGGTGCCCACCAGACGGCGTGCTGTTTCCGCATCCGTACTAGGATTGACCAGGACATGGGTTACACCTTTCGCGGGATGTACGGCGCGCCGATCAGCCGACCCAGCCAGATCGCCCCGACCTTATACCTCCCGCCGTTCTCCAAAAGTCGCTGGAAGGCGACCAGACTGCCGTTCGTGTCCAGGGCCAGGGCCATCTGGCCGTACTTCGTGTTGTTCAGGTACAGGTCGATCTTGAAGGCGTACTGCTGACGCAGCGACGCCACCTGCTCGACCGTGACTTGACCGTCGGTAACGGTGTAGAAGTGGGCGGCCAGCCACCTCTCGACTAACTCCAACTTGGCCGTCGTGTAGGTGTAAGAGGCGGTGTTCAGGCAGATGTCGGTAACGATACTGTTCGCGGTCTCGATGGAGGTGGCGAGGTCGAATGCTTCGTCCCCAGGCTCCAGGCCCAGCACGCGCCGGACGCGAGTCGCTTCGGTCCGGGCGGGCATCGGGACTACTCCTCGTCAGTGGTGTCGGCGTGCTTCTTGACCGCGGCTTTGGCAGCCACCTTGGTACCCACGGTGGCCACCACGTTACCGTCGCCGTCGGTGACTTCGTACTCGCCGTCGTCGAAGGTCACCGTCAGGCCCTTTTCGGCAGCCCCCTTGAACTCGTCGGTCACGTCGGTGCCGGCCTTGGGGGCGGACGCCTCGCTTTCGTCGTGTTCGGTGGTGTCGGCGGCCGGCTGGACCTGGTTGAGGGCTTCGTTCCGTCGGAGCCGCGACAGGGACATCTCGTCTTCGCCGGGCGACGCCGGCAACTTCCGGTCGAATTCGCGGGCGAACATGCCGGGGAACATCTCCGTCAGGTCGTCGTCGGACCCGACCACGTCGCCCCGTTTGTACGTCTTCCCGCCCTGGTTGTGCGTTCCTGCCAGGAGCCGGAATTTGAAGGTATCGGCCATCTGAGTCTCCGTGAAACGACCGGCGGCGGGATCGCCCGTCCCCGGTCGTGCTTGGTGGATCAGTTCTGATCCACCAGCAGGTTAAAGGTGAAGGTGTGAACCACGTTGCTGGAAGCCCATGCCCCTTTGGCTTGCAACACGCCGATCAGGCTGGCCGAAGTCAGGTCGGACAGGTCTACCGGACTAGGACTCATGGTGAGCGGCAGGGCGGCCTGGTACGCGGCCCCCGTCTGGGACGTGACGGCACCGGACGGCCCCCGCCACGCGCCGGCGACGAACGGGATCACCGCCGCCAACTGTCGGTACATCACTTCGTTCAGTACCAGGGCCTCGTTGTCGGCCGGATAGGCGGCGGCGGCGAACGGGATCGAAGCGACCGGCCGGAACAGTAGCAGGTCGAAGTCGAAGGCGGTGACGGTCAGGGCACCGGACGCCGGCAAGACGACGCACTGGGCGGCGAGGATCTTAAGAGTCGCACCGTTCCCGGTGTTCCGGGTCGCGTTGGCGAAGGTGAGCGGAATCACCGACGCCGCCGTGGCGCTGTTGCCGATAATGTCGCCGACGGCGTAGGTGACGGCGGACGCCGGCCGGTCGTAGTTGGCCGCCGTCACTTCCTTGACCACACCGAAGTTGCTTCCCGGCAGTAGGTTGTTGTAGAAACTCGGCGTGGACATTGTGACCTCTGGGTGGGAGTAAGGTGGGGACGGTAGTCCCCACCGCGGCCGGCGTTACACGGCCACGCTGCCGTGGACGATGCCGGCCGTGCCGTTGTAGTTGCGGTAGAACCGGGGAACCTTGATCTGCATGATCTTGTACTCGCGGCGGAGGCCGCCGTGCGTCTCCCACTGGAGGGGGGTGGGCGGCATCGCGTCCACGACCTGGAGGGTGTCGGCCGACATCTGCACCAAGACCAAGTCGTAGAACGCGCGGTCGAGGTAGTCCAGTTGGGTAATCATCGAGACACCCTGGAGCTTACGGAGCCGGTCCAGCGTGGTCAGGTCGCTCTTGATGAGCGAGTAGTCGTTGTTCATGACCTCGAGCCAGTTCGGCCCGTGGAACAGCTCGAACGGACCGTAGAAGCCGTTGGCGTTGGCGATCTTGATCATCGACAGCACCTCCGACACCAGGAGGGAGGGGGTCCAGCCGCCGGCCAGCGGGCTGGTCAGTACCCTGGTGCTGCGGAACGGGAAGTTGATCATCCCGTAGATGGTCCCGCCGCCGTAGGTGTACGTTCCGCCAGTGCCGATGAACAGTCGCTCGGTCAACTCCCCGATCTTGCGGGCGGAGTTCACCCCCTGGGCCAGGTCGAGCTGCATCACCGGGCCGTTCCGGTTCGTGCGGGCGGCCACCCGCATCTCTCGCAGGTTGAACCCGAAGTCGGACTGCGCGATGGGCAGCGGCAGGACGACTTGATCGGTCAGGGGCCGGTCTTTCTGCACCGGGACGATGGCGTCCATGTTCAGTTGGGCCGTCCCGCTGTCGCTCACCATCTGGTAAACTATGGTCGGCACGCCCATGCCGCCGGCCACGGAGTGGACCAGGCCCGACTCTTCCAGGCGACGCACGAACTGGAGGCGCTGGCGGGCGACCGGGATCAGCGTGTTGTCGATCTCCTCCCACTGCCGAAGGGTCAGCGTGGAGGCGGCGTTGGTCAGCACCGTATCGGTGACCGGTTCGCCGTTGTCGTCGGTGCCCAAAGTGAGCGTGTTCCAACTGCGGCCGTTATACCGGAACGGCCGCAGGACGCCCACGTCGAAGCCGGCCTCCTGGAGTCGGTCTACCGACGGTCCGGCGGCGGCGTTGAGCATGAATAGGTCGTTGAGTTCGTTCATGGACTCCTCTTGTCGGGTGCCGCCGGGGGTGGTGTTCGGGCGAGCGTGTGGTGGGTGAGAAAGCGGGGTGCGTGGTTAGTAGATCCGGACTTTGCCGAGGCGGGCGGAGACGGCGACCGAGTAGTCGGCGGCTTCGACGATTTCGCCGAACGTCTTGGCGGGCGTGAGCGCGGTCTTCTTGAGGGTGCCGTCGCCGGCCGAAATCAGTTTGTCGCCGACGACGTAGGCGACTACGTCGGTCAGGCGAATCTGGAGGATGTCCCCCGGACTCGGAAAGACGTACCGGACGTAGTTGGCGTTGGCGTACGCGGTGTCCACCGTGCCGCCCATGATGGCGTCCTCGACGGCCACCGCGGTGGCCCCGGTCCCGCCCGAAGTCGAGTGGACGACCACGGTGTCGGTAGACGTGATCTGAAGCAGGTGGCCGGGCAGGATGCCCGCCGCACCGGCCAGCTTCTCCTCCCACTGGTTACCGTCGCCGGTGAGAATGATGGTGTTCAAGACGGGCATGAAAGCCTCCAGAGTGCCGGGCGTGTGGGTGTGAGTGTGGGGAAGAAGGACGGGTTACGCGGCGGCGGCGGCCTTCTTTCGGCCGGGCAGGAGCAGGGCCGGCGGTTTCGCCAGGGCGGCCTTGTTGGTGACGACCGCGGCGGGGCCGCCCTGACTGCCGAAGTAGGTGATAGCGTCGGACGACAGGCCGGCGACGTTCTTGGCTGCCGCCGGCGCGAGGGCGACGATACCGGCCAGGGTGTCGTCGTCCATCCCGCTCAACTGACCGGCCGTGAACACGTTCCCGGCCATGTTCGTGATGACCTCGATCATCTCCGTCTTGCGGGCGGCGGCCGAATTCATCGCGTTCACGATGAGCGCGCGGAAGGCGGGCGGGGCGTCTGCCAGGTACTGTTCCAGGGACTTGACCTCGCTTTTGCCGTCCCGGTTCGTGACCACGGCGACGGGCGGCGGGGCGACTTCTTTCGCCTCCACCTTGGCCGGAGTGGTAGCCAGCATCTCTAGCACCTTGCTGTCGGTGCCTTCGAGCGTCTTGCGGTCGGCCTCCTTGAACACCCCGTTGGTGATAAGGTCGGCGATCAGCTTAGTCCGGTCCATGTCGGGTCCTCGGTCGGTGGAGTTGGTGACGATCTTGCCGGCGGCGTCGGCGTACTGGAACACCCGCCGCACCGGTTCCGGCTTTCCGGTGAGTGTGACGGATCCGGCGGCGGCTGCGGCGTACCCGGCCGCGTAGGTACTGCCGGAATCTTCCTGGTATATTACCTTGTCGGGGTACACGTCGAGGACGATGCCGTGCCAGTCTTCGCCCGGCGTGCCGCGGGCGGCCGCCAGCAGTCCGGCCAGTCGCCCGCTGACTTCCTGGTACGGCATGGCGTTCAGGAGTACGTCGGCTTTGGCTTCCTGGTCTTCTTGCCACTCTTCGACCCACCGGTCGATCATGGCGGCGGCGACTTCGGTACTACCTTCCCACCCGCCGTCGGCCGTGTTAATCAGGAGGCCCGCCCCCTGCGCCACGCCGCACGCCCCCACTTCGTCCAGCAGGATGGCGTAGTGGTCGGGCTGGATGCCGGTGACCTTGGTCGAGTACGGGCGGCCGGCGTGCGTGCCGGCTTCGCGGGTCAGGGTGAAGCCCATTCCGGTACTGCCCTCGATGGGCTTCCCCTCCCGCAGCCGCTTGACGATCCGGGAGTCCACCCGGTCGGCCTTCTCGATGTCGATCCAGGATTCCGTCGTGAGCCGGCCGTTGGCCGCGTCCCAGGCGGTGTTCAGGAGGATACCGACCTGGGTCTTCTCGATGACGGTCTTGGACGCGGCGGAGTACCCCTTGAGGGAGTCCTTAACCGGGTGCTTGAACACCACCGGCTTAAGGTTCCAGGCGAGCGGCGTGGCGCTCAGGTCGGCGTCCCCGTAGAACACCGGACCCATGTTACCGGAGTGAATCCCCCTGGTGATCATCACCGTGGGGGCCACCAGGTACTTGCGGCCGTCCAGCGTCTCTTCCCGCACCTTCGCGCCGGTCGCGTTGCACAGGAACGAGTTCAGGTAAAGAATGTCGTCTTCCATAAGGTCGATCACCCCTGGGCGTTTCGTTTCCCGCCGGTTCCGGTCTTGGGGGCGGTGCCGGACGCCGCCCCGCTCCCGCCCTGCGCCTGCTGCACCGGGTCGTCCCACACTTCTTTGGTGAAGGCGTCGGTGTTGTTCCGCACCGATTTCAGGATGGCGGCGGCTTCGTCGGGCGAGAAGTACATGATCTTGGTGAGGAAGTCGGTCAGGGGCATCACCTTCTCGGCCCCGCTGGTGACGTACTGGAGCAGAGCCTGGACCCGGTGCATCGAGATGGCGGCCTTGTCCTTCTCGCTCATGTTATTCAGGTCTTGCCAGTCCACGACCACCTTTGTCGGCCGGGGCAGGACGCCCAGGTCTACCAGCCGCCACGCGAACGGCAGGACCGCCATCGGCGTCAGGTAGTTCGTCTGCCGGCGGGTGAGCCGGTTGTTGAAGTCCACGGTGTCGTTGTCGGCCGACAACTGGCCGGACGCCGACCCCATGAAGGTTCGGAGCGGGATGCCGATGCTGGCGCAGATCAGGCCGATCAGGAACATGCCGTGCGGCGTCGGATCGGCCACCTGGGGAGCCAGCGACTTGATGGTCATCCCTTCCAGGGCCATCATCCGCTGGAGGCCGTTCCGGAAGCCGTCGAACTCGGCCTTCAGCGACTCCTTGTCCAGCGTCGGGTCGATCACGTTCGGGTTGGTTTCGATGGCGTAACCGGGAGCCGCCCCCTGCCAGAACATCTCCGCCCCGCCGCCGGCCACCTTCTTCAGGTCGAGCAGGTAGTTGTACACGTCCCGCAGGCGGGGGACGCCGTACACTTCGCTGGACTCCCGCTGGTCGGCCAGGTGGATAATCCGGGAGGCGTGGACGGTCGTCGGGTACTGGCCGCCCGGCCCGACGGCTCCGGTGTCGTGGGCCGCCGGGCCGTAAGTCACCGACGGGTCGAAGAACGTCAGGGAGTATTCCACCGGCCGCCCGAAGTCGGGGCTGGTCGGGTCGTCGTTGAGGCGGACGATCCTGGCCGCCCGCTGGGAAAACACGCGCATGAAGGTGAGCTTCATGCCCGCCTTGGGAATCACCGGTTCGTCGAGCGGGCGGCCGTCGGACAGGCCGAGCAGGATGACCCCGAAGTGCCCCTTGCCGGACTCCACGTCGCCCCGGTGCAGGTAGTGCCACGGGGACAGACCGGGCACCTGGAACAGGGCCGCCCAGGCCGCCTCGAACGGCGTCTCCTCGGACTCGTCTTCGGTCTCGTACACCAGCGGCGGCACCCGCCACGACTCGTCGGGAAGTACCGAGTTGGCCCGCTTGGCGATGCCGAACCGGTCGATCATGTCGAAGTAGTCGCCCGTGGTTACCGTCTCCGGGTAACCACAGGTGGCGTCGATGTCCCGCGCCTCTTGACCGGAAACGAGCGACGCCAGGGCCGACCGCCCGAAGGCGTTTAGCAGGAGTTCCCTCGGTCGTGGGTCGGCGGCGGTGGTCATTATCGGCGGAGTCGTTAGGTCTGGTACTCTCGACGGCACGATAGGGCGTCCGCCGTCCGCCGTCAAGGGGAAGGGCCGGAAGCGGCGGCGAGCGGAAGCGGCGAAAGGACGGCGTCCCGGGGGCCGCGGCGGGCTTGCCAGACCCAGGACGCCGTCCCGCTCTTTCGCACGTCCCGCCGGTGACCTAGATAATTCTCGAAACGGGCCGATGCCGCCCGTCGCCACACGTCGTAAGCTGTTGGGGAGAGCGGGAAACGCACCCCGCCGATTCCCCGACACCGAAAGAGGCCGAGACGATGACCGCGACCGAGAAGATGGCCGCCGCCGCCCGCGTCCGCCAGATCGAGGCCGACATCCGCGACATCAAGGCGACGGTGGAGTTGATCGCCACGGACGAGGGCACCCACGCCATGCCCGGCACGACGCGGGTGCATCAGCGGTACGACGGGTCGATGTACTCGGTGTACAAGTTCGGCGGGAGCAACGGCACCCGCCAGGAGATCGAGAGCCTGGACGACGTGGAGACCGACGGCCGCGTCCTGACGTTTCCCGCCGCCATCGAGCGGCTGAAGACGGCCCGGAAACGGGTCAGCGACCTGCAGGGCGAACTGAAAAAGCTGGCCGATTGAACCCCGCTGACGAGGCCCCTTGACCGGGGCCGAAACCTCCCCGCCGGGGAGGTCCGGGAAGTCGAAACACGCCCGCCCGCCGCAACTGCGACGGGAACCCTAACGGAGAGAGAAGATGAGCGAGCGACAAGTCGAGTACACGTCCGGCGCGACCGTCAACGGCATCGAGTGCCTCCTCGCGTTCGACGCAGCCGGCGTCCTCCTCGGCGTCCTCACCGGCGGCTACTTCACCGCCTACACCGAGGACCAGCTTCGCCCCCACGCGGCGGAGAAGATCGACGCGGCCCGGCGGGAGATCGAGAACGACTCGATCACCTGCAAAATCCACGTCGCCCGGACGGCGTTCGGGCGGGACCGGTTCCCGGTCGAGGCCGCCGTCGTCAAGGTCAGAACCCGCTACATCCGCACCGACAGCGGGGACCGCCCCGAATCCTACGGGTACGACGTGGTGAACAACCGGACGGGCGAACTGCTCGCCACCGGCGGGCAGTTCCCGGACGCGGCGACCGCCGCCGATTACGGCCGCCGGTCGATCGCGGAGTGATTCACCCCCACCCGCCCCGGTCGCCGACCGGGGCA
>Ga0163150_10005577_pt1 | contig 15977 bp, 10 predicted proteins | sample OliLakLV19P2IB_FD_148628 | JGI IMG/M metagenome (GOLD analysis project Ga0163150, IMG submission 148628) | Freshwater microbial mat bacterial communities from Lake Vanda, McMurdo Dry Valleys, Antarctica - Oligotrophic Lake LV.19.P2.IB | ecosystem: Environmental > Aquatic > Freshwater > Lake >...
CTTCAATTTGGGCGCGAACCTTGGCGTCGAGTTTCATCCCGGTAATGGCGGCGAGCGTGGGGAAAACATCGATATGGGCGGTGTAGGCGGATACATCCGCCGGCTGGAAACGGCCGGGCCAGCGATCGGATCACGAACGTGCTTACGGCGCGGAATCGGTCGGGCGGCCCCCCGCCGCCGCCGCGATGACTTCCGCAATGCGATCCGGCCCGGGAAACTTCAGCAGGTAGTGATCCGCTCCGAGTTTTTCGGCCCGGGCAACGTCCTCCGGGTGATCCGAACTCGACATCACCACAATGGTGAGCGCGTCGAAATCCCGCTGTTTACGCAACCAGCTGAGTAATTCAAACCCGTCCGTTTTCGGCATTTTCAAATCCGTGAAAAGCGCGCACGGAGCGAACTCCGGCAGCTTCTTTTGGATGATCGCCGTGGCCGCAAAAAATGTCCTCACGTCCTCGCTGTCGAGAAACGTGATCACCGGATTCTGTACCCCGCCTTTCTCGATCAATCGCCGCAAAAGGAACAGGTCGTCAGGTTCATCATCGATAATGATGACGGGTCGAAGAGGGAGCGGCGATGTCACAGGCAGGAGGGTTAAATATTGAGGAAGGTCGACGTTCCCGCGTGGCCGGACGCGATCAGGCCAGGCAGGCTTTGAATTCTTCGGTCAGTTCAGAGCGGACAAGGTTCTTGCCGATAAACACCAGAGTGTTCTGACGCGGCGTGCCGTTCCATTCGCGATCGAACTTCGCGTCAAAAAGCATGTGAACGCCTTGGAAAACCAGTCGCTTGGTCGAGCCTTTCACCGCCAGTACGCCTTTCATGCGATAAATATCGCCGCCTTTCTCGCGCAACAGCGTGCTGATCCAATCGTTGAGCCGCTTGCCGTCGAGTTCACCGGGCTCGCTAATGCCGACTGAGGTCACAGCCTCGCTGTGCTCGTGCGCCGCATGAAAATCCTGCTGCCAGACGGGCTTGGAAACGTCGTCGCCGACGTAAATGTGCAACGGGTCGTGACCGCAGGACTCAAACACGAGGTAGTGACCCGCTTCCGCCAGGGTCAGCTGATAACGGCCGTGGCCCTCGCTCAACAGCAGTCGATGCAGCGTCGCTCCAGGTTTAATGGACTCTCCGTCTTTCGTGCGTGATTCCCAATCGGAAAACACCACCACCGCTGCATCCCGGGCCGCCGCAATATCGGCGTCCGCCAGTGATCTCACCGGCATCACGACCACATCGAGTTCGTTGGGGTTGCCATGATGGTGATGTCCATGGTCGCCATGACCCTCGCCGTGCGAGTGGTCGTGATCAGGCCCGTGATCATGATCGTGGTCGCAGTGCCCAATCTCGAGCGTATGCGTGCCGGCCGGGAGCGCATAGGCGCCGGCCCATTCGAACGGATACTCCGGTTCAAGGAACTTCGGATCCAGTTCCGTCGCGCGGCTTAGGTTGAATCCGCCGACATCGAGCACGTGATCGAGATTCACGTCGCAGTTTTTCGTGCGATGAAGCTTCGCCACGCCGTTGATGCGTTTGATCCGTGCCTCGAGGTGATCGAGTTCATCGGCCGGCATGAGATCGGTCTTGTTCAGCAGAATCACATCGGCAAACCCGATCTGCTTCACGGCCTCGTCGTCCGTGTCCAAATGCTGGGCCACGTGTTTTGCGTCCACGACGGTGATAATAGCGTCGAGGCGGAAGTGTTGCTTGATCTCGTCGTCGGTGAAGAACGTCTGGGCCACCGGCGCAGGGTTCGCCAGTCCTGTAGTTTCAATCAGGATACCGTCGAGCTTGTCCTTGCGTTTCAGCAGCCGGCCCAAAATGCGGATCAAATCGCCGCGCACGCTGCAGCAGATGCAGCCATTGTTCATCTCGAAGAGCTCCTCTTCACTTTGGATCACCAGCTGGTGGTCCACGCCGACTTCCCCGAATTCGTTCTCAATCACCGCGAGTTTCTTTCCGTGATGTTCGGTCAGAATCCGATTGAGCAGCGTGGTTTTTCCGGCGCCGAGAAAGCCGGTGAGGACGGTAACGGGAATCATGCGGGAGGCGCGTTGAGGCGAGAAGTCGAACGTTCGGTTGGCGGAAGGTCGATAAAAACGAAAACGTGAGGGCTGCTCACGGCGATTGCAACAGGGGCGAATATCCGTGCGTCCGGGTGTTTTGCGCCGGTTTGGCTCGGGATCGCGCGCGCTGTCGGCTGTTTATCACTTCGGCTGCCGGGTGCGATCCGCGTCGAGGTGGTAGATCGCGGAGAGCGCCCCGTTTTCCACCCGGGTCTGCACCCGCAGGGTCCCAAATACCTGCACGGGTACATCCTGCTCCGGCTTCACCCCGCGCTTGGTCATCTTGACCGTGATCCACTGGTTCATCGGCGGCACGACCCCGTAGCAACAGAGCAGCGAATTCGCCACGAGTAGAAACTCGGTGGTGACGGCACCTTCCATTCTCATCGGGAGCATGAAGCCGGTCACCGCCACTTTAATGCCATCGAGCTGGCGAATCAGATCCGGAATTTGGGCGTTCACCGCCACCAGTGCGACCGCATCGCCTACTCCGACAGCTGCCGCTTGGGCTTTCGTCAGTTTGAACGCATAGCCGCCGAGTGTCTCAAACCCCACGTCCAGGTGCCCGTCGATTTTGCGTTTCGGCATTTGCAGGGGCGGATACTCGGGTTCGGCCAAGACGCCCAGCTCCGCGGCCAGAGCCGTGTCCTCGTTCTTAACGGCTCCAGTCATCGTCGCTGTCTCCCGCACGAACGTATCCGAACCGGGGATATCCACGCGCGGACCGTCCGTGACTCCGACGGGCGTCATCGCCATCGCGTTCGACGCTGGTGGCGGCGGAGCGGGTGCCCGGCGGCGGCTCAGAACGGGATCCGGCGCCGGCTCGAACGTGCCGTCGATCCCGTGCACATTCGGCATTCCGATCGCGCAACAGAGCGTGTGATCGCTCATTGCTCGCAGCCCGGTGACTTGCGCCACGGTCAACGGCGCGGCCAGGCCGACGACGACCAGGGAGAGAGCGGAGCAAAGGCGGACCATAATTCTAAACACAGTCGTAACCCAGAATCGCTCCCCCGCAAGTGCAGCCCGATTTCCTCCACGTGCTCCCCGGTGGCGGTCATCTACCTCCGTGGGTTTCCTCAACTCCTACTTTGGGTGATCCATGCTCCCTCCTGTTCCGGAAGTGAGCGCATCCGAGCTCAATTCGAGCGTTTCATATAGATCGCGATATTATTGAATTTCGTCCCGCGGATATCGATCGAGGATACCGTTCCGGGAAACTCGGCCGCGTTCTTGAGCCAGTCCGCTTGCGCCTCGAATTGTGAGGTGTTGCCGACCGTCTCTCCTGTAGCCGGGTTCGCGACCGCCTGGAGGGTGAGTGGGCGCCGCTCGCCGCCGGTGATGGCGACGAGTTCGATCGAAGCCGCCGCGATGCGGATGAAATTTTCCGCATGGCCGTCGAGAATGTAGACGGTGAGTTTTCCAGCCGCCGCATCACGGACGAGTTCAAGGTTGTAGGCATGATCGCCCACCTCGATCAACGTACCGCCGTGAGGCGCCGTGTGAACGTGGCCGCCGGAGGCAGCGCCTTGATTGGGGCTCTTACTACAGCCGCCCAGCATCGCGGTTAAAGCGAGCGCCAGCGGAAAAAACCAATGGGTAAAACGTGGCTTCATTCCGACCGACATTGGGAGTCTCCTCCGACCGATGCGAGCCAAAGCGACACCGGGGGGCGGTGAGCCTCTTGAATTCTCCATTCCCGCTGCACCGGATCGATCGCTGAGAGGAAGCAGGGTTTGAACGCATTGTTTCCGGAGTGCGCGAGCTATCACGGGAGAGAGGCACGCTGTGGAAGTGCCCATTTTCACCCGCATTATAGGATTGGCATAGGAAGCCGTTCGCGAAACGAATCATCCCATCCCTCTCCGATGACGTCTCGTGCCGCCCAGTCCACCGCAGCTGCCCGCTGGCCTTTCTGGCTGCTGCTGGTCGCGTGGGTGTGCGTGCACAGTCCCCAGACGGTGATGCCGACCGTGCTGACGTGGCTCGCTGAAGCGCGATCGTTTTCGCATCAACGCGACCTTTCGCGCTCGGCGGCGTATGTACTCGCCGGCGAGAAGGCGCCGAGCCGCGTCAGTGAGGCGCTTGCCCTCGTGCAAGCCGCTCAGCAGGACGCGGCTTCCAATGCCCCCATCTCGGTCCCGTCGACGGCGATTCTGAAAAAAATCGATCTCGCCACCGAACGGCAAATTGACGTCGGACTTCCGGCGGAGCGGAAGGCCTTGGGGTGTCAGGTTGAACTCGACTATAGTTCGAGGCAGCGGGCGCAACCGCCCCATGCTCCACCGCGCGTTGGTAACATGATCTGATTCGCGACTCGGCTCGAATGAGTCGCGTTCTCCTTCCCGCCGTGAATCCGGCGGGAATTATTGGCGTCGCCGAACCGTCACTGCGCATGCGCGTCAGAGGGCGGTCGGACGGCGATCTAGGGTTCGATCCTCTGTTCCCGGCTTGTTGACCATGTATCTCCCCTTTTCCTTTTTGCGCCCCCACGTGGGCGCTTTCACCGCCCTTTATCCCGCGATCAACGCTCTGGCGTTGTCCGCTTCTGTCGTCGGCGCCCCGCCCCCGCCTCCGGACGTATCCACTCCAGAACGACTCGACCCCTTCATTGTGCAGGGTCGCGCCACGGATCTGGTCGGGACAGCGACCTCCGCGTCGCAGGGAATTGTGGGCGCAGCCGAACTCGGAGCGCGGCCCTTTCTACGGAGAGGTGAGTTGCTCGAGGTGATTCCAGGCGTGGTGATCACCCAGCACTCCGGCGGCGGGAAGGCCAACCAGTATTTTCTTCGCGGCTTCAATCTGGATCATGGCTCTGACTTTTCCGTCAGCGTCGAGGGGTTACCCGTCAATCTGCGTTCGCATGCGCACGGCCAGGGTTACGCTGATTTGAACTTCCTCATCCCTGAGCTCGTGCGCCAGGTCGACTATCACAAAGGTCCGTTCTTCGCGGACGTCGGAGATTTCTCGAGCGCGGGTGCCGCGGAGTTTCGGCAGTTCGATCGCTTGCCGGAGAATTTTGTCAGCCTGACCCTTGGTGAAAACGCCTTTGCCCGTTTCGTCACCGGAGGCACCCGGAGTGAGGGCGACCAATTGACCACGGCCGCTCTCGAGTTGTCCCAGGACGACGGTCCGTGGATTCGCCCGGAGAACTTCGAACGCGTGAACGCGTTCCTGCGTCATCGCTGGGGGAGTCCGGATGCCGGTTATCGCCTCACGGCCATGGCGTATCATGCCACGTGGCAAGCCACGGACCAGATTCCCCTCCGCGCGGTCGAGACCGGAGAGTTAAATCGGTTCGGAACGTTGGACGATACTGACGGCGGCAGCAGCGCGCGCGTCAGTCTCTCCTTCGATGCCGACTGGCGCCACGCCGAAGGCACCACGCGGCTTACGGCCTACGCACTGCACTATCGGATGAACCTGTATTCAAACTTCACATACTTTTTGGACGATCCCGTAAACGGGGACCAATTCAACCAGCGTGATCGTCGTAATGTGCTGGGAGGTTCGCTGGATCGGACCTGGGTGGCGGCGCCCAGGGGCGAAATGCAGAGCGAGACCACCGTGGGCCTGCAGCTCCGCGCCGATTTGATCGATGAACTTGGGCTGCATCGCACCGCGCAGCGGAGTCGATTGTCCACCGTGCGTGATGATCAGGTCGACCAGTGGAGCGCCGGAGTGTACGCGCGAAATGAAACCCGGTGGCGCGATTGGCTGCGCACCGACGCCGGCCTGCGCGTGGATGCTTACCGCTTCGAGGTGGCGGGCGATCTCCCTCTTAATTCGGGGCGGGCGAATGATCAAATTGTCAGCCCCAAACTGGGGCTGGCTCTGGGGCCTTGGGCCGCGACTGAGCTGTACTTGAATGCTGGATTCGGTTTCCACAGTAATGATGCACGCGGCACGACGATCCGAGTCGACCCTGCCGACGGAGTGACACCGGTCGATCCCGTTACTCCACTGGTTCGATCGCGAGGCGCGGAAATCGGCGTTCGAACCGCCGTGGTACCTGGCGTGGTGAGCACCGTTTCGCTCTGGGGGTTGACGCTCGACTCGGAACTCGTGTTTGTCGGCGATGCGGGCGGCACGGAACCCGCGGCGAGGACCCGACGTCACGGTCTGGAGTTCGCCAACTTTTGGCAGCCGACGCCGTGGCTCGCCTTGGAAGTGGATCTCACGTTCACGCATGCGCGCTATCGGGACGATCTCGGCGACGGGACGCGGATCGCGAACTCGATCACGCGGGTTGCCACTGGCGGCGTCACGTTCGGGCGGGAGCTGGGTGGATTTGGAAGTGTCCGGGTTCGGCACTTCGGGCCCCGGCCTCTGACCGGGGACAATGCCGAGCGGGCACCGGCCTCGACGACTTTTAACGCGCAGCTCGGCTGGCGAACGGAAAGGTGGGAGATCGCGATCGATGTGCTGAACGTGCTCAACCGTGAGAATTACGATATCGCTTATTACTACACGTCACGCCGACCGGGCGAGATGGCGGAGGGACTTGATGATTTGCACTTTCATCCGGCTGAGCCGCGCACCGTCCGGCTGACGCTCACGCGCCGTTGGTGAGTCTGCCCCACGCAAACGCTTGAAACTGTGCGGCGGAAATGAATGCCAACCGACGCGGAGATTGGGACCAGGTCTCTTTCCTCGGAAGCACGTGGATGCACGGGTTTATTCACTTTATTCTTTGACACGTCTGACCCTCGAATAAAGCTGGGGGGCCCTCGTTCATGTTCTTTCAAACGTGACGCCGCGGCGAAGCCGGACCTTCCGGGGATGCACTCGTGGCGGTGGCGTTATTGACCAACTATAAACCCCTTGCTGCGGTTCCTTTGTCTTGGCCCAATCCTATGAACACTATTAAATCCTCCTCTGGCACTGAGCTCACCCGGCGGAGCCTTCTTCAGCAAGCGGGCCTCGGATTACTCGGGGCCGCGGCGCTTCCGTTCGCTGGATCGCCGCAGCTGCAAGCAGCCGCGTCGGCTAAGCAGCCAACTGCACCTCAGCCCGAACTGGTACCGCTGAATCGCTTCCCGCGCATGATGCAGGAGTATTTCGGGAAGCGTATAATTGAGCAGGAGAATGCAGCCGAGGCGGTGATCGCCGGTCTCCGTACGCGCGGGCAAGCCGAGGCGCACGTGCGGGAAACCACAAAGAAAGTGAAGCAGTGTTTTGGCGCCTTGCCCGGGAAGACGCCGCTCAACGCACGCGTGACCGGGGTCGTCGATCGCGATAGCTATACGATTGAGAACGTCATCTTCGAAAGCCGGCCAAATTTCCCCGTAACCGGTAATTTATATCTACCGAAGAATCGCAAGGGGCCGACTCCCGCCGTGGTAGGGGTTTGCGGGCATGCCCTCAACGGCAAGGCCGGCGGAAGCTATCAGATGTTTTCGCAGGGCTTGGCGCGGCTTGGCTATATTGTGCTCATCATTGATCCGATCGGTCAGGGAGAGCGGTTCCAGTATGTCGATTCAAGTCTGCGCCCCGTTCAGGGCGGCAATGTTCGTGAGCATCTTTATGTCGGTAATCCCCAGTTCCTGGTCGGTGAGTTTTTCGGGACCTGGCAGGCATGGGATGGCATTCGCGCTCTGGACTATTTGCTGACGCGGAAAGAGGTGGATGGAAATCGGATCCTCGTGACAGGGAATTCCGGCGGTGGTACGATTACCTCCTGGTTGTGCGCGCTGGAACCCCGTTTCGCGGCCGCGGCGCCCAGTTGCTTTATCAATACCCTTCGGCGGATGTTCGAGAGCGAACAGCCCGCCGACACGGAACAATGCCCGCCGCACACCCTCGCCCTCGGGCTCGATCATGCGGATTTTCTGGTGCCATACATTTCCCGTCATTTGATTTTGCTCGGTCAGGAGAAAGACATGTTTGATGTGCGTGGACTCGAACAATCCTACGCCCGGCTGAAGCGGCTGTATACACTGCTCGGCGTGAAGGAGAACGTGGATCTCTTTATTGGTCCTGATTACCACGGCTATCATTTGAAGAACCGCGAGGCGATGTACGGCTGGTTCAACCAGTTCACGGGAGTCGCCACGACGAACGCGGAGCCCGCGATCACCATCGAGAAAGACGAGACCTTGTGGTGCACGCCGAAAGGGCAGGTCGCGCCCCTGCAACCGAACACGGTGCTTTCGTTTACCCGTGAGACAGCGAAGAAATTGCAGGTCAGTCGCAAGGCGCTGACGGGTGCCGCCCTCAAACGCGCAGTCACGGCTGCGCTGCATCTGCCCGAGAAGCGTGCGGGTGTACCCGATTACCGAATACTCCCGGCAGCTCCGTTGCGCCGCTATCCCAAACGCTTTGCGGGACACTATGCCGTCGAAACCGAGCCCGGAATTCTTGCGATGGTCTATCGTCTGGGCGATGCCTCGCTCTCCTATCGCGTCCCGCGTGGTCCCAAGCGGGCGATCCTTTACGTCTCTGATCGATCGGCTGACGCTGAACTCCGGGACGAGCCGCTGATTCGCGAAGTGATGGCGGCCGATCCCGAGGCGGCAGTGTTCGCGTGCGATGTTCGAGGCATCGGCGAATCGCAGCCGAATACCACGGGCAAGGCCTTCACCGATCCCTACGGCAGCGATTACTTTTACGCGATTTACGGGATCATGTTTGATAAGCCCTATCCGGGTCAGCGGACTTTTGACCTCCTTCGTTTGGTCGACTGGCTTAAAGCCCACGACCACGACGGAGTGCATCTGGTCGCGAAAGGGTGGGGCACGATTCCGGCGACCTTTGCCGCACTGCTCGATGATCGTGTCACGCGCGTTACCTTGAAGCATGCGCTCTCCAGCTACAGCGCGATTGCGGAGGCCCAGGATTATAACTGGCCGCTTTCGTCGTTCCTGCCGGATGTCTTGAAAACGTTTGATTTGCCGGATTGTTATACAGCCCTCGCGTCGAAACAGCTTCGACAGATCGAACTGCAAGGGGCCCAGCGGGCTGACGGGTGAACCCCCGTCACCTTCATATGGAAACCCCGCGCTTCTTGCATCGGGGAGCACAACGATAGGAAGACCACAAACGAGCGCTGGTTTCGTTCTTTACCCCTCCACTCCAGGTGCGTGGGGCTGCGATCGCCCTTCTGGTCATCCCGTATTCCGCTGTCAGAAATTTTGCCCTCTATTGTTCTCCCCGAAGGGCAAAATGGGGCTGCGGCCGATGCCTCACCGGGAAGCACGAGCGGATCTCTGGCTTTGCGGTGACAGGGAGATCGCTTCGTGCCTGATTCAAAACCGACCGCTGACGCCTACGGTGACCGTGACGAAGTTGATAATGATGTCCTGGGTCCGGCCTGGGACGCCTTGATAGAGACGCTGGGGTTCGTTGAAGAGATTGGCGACATCGCAGGTGAGGGTGAGGGCAGGGCGTACTTGGTAGGCGACCCCAACGTTTACGGTATTACGATCTTCCCGATAAAGATTCAGGGACGGGCTGGTGGCGGAGTAGCTCGCGATATGTCCGCCCGTAAAGTTGTAGAGAACGCGTGTACTGAAGCCACGGTGGCGCCAGCTGAGGCTGACGTTGGCCGATTTGGGAATGAATCCGGCGACTTCGCCTGTTTCCCGAACGGTCGTGCCCCCGAAGTTTCCTTCGGTCTCAATGACCGTGTAATTGGCGGAGCCGCCCAGGCCTTTCAGGAGCCCGGGCAGGAAGGTGAACTGTTGCTGGTAGCTGAACTCCCAGCCTTTCACCACGGCATCGCCGGCATTGCTTGTAGTTAACCGTCGGAACCCCTCGTATTCACCATTGTATCCGTTATCGGTTCCGCCTGAAACGATTCCGGTTTCAATGCCGCTGACGATGAAGTCCTTGATGTCCTTGTGGAACCAGCCCACGGAGAAATTGCCGACGGGTTCGAAATAATAATCGAACGTGGCGTCCCAATTCTTTGCCGTCTGCGGGAGAAGAGCGGGGTTGTTAATGGTAACGGTGTCGTTCGTCTCACTTACCGTCTCGTTGGGCAGAAGGTTTGAGAGGGCTGGCCGGCCGAAGCTCGTCGACCAGGCCAGCCGGGCTTTAAGATTTGGCGTGATGTCGTGCGTGAGGTGGACGCTGGGAAATGATTTCGTATAGCTGCCGGTGGTCTTGCGGCGGGTGTTGGCGTAGTCGCGCTCGGCCGAACCGACGGGATCCGCGAGTTGTTGCGCTGCCGTGCTGCCGAAGCGCGTCCGCACCCAACCTTTGCCTTCGGTGTCAGTTTTCTCCGTACGCACGCCTGTAAGATAGCCGGTTCGCGCCAACCAACCGTCACGACCTAGTTTACCCTGGGCCATGAAATATCCGGCCATGACCTCCTCGCTGGCACTTCGTGTTCCGGTGTACTTGATCTGTTCATGATAATAGAGATCCTCCCGCCAGATTGATAGATCGGTCGGGTACTTTCCGGCGGACCCTCCGGTCATGAAATCGGAGGCCTGCCAACGGGGAAGCTCCATTCCGGTTTTAAGATTCGCAAAGGGGCGCATGGTTTGGTCCGCGGGCAACGCGGTCGCCCCCGTGTAGCTCCACCGCCGCGAGAAGTTTCGCTGGTTCACCGACTGTTCGCGCCAGGCGAAGCCCGTCTTGAGGTGGACCGGCAATGGGGTGGGCAGCGTATACCGCACGTTTCCACGCGCCTGCGGGACCTCCTGTGGCTGTTCCGAGTACGTCTTGGTCAGACCGTTCGGGATCGGACGGTAATTGGCCGGGTTGCTCCAGTCGGGACCCGCCGTCTGGGTTAATTTAGGGTAGGTGTCCGACTGGGTCTGATCGAAAATCCAGCCGATGTTGTTGATGCGATTTGTCAGAGCTATAGTGCCTCCACGGTCGTGTAGGCCGGTCTGCTGATGGTTTCTGCTAAAGCCGAGATTGTAGTCGATTTGGAACGGCCCGAATTCATGCTCGGCTCCAAAGTCGATCATGTACGTTTCGACAACATAGCTGTTGGGCCCGTTCGTCAGGATGTCGATCTGCGCCCCCGGGATGGCTCTCACCTGCGTAATTTTATCGGTGAAGCCAGGAATGACGCCGGAGGTGGTGGCGTTCGGGACCGTGTTCGCGTTGCCCGTATAGGCGCGGGTGTTGAATGACCGGCGGAAGCGCTCGATATTATCGTTTACGGTCACGTTTAGCGAGAACTTGGAATTAAAGGAGTAACGATAATCCGCCTTCACGTTTATGCTGCGCTGCTTGCGGTTATTGAAGTTTTCCCGGGTCTGATAACTCCACAAGTAGGCCTGATCCGCTGTAGTGTTCTGATATTGATTGGTGACGCGATATCCGCCGACTGCATTCTCACTATAAAAAAGATTAACGGCCACGCCCAGATTGCGTTCGCCCCCAAGGACGCTAAACACCTCTTGATATCCGAGATTGATGAGCGGATGAGCCCGATGCTCTTCGCGAAGCGGTATCTGCTCCGTGAAGGAGGGCGCCACCCGGAAGGTTGCACTGTAAGAGATCCGGCGTTTCTCCCTCATATTCAGCGGGGAACGCGTTTTCATATTAATGGTGCCGCCCAGGGAGTCTGCGCCCTTGTCGGGCGTATGCCCCTTAATGAGTTCGAGTTGCTCGAACATCGTGCCTGTGATGCTCTGGAGCTCGAGCGAGCGGCTCGTGCCGATACTCGCGACAAGGCCGCCGTCGACGGTGACAGTGTTGAGCGCCGGGTCCATTCCTCGGACGTTAAAGCGATAGGCCAGGCCCTCCTCGGTCGGATTTCCCGCGATTCCCGGGAGCCGCATGATGACTTCGCCCGTGCTCATGTTCGGCAGGTTTCCAAAGGAATCCATGGCGACAATGTTTTTCACATTGTCGGCATTGCGCTGCGCTGTGATCGCAAGCGCATCGCCCTCACGTTCTCCGGTGACCTTGAAGGCCTGCAGGGTATAAATACTCGAGGTCAGCTCGACATTACGCACCGCGCGCTGACTCGAAGCGACTTCGACCTGACTGCGCGAGGGATCAAGGCCAATATAAGTTACCACTATTTCATGCGTGCCCGCCGGAATTCCAGCCAGCACGAAACGACCGGTGTTGTCCGTCAGCACGGTTCGTCCCAAGGCCGGCAATTCCACGCGGGCGCCTTCGAGCAGGTTTCCCGTGGCGGTGTTGCTCACAACCCCTGTGATCGTGCCGGTTTGCTGAACAGGCGAAGCGAGGGTGGTTCCATCGGCAGCCATGACGGTGGGCGGGAGACCGAGTCCCCAGGCCGAAAGTCCTAAAATCAGAGATGCGAACGAATTTCGTTTCATATAAAGGCGAAAGTTTCCGCCGGCAGGGCGGGATTTCCAAGGGTAAGAAAGTGTTGAAGAGGTGGTCAGCAGGGGTGGCGAAGAAGGGCGTACGAATGAGGAGCAACGCAACCCGAAATTTTGTTCGACGTAACTGATTGGTCCATCTCGACCCGGCGAGAAAATTTCCCGTGGGTCTCGTGCGGCATTACCTGGTGCGAGGGTTCGCTATTGCCGCCAAAGGACGAACGGGCCCGGATCCACTCCGTTGCCAAATGTTTTTCTTTATCCGGGTCGCCTTTTTCGTGTTTATAGGATCGGTGGGGATATCGAGCGGTCTCGCGGCGAGCTGAATGTCCTCTGGCGACTGGCCCGCTTGGAGAGGTCCAAGGGCTGATGGGGTGGCGGACGGCCTGCCTTTGCCGACCGAATGGTCGCAGACGGAGAACGTCCGCTGGTCGGTGAAGTTGCCCGGCTGGGGCACGAGTTCTGCCGTGATCCATGGCGACCGGGTGTTTGTCACGTCCGAAGTCGACGAGGACGGTGCGAAGACGCTTCTAACTCTGAGAGTTCTGTGTCGCAGCAGCCGACCCAGGACTCCTGTTGAACAAGCCCGTCCGAATTGAAGATTCCGCACCGACTAAATACATGGCACGAATGGTACGTCGGAGGTAATTTGTGTTTGGCTCAGACACCCAACGAATAGCGCGATCCACGGTTTTTGCGAGAAACGGCAACTTACGAAAGCCCAGGACTTTATTTTCGTGTCCGAGGTTCTTCGCTGGTTTCAGTGGATAAACGCGAGTCAGGTACGAATCGGAATTAAATCGAAGGTAATAAAGAAAACGAAGGTGTGCGCGAGGAAGCTGGGATCTTCGTTTCGTCCGTTACCTTCTGTTCGTACTTCTGTGCTCACCGGAAACAGCGAGGAACCACTTGTTCCAACTCATCCAACCGCACCCGACTGATTTACGAGCCGCGAGGAGTGGATTCCTGGAAATGCGCGAGTGCGCCGTATCGCTGGATTTCCCCATCGCCCCCCATGGGCCACCCAAAGCAGTGCGGGTATCGGTTCTTCGCTTTGTAACCTGGAACAGGCAGACCCTTAGCCAGGCCCACCCTTAACCAGGCCCTCGCTTGACACCTGGGCTCGAAAAACCGAATACATGCGGGACCGCATGAGCCGTCCTGACCGCCGTCCGGAATCCACCCTGACGGACTCGTCGCAACCGCGGCTGCTCTTCCCGCTGACGCGGTGTGGTCGTTCCTCGTTACGCATTCAACCCAGTTCGCAATGAAACCTCCCGCCCTTGTTCTGGTTCGTCTCTTTCTCCTGATCCTGACCGCATTGCTGCTCTGGGGATGCTCTGCTGAGAGCAAGCGGGCGCGGACACTCGAGCGGGCCGCCGAGTTTTACAAGTCGGGCGATCGCGAGCGGGCGCGCATTGAGTATCTGAACGTCCTGCAGAGCGACCCGGATAATCTCGCCGCCAACGAGCGGCTGGCGTTGATCTGGCTGGATCGGGGGTCACCGACGAGGGCGGCAGGTTATCTGACCAAGCTGAAGGGGGTGGCTCCGGGGATTTTTGAGTTGCGCCTGAAGTTGGCGCAGATCGTACTCTCCCTCGGGAATGCCACAGAGGCGCGGAACGAGGCAAATTTGATTCTCGCGCGTTCCGCCACGTTCGAGGAGGCGCTGGTGTTGTTGACCGAGTGCATCCGGAGCCCGGGCGACTTCAAGGAAGCGGAGCAGGTGCTGCAGCGGATGACTGACAAGAACTCGGTGCATCACCTGATCGCGTCGGCCAATATGATGATTCTGCGGGGCGATGGACCGGCGGCGAAAGCGCTTTTGCAGCGCGCCGTGGCCCGGGATCCAAAGTCGGTCGATGCGCGACTTGCGTATGCGACCTGGTTGACGGTCCAGGGGAATCCGACCGAGGCGGCGGTTGAGTTCAAGCAGGCGGCGGAACTGGCGCCGGTCAATTCGATGGCTCGTTTGAAATACGGTCTTTCCCTCGCGCAGACCGGCGGGATTGAACCGGCGATCGCCTATCTCACGGCGATGACGCAACAGGCGCCGGACTATCTGCCGGCCCTCCGCACCCTGGCGCAGCTCGCGATCAGTACCAAGAAGTTCGATGAGGCGCAGAAGCGGGTGCAGGATATTTTCGCCCAGGAGCCGCTCGATCTCGAAGGCCGTCTGCTGCGCGCGCGACTGCGGCTGGCGCAGGGCCAGACGAAGGAAGCGATCGAGGAGCTGGAAAGGTTTGGGCACGACTTTCCCGGGTCGGGGGTGGAAAAGCATCAACTGGGGCTCGCGTACCTCCAGGCTAACGACCAACCCAGCGCGATCAAGGCGCTGGAGGTGGCCGTCGGGCGGAATCCCGACAATCTGGAGGCGGCGCTCCTCCTGGCCCAGCTGAACCTCCGCAACGGCGCACCGCAGCCGGCAGCATCCGCCATGGCTGAAATGGTTTCGCGACGTCCGAATCTCATGCAGGCGTACCCGGTTCTGATCGATGCGACGCGAGCGCTGGGCCGGATCGAGCAGGCGGCGGCGGTGATTGGCCAGAGCATCAAGATGTCCCCGAAGAACGCGCAGCTTTATCTGCTCTTTGGGGCGGTGATGGGGCAGATGCAGAAACCTGCGGAGGCGCGGCTGAGTTTCGAGCAAGTGCTGGAGCTGGCTCCCTACGACCCATCGGCGGTGGCGGAGCTCGTCGCGCTCGATTTGAAGGAGAACAAGCCGGCCGATGCTTTGAAGCGGGCGCAGGCGCTGGCAATCCAGGCGCCCAACTCCGCGCTGGCCCACTTTCTCGAGGCGCGGGTGCACGCCCGGCAGCAGGCGTGGAACAAAGCCGAGACCGCGGCCCTGAAGGCGCTCGAGCTCGATGGCCGCCAGCCCGGGGTGTACGGCTTGCTCGCCGAATCCTATGCGGCCCGAAAATCTGACCCGGCAATTCGTAGTCGGATCGAGAGTCTGCTATCCAAGCGACCTGACGATGAACTGGCCGCAATTGCGGGAGGACAATTCTTCGCCGAGACGAATGACCCGGCGAAAGCGCGTGATGTCTATACGAAGCTACTCGCCGCAAAGCCGAATGCGAGTGCGATCCTCAACAACCTGGCGTCTCTCTACGACGAAAAGCTCAACCAATCGGACCTCGCGTTGGACGTCGCACGCAAGGCACGCCAGCTTGAGCCGGGCTCGCCGGTGATCGCGGACACCCTTGGCTGGATCCTGTATCGACGAAAGGAATATCCGGAAGCGGCAACGCTGCTGATCGAGAGCGCGAAGGGCATGCCGAATCACCCGGAGGTGCACTATCACCTTGGCATGGTGCAAAAGGCGCTCGGGAAGAACGACGAAGCAGTCGCCGCGTTTCGTGCCGCGGCCAATCACGCGGCGGAGTTTTCCGGCAAGGAAGACGCGAAGCGACAGCTAGCGCTTTTGGAACAGGGCCGGCGATAGCGCTCGAACACGGATTCACTCGCCCGCGGTCCGAGTTTCGTCGCCGGCCGATTCGCCTAGGAGTCTGTCGGACTTAGCCCGTCGAAGGCGTCTATAGCTGCATATATGACTTCAGATTCGGATTGAATTGAGACTATCGCCCTACAGACGGTGCTTTATTGAGACTGAGGCCTAAGTCCGACAGCCTGCTAGTTAGGCCGGGTT
>Ga0163150_10005578_pt1 | contig 15976 bp, 15 predicted proteins | sample OliLakLV19P2IB_FD_148628 | JGI IMG/M metagenome (GOLD analysis project Ga0163150, IMG submission 148628) | Freshwater microbial mat bacterial communities from Lake Vanda, McMurdo Dry Valleys, Antarctica - Oligotrophic Lake LV.19.P2.IB | ecosystem: Environmental > Aquatic > Freshwater > Lake >...
CGCTTGACCTCATCCACACACGGCGCCGCATCGGGTACGTGATCCAGGAGTCGGGCCTGTTCCCGCACTTCACCGTCGCGCGCAATGTGGCGCTGGTTCCTTCGCTCGAAAAGTGGCCGGCGCCACGCATCCAGACCCGTGTCGACGAGCTGCTGCGGACGGTCGGCCTCGACCCGGCTGAGTTCGCAGACCGCTATCCGCGCCAGCTTTCCGGGGGGCAGCGACAGCGCGTCGGCATCGCCCGGGCCCTTGCTGCCGATCCTTCGCTGTTGCTGCTGGACGAACCGTTCGGCGCGCTCGACCCGATTACCCGCCTCGACCTCCAGAACCTGGTTCGAGACCTCCGCAACCGGCTCCACAAGACGGCGCTGTTCGTCACTCACGACGTACGCGAAGCCCTGCGCATCGGCACCCGGATCGTACTGCTGCGAGACGGTCGCGTCGATTTTGACGGCACACCCGCCGCATTCCTCACCGCACCTGGCGACGAAGCCGCGGCCTTCCGGGCTGGACTTGACGAGGAGCTCGGCCGATGAGTCCCGACCTGCTCGAAGAACTCCTCGCGCTTACGGCCGAGCACCTGGTGCTCACGCTGTCGGCCATCGCCATCGCGCTCACGGTAGCGCTGCCCGCGGCCGTCGGGCTCACGCGGCGACCCAGGCTCCGCCGCACTGCGCTGAACCTGGCCAACATCGTTCAGGCGATCCCCAGCCTCGCCCTCTTTGGCCTGCTGCTTCCGGTGCCGCTTATCGGAGGTATTGGCAAGAGAACCGCCATTGTGGTGCTGGTCCTGTACGCTCTGCTCCCGCTGCTTCGTAATGCCATCCTCGGCATCACAGGCGTAGATGCGGCGGTCCGCGAATCGGCCGTGGCAATGGGGATGACGCCGCGCCAGATTCTCTGGCAGGTCGAACTCCCGCTGGCGATTCCGTCCATACTCACGGGCGTGCGCATCGCCACGGTTACTACGGTGGGAACGGCAACTATTGCCGCCTCCATCGGCGGAGGGGGGCTCGGTGTCTTTATCTTCCGGGGTATTGCTACAGTCGATATGACTTCGGTGCTCGCCGGAGCACTGCCCGCGGCTCTGTTGGCAGTGGCTGCGGATGAAGGGATAGGATGGATCGAACGAAAGCTGTCGCCTGCGTGGTCTGTCTCTGCCTGAGCGCGTGCTCACGCCCGGACAAGATCGTTGTTGGTTCCAAGAATTTCACGGAACAGCTAATTCTCGGTGAGATTCTCGCGCAACAGATCGAGCGCAGCCTTCGAATTAAGGTCGAAAGGCGTCTGAATTTGGGTGGTACGCTGCTGGCTCATCAGGCGCTCGTCGCCGGAGCCATCGATATTTATCCGGAATACACAGGCACGGCCCTGACCGCGGTTCTGCGCCATGCGCCCGAAACAGATCCGCAAACGGTGAGGAATATCGTGAAAAAATCCTATGCCGACCGGTTTCAACTTGCGTGGATGTCGCCCTTTGGCTTCAACAACACGTTCGCCATGGTGATCCGAAAGACGGATACGCAGTCGGGAGCGATTAGCACGCTCACGAATGCGGCAGCAGCGCGTCCATGGAAGCTGGGTGTTGGCTACGAATTTCTCCAGAGACCCGATGGTTTCCCGGGGCTTTCGAGCACGTATGGGCTGCGCTCAGATGGCGCTCCGGTGACCATGGACCTCGGCCTTCTGTACACCGCGCTTCGCGGAGGGCAGGTGGACATGGTGGCGGCCAATTCCACCGATGGCATGTTGTCCGTACTCGATGCCGCCGTTCTCGTCGACGACCGCCATTATTTTCCACCTTATGAATGCGCCGCGGTGGTTCGCAGTGCCGTTCTAAACCGTTATCCGAACTTAGAAACGGCTATTAACGCACTCGGAGGGCGAATTTCGGCCGAACGAATGCGCGTATTGAACTATGAGGTAGACGGCCACCACCGGCCCTTGCGGGAAGTAGCAGGTGCATTTCTTAGTTCGCTGGCGGCAAATTGACGGATATTAAAAGCTTCCACCCCATGGACAGCATCACCAGTCACTCTATGCAAACTCGCTCATGTCTGATTGTCGGAGCGGGAATCGCGGGACTCACCGCGGCTGACACACTCCGCTCCGCAGGCTGGGCGGTTACTGTGGTCGACAAAGGCAGGAGCGTCGGCGGCCGGATGGCAACCCGGCGGATCGACTCCTCAAGCTTCGATCACGGGGCGCAGTTTTTCACTGCTCGCGATGAGCGCTTCAAGGCGCGCGTGCACGCCTGGGAGGCGGCCGGTATCGCCCAAAACTGGCACACCAGCCCGGCGGGGGAACCGCGTTACCGCGGTGTCGAGGGCATGAGCTCTATCCCCAAACATCTGGCCCTCGGTCTCGACGTCCACACCTCCACGCGCATCGCCCACATTGAGCCCGCCGATAATGGCTGGGCGGCTGAGGATCAGTCGGGCAACCGGTTTGCGGCTGCATTCCTTATCCTCACGCCGCCGCCCGAACAAAGCCTGGCGCTGTGTGAACCCTTTCGGCCGCTGCTTGGCCGGCGCCTGGTTCAGAGCCTTCAGGGCATTCACTTCGACCCTTGTTACGCTCTCATGCTGCTGCTCGACGAGCCGCTCCAGCTGGCCCCGCCGGGCCTGGAGAAACTGGACGATACCGATCTGCTTACCATTTCCGACAACGTACAGAAAGGCATCTCCGAAGGGCCAGGAGCGTTGACCTTGCATGCCAGTTCGCGCTTTACCATTGAGCACTGGGACGACGAGCCCGGCGTGGTGGCAAAGCTGCTTCAGGAGTCAGCGGCTCGCTTCATAAAGGCTCCTGTCCGAAAATGGGAGTTGCACCGGTGGCGCTACAGCCATCCTGTGCGCGGCGACGAATCACGGTTCCTCTCCGCCCGCTGCCCTGCGCCTCTGTATTTCGCCGGCGACGCATTCGGTGGCCCTCGTGTGGAAGGTGCCTACCTTTCAGGGCTGGAAGCTGCCGAACATCTGATCGCCAGTTGCGATTCTCTGTGAGCGCTCGACAGTCGTAAGATTCTGAACCCTCTTCGTTTCTTCTCGTCGGCGGCGCTGCTGGGGCCGCGTTCCTTTGGAATCGTGATATCCTCCCGCGAGGAGGTTTTCCCCTAACCTATGCCCGTAGTGACCGGATACGCTCCAGGTGCGCCCTGCTGGTACGAACTCGCCACCACTGACCGCGACGCCGCCAATGCGTTCTACTCGGACATCTTCGGCTGGACCGTGGACTCTGTTCCCACCGGGCCGGGCCAAACCTACACCATGTATAAGCTCGGTGGACAGGATGTCGGCGCTGCCTGCGATCTGCAGCGGCCCGATGCGCCTCCGCACTGGCTGACGTACTTCACCTCACCTGACATCGACGTCGCAGTTGGGAAAGCGGCCGAACTCGGCGGCTCCGTTACGGCTGGTCCTTTTGACGTGGCGACGCATGGCCGCATGGCTGTCGTGGCCGGGATCGGAGGGCGTGTATTTCGCGCTCTGGAAACCCGGTACACACATTGGCGCAACACGCCTCGGCGACAACAATTCTGTGTGCTGGTCGGAACTGGCGACCCGCGACAACGAAGCGGCCGCGACATTCTACGGCGCATTGCTCGGTGTATCGATCAAGAACCATCCGGTGCCGGCGGGGTACATTGAATTCGCGGCAGGGGACCACCACGTCGGCGGGATGCTGAAAATGGATCCTGCGTGGGGAGAAATTCCTGCGCACTGGAGCTTCTATGTTCGACGCTGCTGGCGTCGGGCGAATCGCCATGTTGATGGACCCGCAGGGCGCCAGTTTCAACGTCATCACTCTTCGAGCCGCTGCGTAAGAAGTTCTACTTTGCGGCAGGCTCGGGCCGGAACAGGAGGTCGCCGTAATCGAAGCTGAAGTCTGCCAGCGACGACACGGCCTCCATCTTCATCTCGACGGGCTTGCCTTTTGCATCGAGGCCGAACGTGACGAATGCGTCTGGGACCGTCTTGTCGCGAAACACGGCGCGAAAGGTGTTGTGCTGCCACTGCTCCAGGTCGGCGACCATTGCCGGAGTCCGAGCCATCCGCAGCACCAGGCGCGACCCGTCGACCGCCAGCGTCGCCTTCCCGTACCAGGCGTCGGACCACGTGCCCGCGAAGCCCGAAAGGGGCAGGGAAGGCTTCGAGGCCTTTGCGCGCCCGACGTCCAGCTTCTTCTCCGCATCGTTGGCGCGCTTCAGCATCTCCGTCCTTGATGTCTTGAACGCGCCGATCCAGTCCGTTGACGGCTGATCGAGGTAGTGATCGACGATGTGCCACACCACCGACGACATCAGCCCGCCCTCTTCCTGGTTGGTAAGCACCACGATTCCCAGATTCTCCTGCGGAATCATATAGATGGTAGTCAGCATTCCGGTGAGCGCTCCACCGTGCGACACAATTTTTCGACCCTTGTAGTCGCGCAGCGAAAACCCGAGACCGTAGGCGCTAAAGTTCGCGCGGAGCGGCCGCAATGCGGCTGGCCCTTCCCGGGGGATGTTGATGATGGTCTGTGGCGACTGCATCTCATACTCGGCCTTCTCGCTCCAAACCTGTTTCCCGTCGACCTTGCCCTGATTCAGATGCGCCGAAACCCACTTCGTCAAATCCAACAAGTTCGATTTGACCCCTGCCGCCGCGGCCCAGGTGTCATCCTTCGTGGCCGGGATCGGAGTCAGGGCCCCTTCCAGCCGCCATCCGCGCGAGTGCGGCGCCGCCACGTTGTCTCCCGGCCGGAAACCCAGCGTCGTGATCTGGCTGCCGGACATTCCAACAGGGGTGAAGATTCGCTCACGGACGAACTGATCCCATGGCTTGCCTGAGACCGCGCGAACCACCTCGCCGGCCACCACAAACGCCAGATTGTTGTATGCGTATTTGCTGCGAAAACTGGTCGTCGGGCGGATCCAGCGCGTCGCCGAGACTACCTGCTCCCGCGTGACGTCGGTGTCGGGCCAGAACAGCAGGTCTCCGGCACCCAGCCCGAGCCCGATGCGGTGGCACAGCAAGTCCCGAATCGTAACCTCTCGCGAGACCCACGGATCCCAGGTCGCGAAGGTGGGCAGGTGCTTCTGCACCGGGTCGTCCCAGCTAATTTTTCCTTCGTCGACCAGGATGGCCAGCGCCGTCGCGGTAAATGCCTTCGAATTCGACGCGATGCCAAACAGTGTGTTTGCATCCACCGCGGCGCTGTCGCCAAGCTTCCGCACGCCATAGCCGCGTACCAGCACCGGCTTGCCGTCCTTGATTACCGCCAGCGCGACCCCCGGCACGTCGAACTCCTTCATCGCGCGGGCGACCCATGCGTCCGTATCGGAAGGGGGCACCGACGCGCCAAAGGCAGCCAGGACGGCTGTGAGAACCAGAATCACGTTACGGAACATCAGACGCACCCCCTTGAAGGGTGCCCGTTTCCGAGGCCCCAACCCCTGAGAATCCCTGTCCAGAAATAGCATCGTAGCTCTGCAAGCTCTGTATATCTACAAAAAATCAAAACTTGTGGCGAGAGTTTACAAACTAAAAGTACTAGTACCAAACAGCATCGCCGCAGCAAGCTGACCGAAGCCAGGCATTCCGCGGCGACCACTGTGGCATCGGAGGTGTGCCACTTACTGAAGACGTTCGGTAATCGTGATCGGTTCTTTCAAACGAAAACTTACTCGAGTTTCCGCCGGAAGCTGGGCCGCCGATCCGCGAGTGGCCATCACGCCACCCGTTCCCGCAGCGCCGCCGACCGCCGCTCCAATCGCGGCTCCCCTGCCACCACCTGCGATTGCCCCGATCGCGGCGCCGATACCAGCAGCCGCGCCGACCTTCGCGATGTCCTTCTTCGTCTCTTTCTCACCCTGCTTGACGAAGCTCTCGGTGGCGACCCTCACCTTCTGCCCGTCCGACGTATTCAGCCGGATCAATTCGAGCTGAAGCTGAGAAAGCCCGGATACGCGCCCCCCCGTATCGGAATCCACCACCCGGCCTTCGACTTTGGCGCCGCGTTCGGCGATCACCATTCCGTCGACGACCAGTGGCTGATCCAGCGTGGCCGGGAAGCTGTCGCCCGCTTTATTCTTTGCCGTGGTCAGTGTCTGGTCGACGCGAACGGTGAGCAGCGTGCCAGCCGGAATGGTCAGCGTTTTGGGAACTCGCTTTGGTGGTTCAGGCTTCTTGTCCTCCGGTGGCGGCGGCAAACTGCTGGAATGCACCGGGTCGAACGGCACCATCGGTCCGCCATTTGGGTTCGACATCGGTGGCGTGGACTGCGCCGTCTGCGTCGGAGCCGGCGTCGACGTTCCCGAAGAAGCGGGAGTCGACGCTGGCCTGGACCGCGGAGCCTCTTTCTTCGGCATGGCGCTGGGCTTTGCAGGGGCGGCTGCCGGTGGCGGCGTTACCGCTGCCGCCGGGTTGCTACCGACTTCAGTCGCCTGAGGTGTCGCCACAGGCGCCGGAATCGGAGCTTCCTGTGCAACGGCCGGGGCCGGAGCGGGAGCGCTGTTTCGGCTCATCATGAGGTACACCAAACCGGACGCAAGCAACGCTCCGGCTATGAAAGTCACGATCGTCTTCATGGATCCCTCTCATTAAGTTGGAACGCAGATACCTGCCGTCCGGTTTCCTCGCCTGTTACTTGTTAAGTCTCTTTAACAAGTCCGTTCCGATTTCCGCAGATCGCAACCTCGATCCCGAGCTCCCGAAACGCAGCGGCCTTGGCAGCCAGAGCGAAATTAGCCCCGGCCTCGTCCGGCGCGTACGCGACCTGAATGTGGTTTGCCTTGTGACGCGCCATCATCTGGTCCCGGCCGACGCCGTACGTCACCGCGTGCATAATCGGCCACTGCGGCGTGGTGATTTGCCAGCGGCGTTCGGTTTCACGCTGGGGCAGGGAAAGGACACCGGCCCGGCCGAGGTCGGCCTTCAGGCGATTGTCCTCCACATAGATCCGGCTCCACACAATCTCGCCTGGCTTCGATATGCCTTTCACTGTGCTCCCGCCGTTGGGGAAGTACATGGCCGGCTGACGTTCGCCGACCGTGCCGCTGTACCCGTCGATGAAGTGCTGCGGTGGCGCCGATCCCGAGATCTCAAAGACCCAGACGAAGCGTCCTTCGTAGTCCTCGCCATAGCGAACGTCGTGGAGCGTGGTCTCCGGATCGAACCGAAGCGCCTTCCAGAGCCGGTTCGTCACCAGCCCGTCAAGGCCGGAGCATTCGTCAACCTCGTTGAAATGCGGCAGTGCCTCACCGCCGTACAGCACGCGACCGGTTCCGGCGGCTGTCACCGGTGGGCGGTCGACATTGTTCAGCAGCCCCTCCACCAGGTCCGACGCCGGTGCGAGATCCTTTAAACCCTGCTGATACTGGATGCCGATTGTGTCGCAGCCAAAATCGTCGGCGATGCGCAGCGCCGCAATATACATCCGGCACTGGTCCAGAATCTGCGCATCCGTCAGGTCGGCATCGTGGTCCGGGCCGGTGAGGAATCGCATCCCTTTCGCGTCCAGCCAGGAGCGGACCGACTGTGCTTCGGCATCGGTAACCGTGCGCATCGCGGCGAACAGCGCCGACTGGCTGAGCCGTTCCTTGAACACGCCCGTTGGATGAAGAAGTTCGTCCGGGATGATGGCGTTGTACATACCCATGCAGCCCTCGTCGAAGATGCCCATGATCGCTTTGCGCGAGCGCAGTTCCACCGCCACATCCACTCCCACCGCGGCAGCGTCGGCTGGCAGGTTCAGTTCGCTCAGCGGATGCACATGGCTCAGGTCATAACCCACCGGTCTGCCGCTCAGCCAGTTGCGCACGCCGTCGAGGAAGAACGCGTCGGTGAAGTCGTCGCTCCAGAGCGTCGTATACGCAACTCCGGCCTTGGTAAGCGAGCCGTTGAGGTTCAGCATGCCCACCAGGCCCGGCCACTGCCCGCTCCAGTTTGCGACCGTCAGGATCGGGCCCTTGTGGGTGTAAAGGCCGTGGAGAAGATGGTGGCTGTACTGCCAGACCGCTTCCACAACCACCAGCGGCGCGTCGGCCGGAATGTTGCGGAACACCTGCATTCCGTACTTCTGACTGTCGATGAAGCCGTGTTCTTTTTCCGGGTCGAATGCGTGGCCTCGCACTACATCGTGTCCGAGACCGCGGATGGCAGCCGTCACCGCGTGCTCTGCCGCCTCCTGGGCCGGCCAGCACCTGCGATTCGCTGAAAGACGGAGGTCGCCACTGGCGACCAGATAAACGGGAGATCCCATGTCGCTTCTTATTCTGTCACTAACGGCAGAACCTGCGTAAGCGTTAACGGACTTCGCTGCGACGGTGCTCCGAACCGCATACACTGGTGCACAAATCTCGGCCGTCCCCTTCGACTTGCCCTCGTATACTCTCTGGACCTGCTTCCTGTCGACCCCTGTCCTGCTTGTCGCCATGGTGCGGTCGATGCCCGCTCTCTGGCTCCCGAGCCGCGGGATTGCCGCGAAGTCTCTGCTCGCTGTGGCCGTGGTGGCTCTCACGGCGTGGCTCTGGCCGTTCGGGCAACGGCAGGAGGCCCGTCTGCGTGGCTGCTGGATACATATTTGCCGAGCTTCGACGTCCCGTGAAACGCACATCCTCTCCATCCGGGCGCGACCGGATCAGGTTTGGTCCGCCCTGCGTCCGATCTCCTTCGACGGCGATTCGAATGCCGGGTGCCATCTCTGCCGTTGCGTTCGGAGCCATGCCTCGATCCGGCAAGCGCCTTCTCCCTGCTGGAAGAAATCCCGGCGAAAGAGACCGTGATGGCCCGCGCCACCGACGAGTCGGGAATCCGACACTTCGGGAGATACTGGCGTTTCGTTTACCCTGGTAGCTGAATCATTCGCAGCCAGACACTCAAAGCCGTCGCAGCCAAAGTGAGTCGTTTTGAATGACGAGAGTATCAAACTGTAAAGAAAGGGCGTCCTAAGAACATGTCGCTGGAGATCGAACAGAAAGAACGCGAAGGAATAGTGGTGCTCGAACTGCACGGCCGCCTCATTGTGGGCGAACCGGTTGCCGAACTGCGGGAACGCATCACGCGCCTGTGTGAGGCGGGCACGAAGAACATTCTGCTGAATATGGTCGGTGTCGACTACATCGACAGTACCGGTCTCGGTGGCATGGTGATCAGCTACACCTCGCTCAAGAAGGCGGGCGGTGTTGTCAAACTGATGAACGTGTCCAAACGCAATATCGAACTGCTGGTGCTGACCAAACTGACCACCGTGTTCGAGCTTTTTGAGGATGAGCAGGACGCCGTGAACAGCTTCTTCCCGAACCGGGAGATCCGCAAGTTCGACATTCTGGAATTCGTACGCCAGCAGGACAAGGCTGAAGAAGCGGATGCGGAAAAAGGGTGATCAGGCGCCAGACTTCCTTCTGAGGTCGCTGGACGGAGGCTCGATTTCACTCACTGAACTGAAAGCGTCCGGTCCCGTGGTGCTGGCGTTCTTTAAGGTGTCGTGCCCCACGTGTCAGTACACCCTTCCCTTTCTCCAGCGGCTGCGCGCTGACAACGTTGTGGCCGTGTCTCAGGACAGCGCCGCCGATACCCGGGAATTTCTCGAGGCTTTCGGTGTAACACTGTCTACACTTCTCGACACGCGCGGCGAGGGGTATCCGGCGAGTAGTGCCTGGGGACTGACACACGTGCCGTCGATTTTTCTTGTCGAGCAGGACGGCACCATTGCTCTGGCCGAGGCTGGCTTCTCGCGCGCCGACCTGGAGACGATTGGCGGTCGCTTCGGAGCCAGTGTGTTTCGTGAAGGCGAGAAGACGCCCGCGTTTCGCCCCGGTTGAGGGTCGAAAAACTGACTTCCCGGCGGGAAGTCGCCACACCGAAAGACAAAACAGGCATTCGCCGCGCAAGTGCGGTAATCTGTAAATTCGATGCCGAAGATCAGCGAAGTCCTTGGATCTGCAGCCGCGATTGCGAAGGGTATGAGCGTCACGTTCAACGAGATGCTCAAGCCGACTCTTACCGAGCACTACCCTGACGCGGCGCCTAACTTTCAGGAGCGTTACCGGGGCGTACACGTCCTCCAGCGCGATGAAAACGGGCTGGAGAAGTGTGTCGCATGCTTCCTGTGTTCGGCCGCCTGCCCCGCCGAATGTATCTACATTGAGGCCACGGAAAACACAGAGCAGGCAAGAATCAGTGGCGGCGAACGCTTCGCATCGGTCTACAACATAGATTACAGCCGCTGTATTTTTTGTGGTTATTGCGTCGAAGCGTGCCCCACTGACGCCATCACCCACGGCCACGGCTTTGAAATCGCGAGTTTTAACACTTCAACGCTCATTTATCGTAAGGAAAACCTGCTGGCACCTGCCGCACCCGGCGCTGGCAAGCTTGTGGTGCAGGAAACATCTGACTCCAGTTCGGGCCACTGAATGTGACGGAGCGATGACTCCACCAAGGAGTACTATGACTTTTGGGTGAAGTCCGGGATTGACTAAAGGTTCCCTCACGTCATAACCTCACCTTTACGCAACTTTTTCAGTAGCGATATTCTATGATCCTGCCAGAGACGTATCTCGCGACACTGCTGTTGAGCATATTCTCCATGCTTTGTTGGGGAACGTGGGCAAATGCCTACAAATTGACGAAGAAATGGCGTTTCGAGCTGTTTTATTTCGATTACGCCATCGGGGTGGCTCTCGCCGGAATCGCCGCAGCCCTCACGTTCGGGAGCTATGGCGAGGGCATGACCTTCCTCGATAATCTCGACATCGCCGGAAAACGTCAGATGGGTATGGCTATTGTGGCCGGCGCCATTTTCAACCTGGCGAATATTCTGCTCGTCGCCGCCATCTCACTGGCGGGAATGGCCGTGGCTTTCCCCGTCGGTATCGGTCTGGCTTTGGTGATCGGCGTCGTCGTGAACTACATTCTGAAGCCCGCCGGTAACCCAATGTTTGTGTTTGGGGGCGTGTTGCTGGTGATGGCGGCGATCGTGGTGGACGCTCTTGCCTACGCCCATCATGCACAGACTAAAGGTACCCACCAGAAGGTAGGACTCAAAGGCCTGGCTCTGAGTATTGGCAGCGGCATTCTGATGGGCACCTTCTATCCGATTGTGCAGATGTCGATGGAAAGCGAGATCGGTCTGGGGCCCTACACCGCTGGCCTGCTCTTTTCGATCGGTGTGCTGATTAGCACATTCGTCTTCAACCTCTACTTCATGAACCTTCCGGTTCACGGGACCCCGGTGCCGATCGGCGCGTACTTCCAGGGAAGCAGCCGTAACCACTTACTTGGCCTCATTGGTGGCATTCTCTGGTGCGCTGGCGCCATAACGAACTTCGTCGCAGGTTCGGCTTCAGGGCCTGCTCAGATCGGGCCAGCTGTGAGCTATGGTCTGGGTCAGGGCGCCACTATGATCAGCGCCTTCTGGGGCGTGTTTGTGTGGAAGGAATTTGCCGGAGCCACACCCAAAGTCCGCAACATGCTGATCCTTATGTTTGCTCTGTTCCTTACCGGACTCGGCCTGGTCAGCGTGGCGCCGCTCTTCGTTCAGAAATAGCCGCGCAGGGCCGACAGCACCGCATCGAGAGACGCACGGTCCGCAACACTGCCCTGAGCCAGCAGGGCAGTCCCTCCGCCGCGTCCGCCATGTTTCGACAGCAACTCTTTCAGAATCGAACCTGCATTTTGACCGGCGTCTGCCGATACCGCCACCAGCACCGCGGGCTTCGCCGTCGCCGCCGCGATGTAGACGGCCTGTGATCCCGCGGTAAACGACTGCGCCTCTGCCCGCATCTCTTCGCCGATCGATTCCGCCACCCGCACAGAAACGCGCCTGCCCGCCGGCGTCGCCTCGGTGCGGGAGTACAGATCCCGCCCGGTAAACTGCGCCAGCTCCAGCGCGACGCGCCTCCTTTCCTTCTCCGCTTCGGCCAGCCGCCCCGACCAGTTCGACGCGACTCCGGCCGTATCGTCGATGGCGGCGCTCATTGTCTCCGATATTGCGCTGAGCAGTCGAAAGTCCGTCGTTGCACGCCGCGCAGCACGCAGACCGCAGACAAATTCCAGTCGCGTGTTGCCGCGAATTCTTTCCGTCTTTCGCAGCAGAATGCAGCCGATTTCGCCCGTCGACCGGACATGAGTTCCGCCACACGCGCTGCGGTCCAGCCCCTCGATAGTCACGATTCGCAGAGTGCCTGTGCGCTCCGATGTCTTTCGGAGACCCTCCACAGAGCCGGCATCTTCGAAATCGATGCGTACGCCCCGGTTCTCGGCGATTAACTCATTGGCCCGCACCTCGGCGGCTGCCATCTGGCTGGCACTCAGAGACGGGCAACCCAGCTCGATGGTGGACAGTTCTGCTCCCATGTGGAAGCTCCGCGTTTCAAAGCCGAACAGATCCACAAACACGGCCGACAGCAGGTGCTGACCGGTGTGCTGCTGCATGTGGTCGAAGCGCCGCGCCCAGTCTACGTCGCCCGTCAACGGTCCGCCAGAGGCATCCAGCGGGCTAGCCAGCACGTGTACCACGGCGCCGTCCTCCCGATCCTCCACCGACACTACCGGGATGCCTCCCAGCGTTCCCGTGTCGTGCGGCTGGCCTCCCGATGTCGGATAAAAAGCGGAACGGTCGAGCACGACCCGGGTTAAGTCCGGGCCATGCTCGACCGTGTGTGCTTCAAACTGGACCCTGTACGGGTCGATGTAATAGAGCCGTTCTGTCACTCAATGGCAATCGTAACGCGATTGCTCACCCCGTCGTCGCCGGACAGAGCCACCGCCACGTTGTCGCCGCGCGGAGTTTCCGCCGGAATCGTGACGTTGATCTGATAGAGCCCGACGAAATTGGGCGTCAGTCCGACGAAGAACGGCGTGACTTCCACGCTGTTACCGCCGAACGGACCCGCGAAACCGAACGTGACCCGGAAATTCCCAACGCCGCGCGCCAGCGGACTCGCCGGCGAGCCAACGCCGCTTGCCACGGCCGGATTCGTCGGACCCACCCCGATGGCATACATCACCAGCGTGTCGCCCGGCCTGGCCCGCCTGCTGTTCAGACCCGCGATCGGTACGATCGGGAACGAACCGTCCTGGTTGACGACGATGCCGTAGTCGCCAATCCCCAGCCGCAGCAGCCGCGGAGCCCCGCGAACCACCCGGGTTGAAATCCGGTTGCTGGCAGTCCCGCCGCGTTCCACACGAATGGTCACGTCACCTGTCGGTGCGTTGTAGGGCACCTGGAAATTCACCTGACCATACGAAGCGTAGTAGACCGGAGCCGGCGTGTCATTGACAAACACCTTCACGCCGCCAAGGTCCGTCCCCAGAGGCAGGGAAGTAGCCGCCACCGGGTCGCCGGAGAGGATCTGTTCCCCGAAAAGCGCCGCAATCGTACCCTGGCCCAGGTAGTCGCTGTCGCCGACGCCATTGTTGATGACGCCGCCGTAGCTGAGCACTGGAGCGCCCGCCGCGATCACCTGCAGTCGAACCGGCACCGTGATCGCACCCTGAACGGCGTTGCTGGCAACGGCAAGCGACCCGTCATAGGTCCCTGCCGCGAGCCCCGTGGCATTCGCCGTCACAGTGACGATGTTGGTGTTCGCGACCCGCTCCGCTGTCAGCCAGGAACCGCCGGTTGACGTTGTCGCCGTCACCCCGCTGACCGTCAGATTACCGGAGCCGCGGTTGCTAAGAACCAGATTCTGGACCAGCTTCGGGCCATTCGGCGCGCCGCGGAAATCGAGCCGCTCCGCCGAAAGATCCGCAATCGGCGAACTGGTGATCCGCATCGTGACCGGAACCGCGCGATTCTCGCCCGCGATGGTCGAGCCAGCTACTGTGATCTGGCCGTTGTAGGTACCTTCGCCCAGCCCGGAGGTGGATGCCGTCATCCGGAACGGAATCGTCACACCGAACCGGAAACTGCCGAAGCTCTCGGCGTTTACCGCCAGCCACTGCACGTTGTTTTGCGTTGTGACGGAAGTCTGTAGCGGCGCGATGCCGTTGAACGAAATCGTCTGGCTGCCGCCGGTTGTCGGAAGGTAGAAATCCGCACGCTGCGGGACCGTTCCGCCAACACTGACGGTGACCGTAACCGTCTGAGGTGCATCTACTGCGTTGGGATCGGAAATCGTGATAACGCCGGTATACAAACCAGCTGCCAGAGTGCCGGGGCGAATATCGATGTTGATCGGAGTACACGTCAGGAAAGCGGCACACTCCCGGGGCGTGCCGGCTGTTGGGACCAGCCACGTTACGGAGGAGGTGAGCTGCAGGTTGAGATTACCGTCTCCAGCGTTGGAGGCATCCACGCTGGCGGTCCCGGTGCCATTTGTGGCTACCGGCACCGGACCGACGGTCGTCTGTGACAAACGAAGTTTGGGCGCAGCCGTCAACAGCTGCGAACCGAAAACAATACTGAGGACGAGCAGATTCCGAAATCCGGGCTTTAGACCCACTCGAGAGCTCCTTTTTTCCATGCCCACAGGTAACCGACGACCAGAATCGCCAGAAAGACGGTCACCTCAGCTACGCCAAACCAGCCCAACTGCTGATAGCGCACCGCCCACGGAAACAGAAACACAGCCTCCACGTCGAAAATTACGAACAGGATGGCAATGATGTAAAAACGGACGGTGTACCGGCCGCGGGAATCGGATGCGGCCTGAATTCCGCATTCGTAGGCTTCAAGCTTGGTACGCGACGGCGCCGACGGCCGTATCAGTTTGGCCCCTGCAAGGACTACGATCGGAAACAGGATCGCAATCACAAGGAAGAGGAAGATTGGCAAATAACCACCAGGCATTTCGCCCTCACTATAACATCAATTCGACTGGCGTGAACCCGTTGTCCAGTGCGCGATAATGAGAGGAAGTCCATGTTTACGACGGTCCGGGAACAGATCGATACGATCTTCCGGGAAGATCCGGCTGCAAAGAGCATAATCGAGATCGTTCTCTGCTATCCCGGCTTCCATGCCATCCTGATGCATCGCCTGGCTCACTGGCTCTATCAGGCAAGGGTGCCGCTGTTGCCCCGTGTCCTGTCTCAGGTTAGCCGGTTCTTCACCGGCATCGAAATTCACCCTGGTGCGACTATCGGCCGACGTTTCTTTATCGACCACGGAACCGGAGTGGTAATCGGGGAGACAACCGAGATCGGCGACGATGTCCTCATCTACCAGAACGCCACGCTCGGCGGAACGGGCAAGGAAAAGGGCAAGCGCCACCCGACCATCGGCAATAACGTGGTCATTGGCGCGGGCGCCAAGGTGCTCGGCAACATTACGATCGGAAATTGTGTGAAAATCGGCGCAGGCTCCGTGGTGGTTAAACCCGTACCCGACGATTCCACTGTTGTCGGTATTCCCGGCCGCGTAGTCCGGTCCCGGGCCGCCCAGGTCGCGCCGCTCGAACACGGCCAGCTTCCCGACCCGCAAGGGCAGGCTATGGACGACCTGACGCGGCGCATCGAGTTGCTGGAGCAGACGATCCGCGAACTTGTATCCGAGCGCGCCGCAATTCGCTGAAAACAATTTGGTTTTTTCCCGCGTCTTTACGTGGACAATTCATGCGATTTGCTATCACCGCCTGCCTCATCGCTCCGCTGATCCTTTCGGCGCAATTCGGCTGGCTCGGCAGAAATGACCATTTCGTTCCGACGGCAACCGTCGCCGGGATCGGCGTGGGCCGTGCCGAACTCTCCGATATCGAACTCGCCCGCCGCGCGGAGCAGATGATCGATTCCCAAACCTTCGCCATCCTCCGCGACCCTCAGGCATTGTCCGGGGCCGAGAGGATCACTGGGCCAAAACTAACCCGCATCTTCGAAGATGCTTCGCGCCGTTCCGGGCTGCCTGCCAGCTTTATCGCGGCCATCGCTTATCTGGAAAGCTGGGGGCGGCCGGACGTACAAAGCTCCGCCGGACCCAAAGGCATCATGCAGATCGCCCACGCGACGGCGAAGTCGATGGGCCTGCAAATCAACTACGCGACTAAGTACCG
>Ga0163150_10005579_pt1 | contig 15964 bp, 13 predicted proteins | sample OliLakLV19P2IB_FD_148628 | JGI IMG/M metagenome (GOLD analysis project Ga0163150, IMG submission 148628) | Freshwater microbial mat bacterial communities from Lake Vanda, McMurdo Dry Valleys, Antarctica - Oligotrophic Lake LV.19.P2.IB | ecosystem: Environmental > Aquatic > Freshwater > Lake >...
GGAATCAGGAATGGATCTGGGGCGGGCGGGACGCGCGAATCGGTGACCGGGAATGCCGTCCGGGGTCCTGGAACCAGGCTTGGGACCCACCATTCCCTATTCCCTGTTCCCGATTCCCCGCTCCCAGAAACACGACGCCCGGTCGGGGCTATGTGCACACCGGACCGGGACGAAGGATCTGAGCAGAGAAATCACCCGCGCTGCTAGACTACCCGCGGGACTCTTTCGAGTTATGTCAGACAGTATAGCAAGTATTGCGCCAGCTGTCAAGGGGGCCGTTCAAGGGAGGTCTGACGGCTGGCCGTTCGGGGCGTACCTTCCATGGCGAACCCCAGTGCTGCCGGGAGAATCCAATGGCCGACCATACCCCGACCCCCGATCCCGCCGGCGCCCTTGGGCCCCCGGGCCGATTGCCGCCGACCGCCGTTGGGGCGGGCACCCTGCCTCCGGATGAGCCAATCTTCAGGCGGGCGCTGCCCAAACAGTCGCTCCTGGCGGCGCTCCGGAACAAGATCCTGCGGGCACTGGGTGGCGGTGCGGCGATTCTCCTGCTCCTGGTCCCGGCGGCCCCCGCCCAGACGCCGCCCCGCACCCTGGGCCGCCCGACCGCGGAATTGGCCGAGCCGTTTACTCGGGTGGCTGGGGTGCGGGAGCTGCGCGACGGTCGGGTGATTGTGCTGGATGCCCAGGATCAGAGCATTCACCTGGTGGATCTTCGATCCGGAGCAACCGCACCGATTGGCCGGCAGGGCGATGGGCCGGGCGAGTTCCGGCTGCCGCTCTATCTGTATTCCCTGCCGGGCGACAGCTCTGCGGTCTTCGACATGGTCCGGCCCAACGGACTCCTCGTCATCACCCCCGACGGCAAGGCCGGGGGAATTCGCCCGATCACCGGTGCCGAGGGGGGCCTGGTGACTCGTGTGAATGTGGATGCCACTGACGGGGTTGGGCGGTCGTACGGCAAGGCCAATATCGGCCGCACCCTCTCTGGGGATTCGATCGAGATTGTCCGGCTCGACCCGCGGAGCGGTCGTTGGGAAAAGGTGGGGATGGTGTGCAACAAGGGGATCTCCGACCTGCATCCCGAGTGGGGATGCGGTCGCGGCGCGGTACCGGCTGCTCAACCGGCCGGACCGGTGCGTATGACTGGAGGCCCCACCCCATTCATCACCACCGACCAATGGGCGGTGGCCTCCGATGGTCGGATCGCGGTGGTCTCGGCGGATCCCTACCGAGTCACCATGATCAGTCCCAACGGTGCCCATCGGGTAGGTCCTGTCCTGCCAGCGCCACCGATTCGCCTGACCGAGGCCCACAAGGCTGTCTGGTTGGTCGACTCGCGGAAGCCGGTGGCGACGATCTCGAGCAATGGGAGCGGGCAGTCTGTCACATCCTATCGGCCGTCGCGACTTCCCGAGCCGACCGAATGGCCGAACCGACTCCCGGCATTCCTTATGAAGGCCGTGACCTTTTCCACTGACGGCACTCTCTGGGTGCAGCGCACTACCGCAGACGCCACCGCGCCACCGACCTATGACTTGATCGGACCGGTGGGGACGGTCCTGTCTCGCGTAGTGCTTCCGGCGCGCACCCGTCTGGTGGGGTTTGGCACTGCGACAGTGTACCTGATGCGGATTGACGAGGACGACCTGGAGTATTTGCAGCGGTATGCGTTGCCCACGGTGCGGTAGGGGCGCGCTCGCACACGGTGTCATCCCGAAGAGCCCCGCGGGGCGCCCCTGCGGCTCGGGATGACTCCGATCTGGGACGAGGGCCACGTCCCACCCCAAACCACGTCCATATATCTTCCAGCGGCACGTCCGCCCAGCCTGAATCCTCGCTTCCCCGGTTCCGGAGTCGCATCATGAAGTCCGTTGCCCGCGCCCTGTCCGCCTTGTCCGTCCTGTCCCTCCTGCTCACCCTCCCCGCCACCGCCCAATCGATTGCCGGCGCCTGGGACGCCACCATGGAAACGCCCGGCGGCACCCAGGTTACCCGAATGATCCTCGTGGTGGACGGCGAAAAGGTGACCGGGACGCTGAAGCGCGCATCCGGCGACGTGGCACTGGTCGGCACCATCGTCGCCGATACCCTGCGCTTTACCTACACGATTGAGTACAACAGCAACGCCTTTACCCTGGCCGTCGTTGCGGCGAAGGTTGCGGATGGTTTCAAGGGTACCGTCAACCTTGGCGGCCAGGCCAACGAGGCGTGGTGGGCGGTGCGGGCACCGGCTCCGGAATCCGGCATTCGGCGATTCGACCGGTAGCACCACGCGCTGCCGCCCAGGAGGGCCCATGCGTCGATCCTTCGTTGTTGGCCTGATGCTCCTGCTCTCCTGCCCCGCGGTGGCCACCGCCCAGGGGATGGGCACCGGATTCCTGGACAAGGTGATCCGGATCGATGGCACCGATCACAAGTACCAGGTCTACCTCCCCACCGGATACAACGTAGGCGAGGAATGGCCGGTCATCCTCTTCCTCCATGGTGCCGGCGAGCGCGGCTCCGACGGCACCAGCCAGAGTGCCGTGGGGCTCGGCAAGGCCATCCGGGAGCATCCTGATCGCTGGCCCGCCATCGTGGTGCTGCCGCAGGTGGCGGAGGGTAGCACCTGGGTTGGCACCCATGGCCAGATGGCGATGGCCGCGCTGGACCGGACCGTGGCAGAGTATCGTGGCGACCGCGCGCGGCTCTACCTGACTGGGCTCTCGATGGGTGGGCAGGGCGCCTGGGCGCTTGGCTACCAGCATGCCGATCGCTTTGCGGCGATAGTGGCGATCTGTGGTTTCGTGGGGGCCGGTCCCGGCTTCCCGTCTTTTCTGCCCGCAGGCACCCAGGATCCGTTCGCCGAGACTGCATCGAAGTTGCGGGGGGTGCCGATCCAGGTCTTTCATGGTGGGGCAGATCGGGTCGTACCGGCAGAGCAGTCACAGCGGATGACGGCTGCCCTGCGGGCGGCAGGTGCCGATGTTCGCTACACCGAGTTTCCGGGAGTTGGGCACAACTCCTGGGATCTGGCCTATGCACGGGATGAGCTGTCCACCTGGCTGTTCCGCCAGCGCCAGCGCTGAGTGGCCCCCCAACCTCTCTCTTCAGCGGAGTGCCCATGCTCGTCAACATCCTTCTGGGTCTGGTTGGCATTGTCCTCCTGATCCTGATCGTGGCCTCGACTCGGCCCTCCACCTTCCGGGTGGTGCGGACCGCCACGATCAACGCCCCGCCCGAGAAGATCTTTCCGCTGCTCGACAACTTCCGCAGCTGGGCCAGCTGGTCGCCGTGGGAAAGGATGGATCCCAACATGCAGCGCACTCACAGCGGTTCTACCAGCGGCGTCGGCGCCAAGTACCACTGGGTGGGGAACAAGAAGGTGGGGGAGGGGAGCATGGAGATCCTGGAGTCGGCGCCGCCGCTCCGGCTCAAGATCCGACTCGATTTCATCAAGCCGTTCGAGGGGCACAACCTGGCGGAGTTCTCCTTGGTGCCGACCGGAACGGCCACCACCGTCACGTGGGACATGCACGGTCCCGCCAACCTGATGACCAAGGTGATGGGGTTGTTCATGAGCATGGACCAGATGATCGGCAAGGATTTCGAGGCGGGGTTGGCCAACCTCCGTGCCCAGGTGGAGGGGTAGTTTCTGGCCACTGAGGCGGGGGTGTCGGGAGTGGGAACGGGGAATCGTCTGCGGCGGCAGATGACTCCCCGTTCGCCATTGGAGCCGCATCGGGCTGCCACCCCGCTGGAACTGTTCTTTGACCTGGTCTTCGTGGTGGCGATCGCGATTGCCGCCGGGGGCCTCCACCATGGCGTGGCGGAGGGGCACGCCGCCGAAGCGGTGGTGGGCTACGTCATGGCGTTCTTCGGCATCTGGTGGGCCTGGATGAATTTCTCCTGGTTTGCCTCGGCCTACGACACCGATGACGTGCCCTACCGACTGGCGGTGCTGCTCCAGATGACCGGGGCCCTGATCTTTGCGGCCGGGCTGCCGGCCATGGCCGAGGGACATTTTCTGGTCGGGGTGGTCGGGTACGTCATCATGCGGCTGGCGATGGTGGGACAGTGGCTCCGGGCGGCCGCCGGCGATCCGTCGCACGCCCAAGCCGCCCGCCGCTACGCGCTGGGGATTACCGTGGTCCAGGTGGCGTGGGTGCTGTACCTGTGGATTCCGGTGGCGTGGCAGGTACCGGGATTCTTCTTCCTGGTGTTGTGTGAATTGAGTGTGCCGGTCTGGGCGGAGCGGGCGTCACCGACGCCGTGGCACCCGGGTCACATGGCCGAGCGGTACGGTCTGTTCACGATCATCGTGCTGGGCGAATCGATCCTGGCAGCCACGGTGGCGGTGCAGTCGGCACTGGAGGGCGGCGCGGTCCTCAACGAGGTGCTCGGAGTCGTTGTTGGCGGACTGCTGATCGTCTTTTCACTCTGGTGGCTGTATTTCGATCGTCCCATGGACGACCTGTTGACCTCGTTCCGCCGGGTCTTTGTGTGGGCGTACGGTCACCTGCTGGTGTTCGCTTCTGCGGCGGCGGTCGGGGCGGGGCTGGCGGTGGCGGTGGACCAGGCCACGCACCACGCCGAGATCGGCCGGGCAATGGCCGGGGCGGCGGTGGCGGTGCCGACGGCGATCTACCTGGTGAGTCTCCGGATGCTGCATGGTTGGCCCGCTGAGGGTGGCACCCGGTTCCTCGGCCTCGTGTCGGCGGGATTGATCCTGTTGACGCCGTTCACGGGGCAGGCGGTGCTGCTGACTGGACTGTTGCTGGCAGGGTTGTTGGCGGTGAAGCTGGTTGGGGGGCAGGGGGGCAGCGCGGCAGTGAGTCGGCAGGTCAGTAGCGGGGTGCAGGGGCCGATTCAAATCGGCCCATGGCGGCGGAGCGTCGCTGCTCCGGGAGTGTCATCCCGAGGCCCTTGAGCGATAGGGGCGTCCTGTAGGGCGCCCTCTTCGTGAGGGGGCGAGGGATCTTGCCCTCGAGGAGTGGCGGTCGGCGCGAGGTGGGCATCTGTCTGGGGGGCCGTAACCCTTTCCTCCCACCTCCCACCGCTTCCTTCTGACTTCGCACTTCACTTTTCACCCTTTTCACCCGCCCCCATTCCCCGTTCCCCGTTTTTTCGGTACCGGTCCAGCACCCTCCATGTGCTATCGTGGATCCATGCCGCCTAAATCGCCCTTACTGCAAGCTGTACGCAATAATCTCCGATTGCGACATTACTCTTCCCGGACGGAAGCTGCCTACGTGGGGTGGATCCGGCGCTATGTCCGATTCTGTGAATTTCGTCACCCCAACCAGCTTGGGATAATCGATATCCAGCGGTTCTTGACCCACCTGGCGGTGAGGGGTCGTCTCTCGGCGTCCACGGTCAGCCAGGCCCGGGCGGCGCTGATCTTCCTCTACCGGGGGGTGCTGGGCATCGAGCTGGTTGGAATCGAGGCCCTGCCGAGGGGGCGGAAGCCGGTGCGCTTGCCAGTGGTGCTGACGAGGAGTGAGGTGGCGGTGGTGCTGGGACGGATCCGCGGCACTTCCGCGCTGGTGGCGTGGCTGCTGTATGGCAGCGGGTTGCGGCTGATGGAGGCGCTGACGCTGCGGGTCAAGGATCTGGACCTGGAGCGGGGGGAGGTGCGGCTGCGGCGAGGGAAGGGGGCCAAGGATCGGGTGACGGTGCTGCCGCGGATGATCGTGGCGCCGTTGTCGCGGCACCTGGAGGGGGTGCGGGCACTGCATCAGCGGGACCTGGTCGAGGGAGGGGGCCGAGTGATGTTGCCGGGGGCGCTGGCGCGGAAGTATCCCAATGCGGCGGTGAGCTGGGGGTGGCAGTGGGTGTTTCCGGCCACGCGGCGATATCGCGACCGGGAGACCGGCCAGCCGGCGCGGCACCATTTGCATCAGACGGTGGTGCAGAAGGCGGTGGTGGTGGCGGTGCGGGCGGCTGGGATTCCGAAGCGGGCCACTTGTCACAGCCTGCGGCACAGCTTTGCCACCCACCTGCTGGAAGGAGGGGCAGACATTCGGACGGTGCAGGAGCTGCTGGGGCACCGGGATGTGTCGACCACGATGATCTATACCCATGTCCTGAACCGTGGCGGGCTGGGGGTGCGGAGTCCGGCAGACCTCCTGGGGGAGGGTCCCTTCGCGGTATTCCCGGATTAGGCAGCGTGGAGTAGCTTAAAGTTGGGATTGGGGGGTTGGGTTGGCGGGTCCATACACAAGTTAGGCGCTAAATACACGCGCGGCTCTCATTCACTCATGCCACAACGAACCGGGCCCAGGACCATAGCCACGACCGCACTTTTCTCGGGCGCCTGGGCGTTACGAATTCCAGCGGCACTCGTGCTCGCGGGCGCGGTGGGCTGCGCCGGCCCGCGCGCGCCACGCTTCGAGCCGGCGCGCCTGCCGGTAATCCCCCCAAAGTAGGGGGCGGGAAAAGTGGACGGTTACGCGGCTAATGCAAGTCGTTGCATCGGCGTGACGCCACCGATCCCCATATCGGGGCGTTCGTGGTTGTATTGCCAGAGCCAGCGCGTCGCGGCATCCTGCAGCGCGGCGATCGTGTCGAAGAGATCCTGCGCGAGCCAATCGTAGCGTACGGTGCGATTGAATCGCTCGATGTAGGCGTTCTGTTGCGGTTGTCCATGTTCTCCTCAAAATCAATCTTCAATGACAGTGTAACCGCACTAGGATTTTTTCATATGCGCCATTTGGCGGTATTTCCCGTTTTGACAAAACTTTATAATGAAGGTAAGACACAGCGAATTGGAATCAATCATGCGGGTACTTCTTGCAGAAGATCACAAGATGGTGCGTCAAGGGACACGCATCTACTTGGAAAGTATGGGCATCGACATTGTAGGCGAAGCCACAACTGGGACGGAAGCGGTCAAACTGGCACACGACCTTCAACCGGATGTCGTTCTTATGGATATTCACATGCCGGAACTCACCGGGGTTGAAGCGACACGGCGCATCCGTCACGATAACGCTGATGTGCGCGTTTTAGTGCTGACGGCTTACGACGATCCAGCTTATGTTCACGCGCTGTTGGATGCCGGTGCGGACGGGTATGTTTTGAAAACAGCCGAGTTTTCACAGTTGTATCACGCGCTGCAAGAAGTCGCGGTAGGGCGTTCAGCATTCGATGTCGAAGTCATGGCGAAAGCCGCACAACACGAGCAGGGCGTACCCAAATTAGTCGAAGGCTTGACCGACCGAGAATTAGAAATCCTGGGGTTTGCCGCGCGAGGCTTGACGAACAAAGAGATCGGGAAACTATTGTTCATCTCGGATCGCACTGTGCAAGGACACTTGCAGAATGTCTATCAAAAATTAGGGGTCAATACGCGCACGGAAGCCGTGACCGCCGGGTTAACGCGCGGGATCATCACCCTGACCGATGGGGGATCGTCATGAAAAAGATATGGGTTGTGATGTGGGGGTTGCTGGTCGGCTCAGTCTTGGGGAACCTGTGGTCGTTTTGGCGCGTGCTGCGTCCTGTACAAAATTTGGCGGCGCGTGCCGCTCATCTGGCGCGGGGCGAAATGAGCGCGCTGGAGCAACCATGCGGCGGCATCCGCGAAATCGGTGAACTACGCCATGCGATGGCAACGATGGCGCAGCACGTCCAACGTGCCCAAGCAGACGAGTTGACCTATAGCCATGCGCTCACTGATGGACAAGAGGCAGAGCGCGCGCGCATCGCCCGTGAACTTCACGACGACACCGTGCAATCGCTCGTCGCCATCGCACAAAGCATCGAACTCGGTCTGAATTGGTTGGAGAGCGATCCGGCGCGTGCCAAATCGATGCTGGAACTAGCACGTAACGGCGCGATTGAAAGCGTAGAGAATGTACGCCGTTTGATCGCGGATTTACGCCCACCTGCATTAGAAGAACTGGGTATTGTCCCCGCACTACGAATGCTTGCACAAGCTGATGGCAAACATCCAGTCGACATCAATGTTTTTGGCTCCGAACGGCGCATTGATGCGTCACACGAACTAGCCCTGTTTCGCTTGGCGCAAGAAGCCCTCAGAAATGCCAAACAGCACGGAAGTCCCACGTGCATCAGTCTCAACCTCGAATTTCATGCCCACGAGGTATGGCTTACCATCAAGGATGATGGTACAGGTTTTCATCTCCCCGTAGATTTGGATTGGTTCACACACGAAGAACACTTTGGCTTGATCGGGATGCGTGAGCGCGTAAAGCAACTGGCGGGCAGCTTAAAGATTGACAGCTCGCCCGGCAAGGGAACGACGATTCACGCCGTTCTTCTTGGCCGCGCGCATCGAATCGCACGAATTTGCCGCCATGGTTTCCCGCGACGGGGGAGACTCGGCGCCCGACGCGGAAGACCGTTGACCGCCGGACAGCATCATGTCGACGTCCGGCTCTTGACGGTCACGTTCTAGCGCGAGAGTGATCGTCCCGCCCCCATTGTCGAGGAAACCTCGCCCGCGTCTGCGAGATGCCCAACTCCTCTTCCAACCCTGACCTGCTGAGCACATCCCGTAGCTCAGGCTCCGCCTGCAGCCCTTGGTAGAAGGGAGGGCAGTCGCTCCAGGAACCTGCCCATGGCTCTGTACAAAATTTTGCTTGGAGCGGGCCAGGATGATCGCTCTCCTCCGGCGGCTCGCCGGGGCTTAACGGCAGACCGCTGACGGCGGTCAAACTCTCGCGGCATTCTCCGCCTTGACCTAGTTCGACTCCGCAGTTACTTTGTAACGCAAAGCATCCCGGCGAGCGGCCCGTTTTAGGCGGGCTGGCCTCACGGCCGGCGTTCTTGCCGCCGCGTGTTTTGTGTTGCAACGCTAGGCCGCCTGCGCATCGGGTTCAGCGTGTCCTGGTTCAGCGGAAATGTGACTCGGTTGTTGTGACACTTTAGATGACGGCTGCCAGTGCTTCGGTTCCCTCTCGGCGTTGGCGGCGCCGTTCCCGCGCTGTTTCGAGCTGGTGGTCTCGTGCGGCCCAGATCTCGGTGTCCCGGCCCGCCAGCTTGTCGGCTGGTGTGACGTAGCCGATGGCGCTGTGCAGCCGCTTCGTATTGTAGTGTTCGACGAAGGCGGCGACGAGCCGCCGCGCTTCGTCGAGCGAGCCAGGTGCGTTGGGCCGAATCGTGGTGACCTTTACGGTCTGATTCCAGCGTTCGATCTTCCCATTCGACTGCGGGTAATAGGGCGAGGTTCTCACGTGCGTCATGCCCGCGATCCGAATGTACTCTTTGAAATCCTTGGCGATGAACTGCGGACCGTTGTCCGAGATGATCCTCGGCGTCGCCTCCGGATACTTCTCCCGCGCCCGTTGCAAAATGGTTTCCACATCCAGCTCGGTCATCTGCACGCGGATCTCCCAGTGCACCAGCACCCGACTGTAGCCATCGAGCAGCGCGCAGAGGTAGTAAAACGTCCCGGCAATATTGAGGTACGTGATATCGACATGCCAGTGCTCGTGCGGTTGCAAGGGTTGCTGAAACCCGGTGCCTTTCTTCGAGGGCTTCCCGCGAAAGCGGTCGAGACGCCCCGCCTTCTTGAGTGCCCGGTACACGGTCGACGGGCTCACCGCCACCGTGCGCGCGTCCAGCATCATGAACGAGAGGCGCCGATACCCCTCGAGCGGATGCGCCTCGTGGAAGGCGAGGATGGCGTCGCCCTCCCAGTCCTCCAGCCAATGATCCCGCGGGATCCGGCCGTTGTGGTGGTTCACCGCGCCGTAGCGCTTCACCCAGCGATAGAACTGCTGCGGCGGAATCGCCAGCTTGAGCGCGACCCACCACGTCGGGAGTTCGGTCACGGTGGTGAAGCCCCGCACGAAGTCGACCACGGCGTCCCGCACGTCCGGAGGCACCCATCGCGACCTCAGCTCTCCGAAAGTTTTTTTTTCAGCGCCAGGTGTTCTTCCGAGACGAAGGCAATGATCGAGTCCTTTTTCTGGAGCTGGGCGTGAAGCGTGTCGATGGTCCGCTGCTGGGCCGTTGCCTGGCGGGTGTCCACCGAGCGTGTCCGACGGTCCTCCAAGGCGGCCGCCATGTTCTCCATGAGCTGCCGCTGCCAGACGTAGAACAGGCTGGGCTGGATCTTGTACTCGTCACAGAGGTCTGAAACGGCGACCTTGTCGGCAAGGTGCCGGCGTAGAATCGTGGCTCGCTCTTCTGCGGTAAAGCTTCGGCGCGTGGCTCGGGACATAAACTCCTCCTTTCTCCAAACATGGAGCGGGTGGGAGTCACATTTCAACTGAGGCAGGACAAGCGATGGAATTGTGCCTCCGCGACGTAAGCAAGACCTACGCCAACGGCGTTCGCGCCTTGGACTCGGTGAGCCTCACGATCCCGGCGGGAATGTACGGCCTGCTCGGTCCCAACGGCGCCGGCAAATCCACGCTGATGCGCATTCTCGCCACGCTGCAGGAGGCAGACAGCGGCAGCGCGACGCTCGGGGAACTCGATGTGCTGCATCAGAAGGTCGAGGTGCGCAAGACGCTGGGCTATCTGCCCCAAGAGTTTGGCGTCTACCCCAAGGTGAACGCCGAGCAATTGCTCGAACACTTCGCAGTGCTCAAGGGCATGGCCGAGCGCCGGGCTCGCAAAGGGGTTGTCGAGGCGCTCCTGCGGAAGACAAATCTGTGGGAAGTGCGCAACCAGAAACTCGGCGGCTACTCGGGTGGCATGCGTCAGCGGTTCGGCGTCGCCGTGGCGCTGTTGGGAGACCCCAAGCTGCTCATCGTCGACGAGCCGACGGCCGGCCTCGACCCGGCCGAGCGCGTTCGTTTCTTGAACCTGCTGAGCGAGTTGGGCGAGAGCAGCGTGGTGCTTCTCTCCACGCATATCATCGAAGACGTCAGCGAGCTCTGCACCAGAATGGCGATCATTGATGGCGGCCAGATCCTGCTCGAAACGGAGCCGGAGCGGGCCGTCGACGAACTGCGCGGCCGGATCTGGAGGCGAGTGATCGGAAGGGAGGCGCTGGCCGCGCTCGCTCGGGAGCACGCCGTGATCTCGACCAAGCTCCTGGCGGGGCGCACCGTCGTGCATGTCCATAGCCACGTGTCGCCCGGCGACGGCTTCGAGCCCACCGAGCCTGACCTCGAGGACGCCTACTTCTGCACCCTGGCAGGCCACCTCGGCCGACGCCGGGAGCGACAGGCTTCCGGGGCGACGCCGTGATGAAGCTCTGGGAAGTCTTTCGTTTCGAGCTCGCCTACCAGGCGCGCAGCGTGCGGACCGGGCTCTACTTCGCCGTCCTGTTCCTCGTCGCGTACCTGCTGACGAGGAACTCCATCGCCGACTCGAGAAACGGCGGAACCCTGGCCAATTCGCCCTCGGTCATCGCGCTCGCCACGGTGATTTGCAACGTGCTCTGGCTGCTGATGGCGTCCGCCGTGGCTGGCGAAGCGGCCGCGCGGGACGCGCAGACGCGGATGCACCCCCTCCTTTACACCACTCCCATTGGCAAGGCCGCCTACCTCGGGGGGAGATTTCTCGCGGCGCTCGCGCTCAATGCGTTGATCCTGCTCATGGCGCCGGCAGGAATGCTGCTGGCCGTGCTTGCACCTCGCGTTGAACCGGAGGTTCTAGGTCCGTTCCGGCCGACGGCCTACGTCAGCGCCTACATGGTCATCGCGTTGTCGACGGCCTGCGCGGCGACCGCGATCCAGTTCTCGCTGGCGGCGCTGAGCCGCCGTTCGGTCACGAGCTACTTGGGAGGAGTGCTGCTTTGTCTCCTCAGCTTCGCCGCGGGGGCGGTGGCGAACCTTCTGCACCTGTCGACGCTGGGAAAGCTGCTCGACCCAATCCACCTCTTCTCCAACGGGCTCGTCGCAAGGGGATGGACCCCGATTGAAAAGGATACGCGTCTGATCGCGCTCGAGGGACCGGTGCTCGCCAACGCCCTCTTGTGGGTCGGCATCGCAACCGGCGTGCTCGTGTTCACGCACCGTCGCTTCCGCTTCGCTCACCCTTCCGTGGAACGTCGGCGAGGCGTGCGCCACGACGCAGTGGCTACGGTGAGCGTGGGCGCCGCGCCGGTTTCTCTGCCGCGGGTCCAGCCAACGTTCGGCTTGATGACCCGCGTGCTGCAAACGCTCGGCATAGCCTGGACGTCGTTCCGGGCGATCGCGAAGAGTTCGGCCGGGCTCGTTCTCTTGGCGCCCATCGCGCTGCTTGTAGGTCTGTTGATGCCCGAGTTCATGAATCTCGGGGGAGTGCGGCTGATTCCACGCACGGCGCAGGTCGTCGACCTGCTGACCGCACCCCTTGCCGGCAGCCCCCAGTTCCCCTGGGCGCTGATTCCGCTGCTCATCATCTACTACGCCGGCGAGCTGGTCTGGCGGGAACGAGACGCGGGCCTGAACGAAATTGCCGACGCGACTCCGGCGCCGGAATGGGTTTTCTTCCTGGGGAAGTTCCTGGGACTCAGTTTTGTGCTGGTCGTGTGGATGGCACTTCTGGCGATGGCTGGCGTGCTCGGTCAGATGCGCATGGGTTATTTCGGTTTCGAACTTGGGCTGTACTTGCGGACCCTGTTCGGGCTGCAACTCATCGAGTATCTCCTCTTCGCGTTGCTCGTCTTCGCGGTGCATGCGGTAGTCAATCAGAAACAGGTCGGCTACCTCGTGGCAGTGCTCGCGTATGGCTTCATCGCCTTCGCCCCGAGGCTCGGGATCGAGCACAGGCTGCTTATCTATGCATCCGACCCCGGCTGGACGTATACCGACATTCGCGGCTTCGGCGCGTCACTCGGGCCGTGGGTGTGGTTCAAGCTGTACTGGGCGGCGTGGGCGCTGCTGCTGGCCGTGGCGGCGACGCTGCTATGGGCGCGCGGGACGGAGCGCAGTGCGCCCGCGAGACTTCGGTCGGCGCGCGCCCGGTTCACTCGTCCGGCGGCCGCGGTGGCCGCAACGGCGGTCACGCTCATCGTCTCGGCGGGCGGTTTCATCTTCTACAACACGAACGTACTGCATGCATACGTCACGGACGCCGAGCGGATGTCCCACAGCGCCGAGTACGAGACGCGTTACAAGCGGTACTCCGGGATTCCCCAGCCCCGGTTGACGGCGACGACACTGCGCGTCGAGATCTATCCCGACCGCCGGGCGGCCGAGGTCCACGGCGTCTATCGCCTGGTGAACGACAGTGCCGTGGCGATCGAGTCCATCCACCTGGCCACCAGCGCGCAGGTAGACACCAAGCTGGCCAAAAGCGCGCAGGTAGACACCAAAGCCATTTCTTTCGACCGGGGAAGCGCTCGCGTGCTCGACGACGAGGAACTCGGCTACCGGATCTACCACCTGGAGCAGCCGCTCCGGCCTGGCGAGACCCTGCAACTGACCTTCGATGTGAGCTTCGAGCCGCATGGCTTCGGCAACGACGGGGCCGACGCCTCGGTGGTTGCCAGCGGCACGTACTTTACGAACGTGAATTGGCTGCCGGCAATCGGGTACCAGCGAAATCGCGAGCTCAATGATCCGGCGGTGCGCAGACGGTATGGACTGGCCGCACGCCCCTATGTCCCATCGCTTGACGACGCCCAGGCGCGCCGGATCCGGGTGGGCGGCGACCCGATCGACTTCGAAGCAATCGTGGGTACGAGCGTGGATCAGATCGCCGTTGCGCCGGGCGTGCTCCGCCGCACGTGGACGGAAGGAGAGCGGCGCTACTTTCATTACGTCACGGAAGTCCCGGTCAACAATCAGTATGGGGTGTTCTCCGCCGGCTACGCGCTGCACGAAGCACAGTGGCAGCCTTCGACGGGCTCAGGGCCGGCCGTCGCCATTCAGATCTTCCATGACCCGAGGCATGCGGTGAGCCTTACCCGCATGGTTCGGGCCGTTCGAGCGTCGCTAAGCTACCACACGGAGCGGTTCGGTCCGTATCCGCACAACTACATCAAGCTGATCGAGAATCCCACCCGCGGCGTGGGGGTACATACCGAAGCCGCGACCGTCGAATACGGCGAACGATTCTCCCTCATGAATCCAGGCGACGGTCCGCAGGACCAGGATCCCGTGTTTGCGGTGGTCGCGCACGGGGTGGCGCGCGGGTGGTGGGGCATGCAAGTCGCGCCCGCGGCGGTCGAGGGATCGGGGCTGCTGGATAGAACGCTCGAAACCTACTCCGCGATGCGCGTTGTCGAGGAGACGCTCGGCCCCGAACAGCTCGAGCGATACCTGCACTTCATGCGGGTCGAGGGCGAAGCTCGTTCCCGCGCGGTTCCGCCCTTGCTGCGGGCCACCAACTCGTTCGCTTTCTCCCGGAGGGGGCCCTTCGCGCTGTACGCGCTGCGCGAGTACATCGGCAAGGAGCAGGTCGACGATGCACTCCAGCGTCTGTTCGAGAAGTATCGCTCGGGAACTCCTCCGCTGCCGACGTCGCGGGAGCTCTATCGGGAGTTGCAGGCGGTCACGCCCGACGAGTTCCGCTCCCTGTTGCACGATCTCTTCGAAGTGAACGCCTATTGGGAGTTCGAGCTGGAGCAAGCGACGGCAGAGCAGACCGCGGCCGGCCTGTGGCAGGTCACGCTCGACGTGCGGGCGCGCAAGGTGGTGGTCGACGAATCAGGCGTCGAAACTGAGGCGCCCCTGGATGCCTGGATCGAGGTCGGAGTCTTTCACGAGGGCGAACCGTATCTTCAGAAGCACCGCATCCGCTCCGGAAAGCAAACGATTGTGGTCACGGCGCCGCAAAAACCCACCCGCGCCGGCATCGACCCGCGCCACCTCCTGAGTGCATTGCGGGAGGTGGACGGCAATTCCAAGGCGGTGAGGATCAAGGAGTGATCGCCGCTTTGTTAGCCCCCCGTGGAATCACGGGGGGAGCCGCCGTCGTAGCGTTGCCACGGTGGTCTGCAAGTCCGAACGCCGGACCGGCGCCGATGGGCGGCATCGCGATCCCTCACCCCCGGCGACTCGCCGGGGGCAAGGGATGCGCCAACCGCCGTTGGCCCCTTCACCGTCGTCGAGTCGCCGGGCCAAGCCCTTCACACGCCGGCCAGTTGCTCGAGTTCCCGCGCTAGCCGCTGCCGGGCAACGTGCAGCCGCCGCTTGATGGTGCCCACCGGCGAGCTGAAGTTGTGGCTCATCTCCACGAGCGAGTGCCCATCGACGTAGAACGCCACCAGGGTTTCCCGATCGAGGGTCTTGAGCCGGTCCAGCCCGTCGCGCACCTGCTGCCGCCGTTCGGCGGCCAGGGCGTCGGCGAGCGGTCCTTGGCCCCGAGGGCAGGAGACTTCGAGCGTACCGGGGTCGGTGGCGATGGCCGGGCCGCGCCGGGTGGCCCGATTGATCGCCATCCGGCCCGCCATCGACCGTAGCCAGGCGCCGAAGCAAGCCGGCTCGCGGAGCTGGTCGAGCTTCCGCAAGGCCTGGATGAACACCTCTTGGCACACTTCCTGGGCCTCGGCGTGGTCGCCCAGACGCCGCTGAGCCACTGCGTAGACCGACCGCTCGAACCGCTCGACCAACAGGCCAAACGCTTCCCGGTCTCCGTCTTGGGCGGCCAGCACCAGGGCCACCGTTTCCGACTGCCCCTGGTAACCTGATCCTTCGAGCTCTGCTTCAACAACGAGTGTCACTTGAATCTCTCCAACCGCTGATCTCGCCGGACGGCCGGCAAGAGTTGCCTTCTTCGGGGAATGAATGCACGCGATCGGCAGCGCCCAAGCGCGAAGGGCCAAAGGCCATTCGCGGCGCGACCGGGGAACACGGCTAGCCAGCCCAGCTTGGCTCGAGAGGCCAAGGCGGCGCCGGCTTTCAGGTCGGAGGGCTCAACGAGCGCTGTTCGCGCTGGTTAGCCCGCGTTGACCAGGGTTGGCATGAGTCGCCAACCTTGCCGGCTCCGCTGCGGCCGGTCTGCCGGATAAGCTCCGGGATAGGAAATTCAATCGGGGTCGGTCGAGTATCCGGCGAACGTACGGCGCGATCGCGGACCCCGCGAGGGCCGCCGGGCGCGCGGCGGCCTGACCTCCGCCCGCCGCCGCGCG
>Ga0163150_10005580_pt1 | contig 15963 bp, 10 predicted proteins | sample OliLakLV19P2IB_FD_148628 | JGI IMG/M metagenome (GOLD analysis project Ga0163150, IMG submission 148628) | Freshwater microbial mat bacterial communities from Lake Vanda, McMurdo Dry Valleys, Antarctica - Oligotrophic Lake LV.19.P2.IB | ecosystem: Environmental > Aquatic > Freshwater > Lake >...
GGGACGAAGGGCTCGACGTTTTGCGCCGCGTTGCTGCGCGAGTGGCGGTTGATGGTGTTGATGACTTTCGCGCCGATGACGATGAGGATGAGGACGACGGAGATGCCGCCGCCGATGACGGCTTTGGAGGTGGTGGCGGGCGGCGTGGCGGAGGCTCCGGGGGGCTTGGCGAAGGGGTCGTGCATCGCGGGGTCGTGTGCCATGGGATCGTGCGGGTTGTTTGGGCCGGCGGGACGGTCGTTGGCGGGCGTGGGGTCGTTGGGCATGGGTGCGACCTCGGAGCGGAAAGGGGAGGATATAAAAAGATAGCCGATGGCGGCGGGTAGGTGTGTCATCCCTGGCGATGAATTTGGTGAAGGAGTTCCCGGACGGAGCTTTGCAGGAGCACGATGATTCGGCTGGATGTGCGGTCGCGGGGTTTCGTGGAAATGGCGGTGCGGCGTTGACTGCAACGATACGGAAGATAATGATCATTTCATCGCATGTTTTGATAATCGTTTAATTCTCTATTGGAAATATCTCCGAGGTCTGTAAGATGCGGTCGCATTGGGAGCCGATCGGCGAGCGGGTATCTACGCCTGCCGCCGCGCCCGAGTGTCGCATGTCGCGTCCGCTCCCGGATTATTCACCTCTTCTCACTAGGAGATCGATCATGTTTTATCAGCACACCACCCTTCGTCTCTCGGTCGCGGTCGCACTCGCCACGGTTGTGATGGGCACGTCACCGGCCAGTGCGGTGCCGGCGCCGATCGCCGGGGTGGATTTCGCCAACGCACAGAATGCATTTGACATCACGCCCGACGATCTCAATGGCGGCGACGGGATCACGGTGTCGCTGTGGACGGTGGCCAACGGCGGGTCGATCACCAACGACGTCAACGCCCAGACGGGGCGGGCGTCGGCGCCGGTCGGCAAGTTCAACGGGCAGGACGGCGCGGCCCAGCCGTCGGTCGGCGCGGCCGCCCCGGTGAACAACGTGCACTCCTTCTCCGTCACCATCCCCAACGGCGTGTTCATCAACCTCGATGACGTGTCGTTCGATTACAGCCAGGCGACCGGCGCTAACGCGAACCGTTGGCTGGCGTTCAAGACGAGCCTCGATGCGAACCTGATCTACAGCGAGATCGGCCCGATCCGCCCGACGTTCGATTCACAGTTCATCGCCCTGGCCGGCGCGCAGTACCAGAACCTGACCAACCAGGTCGTGACCTTCCAGTGGTACGCCGGCGGCGGCGGCACCGGCGACATCGACATCGACTCGATCGTGATCCGCGCCTCGGCGGTCGTGCTGCCGGAGCCCGCGACCGCGGTGATGGCGATCATCGGCGCGGCGGGCCTGCTGGTCCGGCGCCGTCGGATGGCTTGAGTAATCGTTTGCAGATAATAGTTCACTACAGGCAACCCCGCCGTGATGGCGGGGTTGTTCTTTTGGTGAGTTCCCGGCACCGCGGCGCGGATCGAGGCGTCCGAGCCGCAAGGCGTAAGCCTGCGGGCGTCGGGACGTTCATCGGGCCAGGACGTGGAGGCGGTCTCCAGCGCCCGCACGCTGACGCGTGGCGGCTCGGATTGAAGCGGCGGACCGGGCCGCCGGGTCCGAGAATCACGCGATTGTGAGTTCCAAGTGAGTGGACAGCCGACGCTCCCGGCGGCATCATCCCCGCGCCGATCGGCGATATGATGTGCTTCGGTGGTTCGGTCGATAGCCGGGAGAGGAAGTCCCCGCAAAACGACGTTGATTTGAGACTCGGCATAGCGAGGCCCGATCCCGTTGGCTCAATGCGTGTGCCGAGCCAACCCCAATAACTACCCCAAGGATTCGGCGGACCACATCCTCGGGCTTGGCCCGCGACTCTTAACTCCCGACCTCTGACCTCTGACCTCTGATCCCCGTCCGCCCCGTGCTGCCATGAACGACATTCTCGCAACCATTCGCCCGACCGCGGAGCCCGCTTCGGATTTTCTCAACCGCGATCTCTCGTGGCTCGAGTTCAATCGCCGGGTGCTGCACGAAGCGCTCGACGAGCGCACGCCGCTGCTCGAGCGCGTCGGGTTCCTCTCGATCTTCTCCTCGAACCTCGACGAGTTCTTCCAGAAGCGCGTGGGCAACATCAAGGGCCAGATCGAGGCGGGCATCACCGTGCCGACGCCCGACGGCCTGAGCGCCCGCGAGCAATTGCTTGCCATTCGCCGGAGCGTGCAGGACCTCCTGCGGCTCCAACTCGACTGCTACAGCCGGATGATCGTCCCCGCCCTGGCGCAGCACAAGGTACACCTGCTCAACTGGGACGAGCTCACCGACGACGAGCGGGTCTACGCCCAGCAGTACTACCAGAAGAATCTCTTCCCGATCCTCACGCCGCTGGCCGTCGATCCCGGGCACCCGTTCCCTTTCATTTCGAACTTGAGCATGTCACTGGGCATCATGCTGCGCCACCCGTCGGAGCGCGGTGATTTCTCCGACGACGGCAACGGCCGCAACTACGGGCGCGGGGCGGTGGGCGGGATCCAGTTCGCCCGCATCAAGGTGCCGCAGATGCTGCCGCTATGGGTGCGGCTGGGCGACGTGCGACGCTCCGATGGCGGGCCGTACCGATTCGTCAAACTGCGCGACCTCATCCGGCACAACCTCGATGACCTGTTTCCCGGCATGATCATCGAGGATGTGATGTCCTTCCGCGTGACCCGCAACGCCGAGGTGGAGCGCGACGAAGGCGAGGCGGAGGATTTGCTGGAGCTGATCGAGCAGGAGCTGCGCGACCGCAAGTTCGCCGACGCGGTGCGGCTGGAGATCGGCGGGTCGACGCCGAACCCGCGCATGGTGAACCTGATCCGCGAGGAGCTCGACCTCGAAGACTGCGACGTGTATCACATGCCCGACGTGCTGGATTACTCCGGGCTCGGCGTGATCCATGACCTGAACCTGCCGCAGTTGAAGTACGAGCCCTGGACGCCGACCGTCCCGCCGCGCCTCGTCGACGCGGAGGCGGACATGTTCTCGATCATCCGCGGCGGCGACCTGATGGTGCATCATCCTTACGAGTCGTTCGGTTCCAGCGTCGAGCGCTTCATCCGGCTTGCCGCGCGGGACCCGAAGGTGATGGCGATCAAGGTGACGCTGTACCGCACCGGCGCCGATTCGCCGTTCATCCCAGAGCTGATCCGCGCCGCCGAGGCGGGCAAGCAGGTCGTCGCCCTCGTCGAGCTCAAGGCCCGCTTCGATGAGGAGCGGAATATCCGCGTGGCCCAGACGCTGGAAAAAGCGGGGGTTCACGTGGTGTACGGCATCGTCGGGCTCAAGACGCACACCAAGGTCGCCGCCATCGTCCGGCAGGAGGCCGACGGCATGCGCGTCTACGCTCACGTCGGCACCGGCAACTACAACCCCAAGACCGCCAGCCTCTACACCGACTTCGGCCTGTTCACCTGCAACCCCGCGATCACCAGCGAGCTGATCGACCTGTTCATTTATCTCACCGGCCACAGCCGCAAGCGCGACTTCGCGACGCTGCTCGTCGCCCCGATCAACATGCGCGACCGCTTCGTGCAGATGCTCGACCGCGAGATCGCCTACTGCGACGCCTGGAAGCAGCGCGGCGGCGACCCGAACGATCCCAACCGGCCGCTGATCATCGCCAAGTTCAACAGCCTCGAAGATAAAAAAATCTGCGAGAAGCTGTACGAAGCCAGCCGGTGCGGCGTGCGCGTGAAGCTGATCGTGCGCGGGTTCTGCTGCCTGCGGCCGGGTGTGGCGGGCTTGAGCGACAACATCACGGTGACGAGCGTGATCGGCCGGTTCCTCGAGCACAGCCGTATCTACTACTTCCACAACGCGGGCTCGCCGGAGTATTACATCGGCTCGGCCGACTGGATGTACCGCAACCTCAACAGCCGCGTCGAATGCGTGACGCCGATCTTCGACGCCCCGCTGCAGGCCCGGCTCAAGCACATCCTTGAGGTGATGCTTGCCGACCAGCGGCAGGCGTGGGACATGCAGACGGATGGGCGATACGTGCAGCGCCAGCCGACGCCGGACAAGCCGGAGACGGCGCTGGGGACGCAGAAGGTGTTGATGGATGAGGCGCGACGGGATGTGGCGGCGCGGTGAGCGAGAAGTGGGACGGCAAGCGCTGGGAGGGCGAGGCTCCCGCCGAGCCGGTTCGCGCGTGAGGCCCGTCCGCGGGCCGAGCAAGCGAAATTCGCGCAACAACCGTTAAATTGGAAATCGATGGCGTCGCGTCGTTTCGTCATCCCGCCTTCGAGGCGGGATGACGAACGGCTCGGCGGGAGCCTCGCCCTCCCACCTCTCCGCAAGATCACTCCCCCTCCATCGCCACCAGCGCCGCCCGCGCCTTGCGGGCCTCGTCGCCATCGCCTTTCGCGAGGGCGCGGAACTCCGCGAGCGCTTCCATCGTGCGGTCGAGCTTCACCAGTGAAGCCGCTCGCGCATACCTCGCCCGGTCATGCCCCGCATCCCGGCCCAGCGCCGCGTCGAAACGTTTCACCGCTTCATCGTGCCTGCCCTGCTGCTGAAGCACGTAACCCAGCGCGTAAAACGCCTCGGCGAGCTGCACCGAGTTTTCATCTGGATAGAACACCGCCGCGCTCTCAAACGCGTGCCGCGCCGCTTCCCAATCCACCGGCGTCAGCCGCAGCAGCGCATCGCCGCGCGCGAACCAGACATCGCCGTCACGGCTGTGGAAGCTGTCGCGGTGGGTGAGCTGCGCGAGCAGGTCGGCTGCCTCCCGCCAGCGTTTCTCGCGCACCGCGGCGAAAGCGTCGCCGAGCCGCGGCCAGGTTTTGATGCCGTGCTTCTGCACCAGCGTCGACAAATCCTGCGCCGCCAGCGTGAAGTTGAAGATGGTGTTGCCCTCCTCATCGACCAGCTCCGGCGGCGGCAGTCGGGTGAGGTAGCGCGTGAGCGTGTCGTCGTTTCCCTCGACGTCGATCCGTCGGTACAGCCCGTGGCTGGTGATGCCCTCAACTTCGCCGTCCTCATCGACCAGCGCGCCGCCGCTGGAGCCGGGGTTGGTGTGGGCGCTGGACTGGATGAAGCGGACGGAGCTGGTGCGGCTGAAGTAATCGAAGCCGGTGATGCGGCCTTCGGACATCATGTTGGCACTGACGCCGAACTCGACCGGCGTGCCGATCGAAAACACCCGGCCGCCCACCTTGTCCGGCATCTTCGCCAGCAGATTCAGCGAGGGCGGCCTGATTCGCTCCAGCGCCGCCGAGTCGTTTACCTTCAGCAGCGCAACGTCGCGCTTGTCGTCGGAGTCGACGAGCTTTGCGGTGAGCTGTGTATCGTCGAGCGTGATGACGTGGAAGCGCGGCGCGCCCACAATGGTCAGCTCCCGACCGTCCTCTCGAACGAACGTCCCTTCCCATCGGCCGGTGTTACCCGGCTCGGGCTGGAAACCCAGGACAATCTCCGGACAGGCGGTCATGACGTCGCCCTTGTCAAAATCGACGACGTGATGGTTCGTGACCACCAATCCCTCTTCGCTCACGAAGAATCCGGAGCCTTGGCTCACGAGCTCGTAGGGATACTCGCCGCCGGTCTCGCGGATCATGAACGCGATAGAGACATGGACGCGCACGACGCCCTCGCGGGCGCGGTTACGGCGTTGAAGCCGAACCGGCTCGCCGCGATCGACGAACGCGGCGGGCGGTGAGGCCGCATCCAACTCGGGCGGCTCGTACTTGCCGCGAGTCCAAAGCAAGAGTGCGGCTGTCACGATCGCGAGGCAACCGACGAGCGCGTAGGCCGCGCGGCGCATCGATCGCCGCGGTGGAGGTGCTGTTGTGGTCGTCGGGTTGGCGATCGATGCGCCGGCGACGAGGCACCGCTTGCACAGCCGCCGGCCGTCTTCCTCGATCACCTGCCCGACCGCGAAGTATTCATCGCAGCCGTCGCACGCGACCATCGGGATTGCCTTGTGCGGCCGGCGCGGCGACTCGACCGGCGCGGGCGCGGTGGCCACGGAGCGGTGATGGCCGCAGGCTGGGCAGCGCACGGCATCGCCATCCGACGCGTCGGGCAGGTCCGCCGATTCACCGCACGCTTCACATGTAAAACGAATAGGCATCGCCGCGCTCACCGATGGTGAACGATTCTATCCGCGAGGCCTCTCATCCGAGCCGTTCAAAAATCCACGGCGATGTTGCCGAAGTAGAACGTATCGAGCCGATCGACGCCCGACTCCGGCTGGGCGTCGTACTGGTGCTTGACGCCCATCTTCAGCTTCCAGCTCTTGTCCGACACCAGCGGGATCTCCACCGCGTTGGTCATCACGATGCGGAGGTCGCTGATGTCTTCGAGCGAGGGGTAGACGGTCGTCGAGTGGACGTAGGAGAGGCAGGGGGCGATGTCCACGCGGTAATCGACACCGAACTCGGCGATGGCCTGGTCGTCGTTGCTGCCGTCGTCGAACGACTCGTGTTGATAACCGATACCGCCGCGGACCTTGAGCTCGGTGTCCTTCTCGCGAATGAGGAAGTAACCGAGACCGGTGGTGACGGTGGCGCGGAGGTCGAGGCTTTCGAACTCGTCGTGCTCAAGCTCGCCCTTGAGGTACCAGAAGAGGCGGTCGGTGAGGTCGACTTCCCAGAGCGCGCCGCCGATGACTTCGTTGGCGGTGCGTTCGCCGTTGTCTTTGGAATAGCGGCCGGCGAGGTAAAGGGTCAGGCGGTCGGCAGGCGCCTCGCGCTTGACGACGATGCCGCCGTTGGCGTTGAGGAGCTCACTGTTACCGCTCTGCCCGTTGATACCGGCCTCGACGCGGACCTTCCACTTGGCCCGCAGCGCCACGACCGCGGGGTCTTCCTCGCCCTTGGCCCAGGTGCTGGTGACCTGCTTCACTTCGACGGGCTTGTTGCCGACGATGTCGCCCTGCACGGATTGGGCGCCGGTGGCGGGGTCGAATTGCAGCTTGGCGACGACCTTGTCGCCGGAGTCGAGCTGGATGTTGGCGACATCGTTGGTGGTGATGCCCTTGACCTTGGCGGTGTCGATGACGATGTCGCCGGCGAAGTCGGTCTTGACGTTGATCTTGCCATCGACGATTCGCGTGACGGTGCCGACGATCTTGCTGCCGTCAGCGAGATGGATTTCATCGGCGCGGGCGGACAGCGGGGCGAGTGACACGGAAAGGCAGAGACACAAACTGATGTGACGCAGCATCCGACGCTCCTGAGAAAAAGAACGAATTCCGTGGCGACCGCCGTGGCCGCTGCCGCGTCGCCGCCCGCCGGGCGGGATGTTAGCGGGGTCGTGTGGGGGCCGCAAAACGGGTCGCCGCGGCGGTCGTTCCGGGTCTGCCCTAACTTCCGGGTTTGCTTCACGACCGTATTCCCTAGCCCGTCAGGGCGTTTGTGGGTAGCCACGGGCGCCAGCCCGTGGACCCTGGATGGTCGAGGTTGGCGAGCCCCGTCAGGGGCGACTGACGGGTCGCGAACTCAGTCGCCCCTGTCGGGGCTTGATCATGGTCGGGGCCTCGTTTCCACGGGCTGGCGCCCGTGGCTACCACCAAACGCCCTGACGGGCTACGAATCGCGCGCGTCATCGCCCCCGGAAGATTGGGCACACCCGCCATTCCGGTGATGATTGCTTGTGGACGGCGGGCTTTCGCCGACAATCTGCCCATGAGCATTTTTCACAAGCTGTTCCTGCTGCTGGCGGGGCTGGTGATCGTGCCGCTGCTGGCGGTGGTGGTGGTGCTGATCACCAGCGCCGCGGCGCTGAAGGATGATCTGACGAAGCAGGCGGCGGTCACCGGCGACCTCGTCGCGGGTAAGAGCGGGGCGGCCCTTCTGCGCCAGGTCGAGACGACGCACGTGCGGATCATTCAGGAGAAGGCGGGCCGGCTGGAGGGATTCTTCGACGACATCCGCGCGGCGACGCTGCTCGAAGCCGCGCTCATCAGGCAGTTTCTCACGGGCGATCCCCCGGCGACCCCGCCGTACCCGATTTACACGGAAGAGGAAGTGAACCGGCGCCGCGACAACGATGCGGATTGGCGCCGCGAGGTGTTTGAGAAGCAGCCGTATGCGATGTTCGCGGTGGTGAAGGGCGTTGATGAAGCGGTGGCCCGCGGCGTGATTCAAAGGCTCGGGCAACTCGGCGGATTCTTCGCCCATGCGTTTCGCGAGGTGCCCGGTTGTGCGTCCGCTTACCTCGGGCACCGCGACGGAATCATTTTCGGTTACCCCGGCGGTTCGCGCTTCAGCCCGGACTATGACCCGCGCCAGCGGCCGTGGTACACGCTCGCCAGGGACCGCAAGACCGTCGCCTGGACGCGCGTCTACATCGACCGTGGCGACAACGACCTGATCGTCACCTGCGCCGCCCCGGTGTACGACGCCGATGGCGGGCTGCTGGCGGTGGCGGCGATGGATGTGCGGCTGATCGCGCTGCTGCGCGAGCTCTTCGCGCTGGGCGATCTGCCCGTCGCCGAGGCGATGCTCATCGATGATGAAGGCCGGGTGCGGGTCAGCGCGAAATATGAGAACGGTCAGCCCGTGCTCGACCGGCAGACGATTTTGGAGCCGCCGCTGGTGGCCGATTATCGCGACGCCGCGCTGCCCCAGGTCGTCGCGTCGATCGGCACGGCGGCGGACAGCGGCATCATCGCCGGGCCGCAGACGGGCGAAGATGAAAGCCTCTATATCCATGCGCCGCTGCGTTTCCGCGGCGGCGCGGCCGGCGAAGCGAGCGAGGCGGGCGGCGCCGTCGCGTGGCGCTACATCCTCAAGGTGCCCACCGCGCCGGTCACCCGCCCGGCCCGCGAGATCCGCGCCGATGTCGGCGGCGCGACCGACCAGATGCGCACCGTCATGCAGGATGAAGTCGTGCGCATGGCGGCGCTCGTCGGCGGCATCACCGCGGCGGCCATGGTGGTGGCGATCGGGCTGGCGCTGCTCTTTGCCCGCGGCGCGACCCGGCCGCTCATCGCGATGCAGGACGCCGCCCGCCGCATCGCCGTCGGCGACCTCGATCAGCACGTCGATGTGAGATCAAAGGACGAAATCGGCAGGCTCGGCGACGCGATCAACCAGATGATCGTCGGCCTGCGGGAACGCGTCTTCCTCGAGAGCACCTTCAAGCACTACCTCGCCCCGCCCGTCGTCGAGGAGCTGCTGCGCGACCCGTCCAAGCTGCACCTGGCCGGTGAGAAGCGCGAGCTCACCATCTTCTTCTCCGACATCCGCGACTTCACCAAGGTCAGCGAGTCGCTGCCCGCCGAGACGCTGGTGCAACTGCTCAATGAGTATTTGAGCGCGATGACCGATGCGATCGTGGCGGAGGAAGGCACGCTGGATAAATACGTCGGCGACGCGATCGTCGCGTTCTGGGGCGCGCCGATCGCGCGGGAGGACGATGCCCTGCGCGCCTGCCGGACGGCGCTCGATCACGTGCGCCGGCTACACGCGCTGTGGCCGGCGTGGAAGCAGCGCGGCCTGCCCGTCTTCGACGTGCGCATCGGCATCCACAGCGGCGGGGCCGTCGTCGGCAACGTCGGCTCGAAACAGCGGAAGAATTACACGGTGATCGGCGACGTCGCCAACACTTCCTCGCGCCTCGAAGGCGTCAACAAGCACTACGGCACGCGCATCCTCATCGGTGAGCACACCCGGCGGCAGGCGGGGGACGCCATCATCACCCGCGAGATCGACCTCGTCGCCCTGATGGGCAAGCAGGATGTGGTGCGGGTGTACGAACTCGTGGGATTGACGGGCGAAGTCGACGCCGACCGATTGAAGGCGAGCGCGACATTCGAATCGGCGCTGGCGGCGTATCGCGTCCGGCGCTGGGATGAAGCAGCGGCGGGATTCACGGCGGTGATCGGAATGCTCGGCGATGACGGGCCGTCGCGGGTGTTTATCGAGCGCATCGCTCGCTACCGCACCGATCACCCGCGTGAGGGATGGGACGGGAGCTTCGTCATGCAGGAAAAATGATGTCGCGGCGGAAGCATGGGCTGCTTACTTTGTAGCCGCAACGTCTGCGTTGCGGGTCCGCGGAGAGTCAAGGCGCAAGGCACGCGCACCGCGGACGGTGCGGCTCAAAAAAATAGCCGGTTCACTTCTCGGCCTTGCACCGCTGCAGCGTCATCAGCGTCAGCGCGGTGCCGTACTGCTGGTGGTAATCGTAGAGCGGGTAGTCCCACCAGGAGCCGTCCTTCTCCTGGAGGTCAAGCATGAGCTTGGCAATGTGTCCCTGGAAGTGCGGGCGGTCGGCCTTGGGGAGCTGCTCGATGCACAGGGCGGCGTAGTAGTGGCCGTAGTAATAAAAATAGCCGGCGACCTGGAACCAGGCCTCGTGCGGCACGGGTCGCTTGCGGCCGATGCCGAGCCATTCGTTGCGGGCGATGAGGCGGTCGAGCCATACCTTCAGCACGTGGTCGCTGACCTTCTTCTCGCCGTAGAGCCGCAGCGCGAGGTTGCACGCCTGGCTCCGGCCGAGGCTGCCGCCGGCGCGGTTGATGTCCGCCATCGGGGCGTTCTTGAGGTATTCGCCATAGATATACGTGAAGTCGTTCTTGCGCTGCCGCTGGATTGAGGCGACGGCGCGGGTGACGATTTTTTCAGGGGCGTAGACGCCAATGGCCTTCGCTTCGTGAAATGCGACGAGGACGGTGGCGCTGACGAAGCTGGTCGAGCTGGCGCCGGGCTTCTGCGTGCCGTAGTCGAAATCGTAATAGCCCCAGCCGCCGTCGACGGCCTCGTAGCGGTCGAGGTACTTGATCTGCTCCTTGATGAGCTCGCGCATCTTCTCGATGCGTTCCTTGTTGCCGTCCCCCGGAAGGCGGTCGTGCATGCGGACAAGGGCCTGGATGCCGTAGGCATGGGTCCAGACGTTGTAGAGCAGGATCGCGTCCTGCCTGCGGACCTTGGGGAGGTTTTCAATCAGCCACGCCTCGCCGCGCTCCAGAGCCTTGAGCGCGGCCGGGTCCTGCGATTTTGTTTCGATCAGTGCGGAGACGCACAGCGCGGTGACGGCCGCGCGAAACGCCTGGTGCGAGCCGGGGACGTGGGCGTAGATATTGAGCTCTTTGGTATTGGTCGCGTTGCCCCAGGAGCCGTCCTTGTTCTGATTCTTGATGAGGAACGCGACGCCTTTGTCGATGCCGGCCTGAATCGCCTCCTGCGTGGGTGGAGTAATGGGTTTGGGCTTGGGGCCGGTGACGATGGCGTCGCTCTTGGCGATCTCGGGATCGATAGCGGGCCCGGCGAAGGCGGGGGCGGCGAAAGCACAACAGATGGCGAGAAGAATATGTTTCATAGGAACATTAAAAGTTTCGACTTCGGTCAACCCCACCGGCGGCCGCGTTTCGTTTAGCCGCGGGGCAGAGGCTCGGCGCCGCCCCGCGCGGAGCGTCGGCGGACCTTTGCTCCGCGGCTAAACGCGCATTCCTGCGTCGCTCACCCTGCGCTCACGGCTTGTTCAGCAGCACCTTGTCGCCTTCCTTGATGCCGCTGAGAATTTCCGTCCGGTTGTTGCTGACCTTGCCGACCTTCACGTCCTGCTTGCGGTTCTTGTTTTCGCCTTCGAGCAGGTACACGAACTTCCTGGTGTCATCCGCGTCATCGGTATGGACGGTGCTGGAGGGCACCGTGATCGCATCCTTTTTCTCGTAGGCGGCGAGCTTGACGCTGGCGTTCATGCCGGGCATGACGGCCTCGGATTCGGCATCGAACGTAACGCTGACGACGGCGTCGAAGGAGCCGGGCGCGAGGGGGACGAGGCCGACGGTTTCCAGCTTGGCGGGCAGCGCGACGTCGCCGAACCCGACGGGCGTGGCCTTGCCGGTGATGCCGGGCTTGGCGAAGGAGAGGACGCCCTCGGCGATGCTGGTGCGGACCACGAGCGGGCGCGGGGCGACGACGGTCATCAGCACCATGCCGGGCTTCGCCGCGGCCGAGCCTTCGGCGAGGAAGGGCGCCATGCCGGCGACCATGTTCCAGTTGCCGCGGGCGGCCTGGCCGTAGAACACGATGCCGTCGATGGGCGACTTCACCGTCATCGATCCGCGGTCCTTCCTCAGCTTCTTAAGGTAATCCAGCGACTTCTCGCGGTCGCGGGTCATCTTCTGCACCGCCAGCCGCTGCTGGGCGAGCAGGCGCGGGAAGTTCGAGCGGGCGGTGCGGATGCGCAGCTCGCTGATCTTCTCGTTCTGCTTGGCCTGCAATTCCTCGCGCGGGATGTTCACCTTCAGCGCCTCATCGCGCATCAGCTTCGAGCGCTCGAGGTTGAACTCAAGGCGGGAGATCGTGTCGCGCTGCCGTTTGAGCACGATCTCCTCGGTCTCCTCGGTCAGGTCGTCGGCTTTGTACATCTTCTCGAGCTGGCGCAGCTCTTCCTTCTCGTACGCCAGGTAGTTCTCCATCATCTTCAGGCTCTCATCCGCCATCCGCCGGGCCATCGGCACCTCGGTCTCGAAGTATCGCTTGATATCCTCATCGAAGTACTGCTTGGTCCGCTCGGCGGCGGCGAGATCGATCGGCACTGTCTCCTCCATCATCGAGAGTTGCTCGGTGGCGGCCTGGTATTCGAGGTCGCCGATGGCACGGCTTGCCTCGACGTCCTTGATCGTCTCGTCGATCGTCTTGGTGTCGAACTGGAGGAGCACATCGCCCTTCTTGACGCGGGTGCCATGGTCGATGGCCTTGGCGACGACGAACATCTGCCAGACCTCGGGGCGCAGCGGGACTTCGTGGGTCTGCTTGGACTCGAAGACGCCGGTGAGGGTGAGGTCGATCTTGAAGGGTTCTTTCTTGACGACGTGATGAGCGGGCGGCGCGGGCTTCGCGACCTCGGGCTTCGGCGGGTCCGCGGGCTTGGCCGGCTCGACGGGCTTGGCGGGCTCGGCCTTGGGCGCATCAGGCTTGGGCTTCGGCGCCTCGGCCTTCGGCTGCTCCTTCGGCTTCTCCTCGGCCTTCGTTTCCTTCTGCGGCTCCTTGGCCGCTTCCTTCGCCGGCTCCTTCTTCTCCTCGGCGAACACGGCGCTCGCGGGTCCAACGGTCAATGTCATCGCCAGCGCCAAGGCGCCACAGTATCGCAGCAGGGTCATCATGAATCCTTTCCTCCAAGGCAACAGCGTCGCCGGGGTGAACGAAGAGCGGGACCTAATCAAAGATCGACCTATTCCGCATTGAAATTGATTGCGGCAGACGGTCAACCCACCAGAAACACAGTTTATTCAGCGGCGTTGGGAAAGCCAAGGGGAGAGGCGGAGGGATCAAGGGTGGCACTGACAAGGACTGCTCGGAGGCCTTGTCAGTGGGGTTGTTCATTGCAGGACCGACACTGACAAGCTCCGCGGACTTCGCTTGTCAGTGCCACCCTCTACATGCGTTTGCCCTGCTTGTAATCGAACGGCTCGGCGGGAGCCTCGCGTCCCAAGCTACAATGCCGCGATGCCTGTAGACGTTGCCTACATTTCGCAGGGAAAACTGTTCGTCAAGCGCGGGGCCCGCCCGGCGCAGCTCATCGAGAGCCGGTTCGGGCAGGAGATGATCGACCGCGAGACGCGGGCCCGGCAGAAAAATCAGTGGAAATCCAAGAGCGCGGGCTGGAACGTGCGGGCCGATGGCGGCATGGGGTTCATGGGGATGGGCGGCGAACCCGGTGCCGATCCCGAAGCCCGGCGGATCCACATCACTGCCGTGGCCCGCGGCCACGCCGCCGGCGAAATGCTCTACGCGCTCGACACCGACACCGTCGGCGGCCTGTTTCACTACACGCTCGAAGGTGATGATGAACGCCGGCTGATTCACCATCACGAGTTCCGCGTTCGCGACCTGCACCGGCACCCGACCGATCCGATCGTCGCCTGCTCGGTGCGGCACGATGACGGCAGCGCCAACATCGCGGTGATGCCCGCCGACGGCGGCAAGCTCAAGCCGATCACCGAGGGCGATTCGGTCGACGAATCTCCCGCGTGGGTTCCCGGCGGCGGGCAGCGGCTGGTGTATCAATCGGCGGGCGTTGGGCGAAACCAATTCGGCCAGCCGTTCGGGCTCGGGCCGTACCGCATCGAGATGCTCGACTTGGGCAGCGGCCGGCTCGACACGCTGCTCGAAGACCCGGCTCACGACCTGCTGTTGCCGCGCATGACCGAGGGCGGCGACCTCTACTTCATCCGCCGGCCGTACTACCTGAACGGCAAGCCGCCGACGAACCCGCTCCGCGCCATCGGCGACGTTCTGCTGGTGCCGGTGCGCGTCCTCCAGACGCTGGGCGCGTACCTGAACTTCAAGTCGATGATCTACCGCGGCAAGCCGCTGTCGTCGGCGGGAGGGCCCAAGCGCGAGGGGCCGGACATGCGGTCCATGCTGCTCTGGGGCCGGTTCATCGACGCCAAGCAGGCGGAGAAAATGCTGCGCAGCGAATCGACCGGCTCGCTGGTGGGTCGCGACTGGCAACTCATCCGCCGCGACTCTCGAGGCGGCGAGCACGTCGTCGCCAGCGGCGTACTTTCGTATGACCTCGGGCCCGACGGCGCAGTCATCCACACCAACGGCGGCGGCGTGTACCAACTGCACGCCGATGGCCGCAGCGAGAAGCTGTGCGACGACCGCATGGTCGAGCGCGTGGTGGCGCTGGGGTAAAGCGCGGCGCACTAGCGGTCCGGATTCGTTGCCCTTTCGGAGCCGGACTCTGCGAGTCCGGTCGGCTTCGCGATGCCCGTCCGCGGGCCGAGCGAAGCCGTCGCGAGCGGGGAACGTCCAATGCAGAACGAACGGCTGCCGCGCGAAACGGCTCGCCTCGCTTGCGCGTCGGCAAGCCGTCCGGGTTCGCAGAACCCGGCTCTGAAAAGCACGGTGTTGAAGCGCGTACCCAAAAAGAAAAAAGCCGCGGATCGCTCCGCGGCTTGAAAGGGGGTCACACAGGATTATCGCGGCGGATCAGCGGCCGACGCGGGCCACGGCGGGGCCTTGGGCGTTGTCGAAGAAGCCGGCGGCCTTGATGTTGAACATCTTCTGGAGGTCTTCAGAGCCGGAGAGCTCGAGGCGCTTGCGGTTGTTGTCGAGCTTGTAGATCAGCAGCTTGTGGTTGATGTTGTCGATGATGAAGAGGCATTCCTCGTTGGCCTGGGTGCGGGTGGTGAGGAAGTTCAGGTTCTGCGGGGTGGAGAGGACCATCTCGGCGTGGGCCGAGGGGAGCAGGTCTTTGTCATTGAGGTTGATGGCGAGGGCGGCGGCAAGGACGCAGGCCGAGGCGATCAGGCCGTAGCCGGTGAGTTGAGTCTGGTTCATCGAAAGTTCCCTTTCGTTCGGTGGTGAGTGAGGAGGAGACGGAGGTCAACGCGGCGGATCAGCGGCCGGGTTTTAGCGTCCGCCGCGTTTGCCGCCGCCGACGCCGGTCTTCACGTCGGCCTTGAGGTCGCGGCCGGCGATGACTTCGAGCTTCTCGTTGCCGCCGTTGTACATCACGACCACCATGCGGGCGCTGGTGAGCTCGGTGATGTAGATCGCGTTCATGGTTTTCTGTCCCGTCACTTCGCCGGCGAGCATCACATAATTGCCCGCCGCGCCGCCGAGCTGGGCATGGGTCCGCGCCGGGGTGAGCGACACGATGACCAGGGCCATCAGCAGCACCGCATTCAACGCCACCAGTGCACCTAAGGATTTTCTGTTCATGACGACTCCCTTGGTTGAGGAAACTCAAATGTCAATCGCGATGTTCGCGCTTGGACTTCATGATGCTGGCCGCGACGATGAAGCCGGCGAAGATCACGGCGGCGGCGGGGGTCTTCCAACTGTTGGCGTCGCTGGGGGCGCCGGCCGGTGGTTCGGCCTGGGCCCACGCGAGGCTGGCGAGGGCGAGGACGAGCACGGGGATCAAAAGGAGGAATCGCCGCATGTCATCATCGTACCCCGCCGGGCAAGGCATGTAAATATCGCGGCCTCTAAAGGTATAACGGGCGAAGCGGCGGTTTGTTCGATGGTGCAGGATTTGGG
>Ga0163150_10005581_pt1 | contig 15963 bp, 8 predicted proteins | sample OliLakLV19P2IB_FD_148628 | JGI IMG/M metagenome (GOLD analysis project Ga0163150, IMG submission 148628) | Freshwater microbial mat bacterial communities from Lake Vanda, McMurdo Dry Valleys, Antarctica - Oligotrophic Lake LV.19.P2.IB | ecosystem: Environmental > Aquatic > Freshwater > Lake >...
CCAAATCGCAACCCATTTCCAAACTTATCACTGGAAGTGGGTACAGCCATGAGGCTCATTACTTATTTTGCGATTATCAACAAGAAGAGCTCCCGACAAAATTCGGGACAGGCTGTGTGAGGTGAGAGTCTCAAGCACGGTTCCGTGGGAAGGTGGGGGTGAAACTCCCTCGCCTGACCCGATTAGGTGCAAGTGTAAGGGACGACAGTGCAACCATAAAAATTGACCGCAAGACATCAAAACGACAGGTATAAATATCGACATTCGGGCAGACCTTTTGCCGACACAACAGCCGACCGCTTCGTGTTTTTTTCCCAACGCACAAAACACACTTTCATTTTTTTGCCGACACACAAGACCAACGCAGAAATAAAATGAAAGAGTGTGTTCGCCATCGCTTTGTCAGTCAGCAAAATACAGTCGTTTCATAAAATGGGGAATACTTTAAGAGAGAGAATAAAAAATCTTAACTTTGTGGCGAATGGCTAAAGCAGATTACATAGTTTCATTAATAAAATCTCACTATGATAGTGAACCTGAACGATTCACTACTTTGGCTTTGCAGATTGCTGCTTACGAAGCCAAGATGGGACATTCAATAGTGGCGAATGAAATTAAAACCTTTGTTGATAAAGCCAAGGAAAATAAATTCAAAAACAAAACTTTCACTGGTGACTTACAAGGTTTGCTTCTTGAAAGTCCTGCATTTAACAACCTTTCCGACCTGATTGTTTCAGCAAATATCAAAAGTAAAATCAATCGTATTATTTCAGAGTTTGTTCAGCGTGACAAACTCCATAAACATGATTTGCAGAACAGAAGAAAAGTTTTGCTATCAGGTCCACCAGGGACTGGAAAAACTTTGACTGCATCAATCATTGCTCACGAATTGCGATTACCGCTTTACACTATTCTCATGGACAAAATGGTGACAAAATTCATGGGAGAAACAAGTGCGAAGTTGAGACAAATCTTTGACTTGATTCAGCAAAAACAAGGCGTGTATTTGTTTGACGAGTTTGATGCAATTGGAGGAGAACGGAGCAGAGACAATGATGTTGGCGAAATGCGAAGAGTATTAAATTCTTTTCTACAATTTATTGAAAGAGACACTTCAGAAAGTTTGATTATTGCTGTAACCAATAATCAAAAATTATTAGACACTGCATTATTCAGAAGGTTTGATGATGTGATTGTTTACAAACTTCCAACACCAAAAGAAAAAAGAGAGTTGTTACAAAATCGGTTAGCACGGTACAGCAAAAAAATAAATTTCACTCAACTATTACCCAATATTAATGGATTGAGCCATGCTGAAATTACGCTTGCATGTTTAGATGCCATAAAAGAAACGGTCTTGAATGAGAAGCAGGAAATGAACAATCAGTTAATTCTTAAAACCATTAAAGACCGCAATGCAGCGTATCACAAATAATTCTTTTAGATGGCACAACACAAACACCTTTTCATTAGTGATAATGTAACCACAGACAAATTTAAAACTCCCAAAGGAGGAAGTGATAATTCTTTAATTCCACCCCGACCAAGAGCAAGTCACAGTCGTAAACTCTTGCGACAGTTTCAACAAATCTGGAGAAACAAAGCTGCTTTGCAAGCAAAGAGAACCGCTGAAAGTATTGCAACCAACAAAGGAACTTATATTCAATTTACGAGTGCATTTGATTTTGATTTAGTTACAAAAAGTTTGGAAAATATTTCCAACGGGATTCATTTACTGAATATTCAAGAAGAAATGATTGATGGACAAAAACAAATAAAAGCGTTAGTGTTTGTTCCACATGGTAAGGAAAATTACTTTGTAGCTAAAATTCAAAAATATGAAACTGAAAATTATCGTCAAACAGATAAACCCCAAAATGCTAAACTTGTAAATAGTATTGAAGATATTAGTTTAGCTCTACTTGAAGGTCTTTGGACTGATAACAAAACTTTAATCCCAAGTGCGACAGCAAAATGGTGTGAGGTGTGGCTGAATGTAAAAGAGAACGAAGTAGAAAATCAAATAGCCCTTTTTACTGAAACTTTAAGTGTTGTTGGAATTACTTCAAAACCAAACTACATTGTCTTTCCTGAAAGAGCAGTTGTTCTTATCAATTCCAACAGAGAACAGTTAGTTGAATTAATGTTGAGTAGTGATTTGCTTGCAGAGTTCAGGGCTGGACAAGAAACAGCAGGGTTTTGGATGAATGAAACTTCTGTTGAACAAGAACAATGGGCAGAAGATTTATTGAGCCGATTAAATATTGATGACGATTCAAATATTAAAGTTTGCATTCTTGACAAAGGTGTAAACAATGCACACCAATTACTTCAACCCATCTTATCTAATGCTGATACTTTAACTACAAATCCTGTTTGGAATACAAACGACCATCATCCAACAAGGGGAGGACATGGGACATTGATGGCAGGGTTAGTTGGGTATGGAAAATTTGAAACTGTTTTAGCATCAAGTGATGCTATTTTAATCACACACAAACTTTGTTCAGTAAAAATATTGCCTCCACCAAATCAACCTGAAACTCCAATTGAACTTTGGGGAGATCTAACCTCACAAGGAATTTCAGTAGCTGAAATACAAAACCCTGAAATGGTATTACTGTATTGTATGGCTGTAACTTCAAAGTATGACACAGACAGAGGAAGACCTTCATCGTGGTCAGGTGCAATTGACAATTTAGCTTATGGAGATGGAGAGAGTCAGCGATTGATAATTATTTCAGGAGGAAATTTAGATGCTGACGAAGCTGGAATAAATTATCCCGATTCAAATTTTGTTTCATCAATTCAAAACCCTGCTCAATCATGGAATGCTTTGATCGTTGGAGCATACACAGTAAAAATTTTAGTGAATGACCCACGGTTTAGAAATCATACTCCAATTGCAAACGAAAATGAATTGTCGCCATATAGCACAACATCATTAGTTTGGGAATCAAAGTGGCCAGTGAAACCCGATGTTGTTTTTGAAGGGGGAAATTTATTACAAGCCCCAGATGGTTCTGTAACAGGACACGATGATTTGGATTTACTTTCTACTTCAAAAAGTTTCAACATAAAACCATTTGACACTATAAACGCAACGAGTGCCGCTACTGCACAAGCATCTTGGTTCGCTGCAAAAATTGCTTATCTGTATCCCGAAGCGTGGGCAGAAACTATCAGAGCATTAGTTGTTCATTCCGCTTCGTGGACACCTGAAATGTTTGCTCAAATGAATGTAAACAGTAACAGCAGAGGCGGTGACTATAAAAAACTATTGAAAGTTTTTGGTTATGGTGTTCCTGATTTAGAAAAAGCACTTTACAGCAGTGAAAGTGCTTTGACATACATCACACAAGAAACTATTCAACCATTTGCTTTCAAAATAAAAGATGGAAGGACAACATCTAAAACAGAAACAGAGGATGTTCACTTTTATAAACTTCCTTGGCCAAAAGACCTTTTGCTTTCGTTGGGAAATCTTCAAGTGAAATTAAAAATCACTTTGTCTTATTTTATTGAACCCGGTGCAGGTGCTATCGGATGGAAAGACAAGTATCGTTATTCATCATTCGGTTTACGCTTTGATATAAATAATGTGAGTGAGACGCTTGAACAATTTAAGAAAAGAATCAATAAAGCAGCAAGAGAAGAAGATGAAGTAATAAGTGGAAATTCAGGCAGTGATAGATGGAAAATTGGAAGTAACAATAGAAGCAGTGGCTCAATTCATTCTGACTATTGGGAAGGAACAGCAGCAGATTTGGCGACTTGTAATTTAATTGGGATTTTTCCAGTTGTCGGTTGGTGGAAAGAACGAAAACATTTAGGCAAAGTAGAAAATGAAGCACGATACTCGTTAATCGTTTCGTTGGTAACAGAAGCCCAAGAGATTGACCTTTACACAACGGTTAGTGCAATGATTGAAACACCGATTGAAATTAGAACACTATAAGCCAACGCACAAAAAATACACTCTTAAAAAACGCACAAGCCAACGCTACAAGCAATTTTTTTAAGAGTGTATTTTTTTCGCCACCCAAGAAAAAATCATTTTTAAAATTTTCCAACGCTTCAAAAAAAAATTAAAAACCCAAACGCACAGCCGACACTCAATGACACGACAACTCGACAATCACAATGGTTTACAATCAGAGTGGACAAGAACACCAGCTGCCAACAGCACCTACCCAAAAGGCGGGGTTTCGTGTTCCAAAGACAGTTTTGTGGTTAATGGAAGTTAGGTTTTTCCCCGCCTGAATGACGTAGTCGGGCAGGAAATGAAGTTTTCCCGCTTAGGCGGGACAAGTTGTGGTAAAAGTCCCGCCCTTCGGGTAACCGCCAACCGTGTGTGACTTGAATCATCCCTCAAAAGATGAATGCTCTTTAACAGATGGAAGACTTTGACAATTAACAAGAACGAAATCCGGACCGAGTGAACTGGTGAAGGAATCCGGTGTTGAAATTCAAAGAGAGGCCTTCCGAAGACGATGTCCAGAAGCTGTTTTCAAACCACCTTTTACTGCATGGCGTGGAAATATACGTGTGGTGAACGAAAAGGAAAAACGGGAACTTGATTCCTGTAGGTGTGCTATGAAAAGTGTAATGAAAATGACGTTTTCATATTCAAAAGCCATTGTATGACTCAAGCTACATGAATTTCGATAGGTCAGGAAGGCCTTCTCTTATTAAACAATTTCAGCGTATCGCTTTTTACGTTCTGGATTTTTTACTGTCCAGAATGCGGACATAATTGTTCCGGTCATACGCTGTAGGATCCGGGATATGTTGTTGGCTTAGAAGTCCCCGGAATGATGGTAGATTTTCAAATCCTTTAAGATCCATGTAGGATTTCAAATCATCCAGGATTAAATTGATCGCGGGGATCCCAATACGGTATAAGACGGAAGCCACCATAGCTACATCCGCGCCGGCCAACAAATATTTAATCAGTTCATCAGCACCATGAACCCCGGTGGTGGCAGCCAGCGAAACCGGGACACGCCCATACAACATAGCAATCCATAACAGAGGCAATCGAATTTCGGAGGGATGGCTAAATTCCAGGTTGGGCAGGATAGTCAGTTTGTCAATATCAAAATCAGGTTGATAAAACCGATTAAAAAGAATCAAGGCATCAGCACCGGCTTGATGCATTTGCCCGGCCATATTTCCCAAAGCGGAAAAATAGGGGTTGAGTTTTATTGCAAGCGGAAGTTTTACCGTTTTACGCACCAATTTTATAATATCAATATACCTGCTTTCAACGTCTGCGGCAGTAAGTAGGATGTCCCCGGGAATATAATACACATTTATTTCAAGGGCATCCGCACCTGCTTGTTCAATATCCTTAGCATACTCAATCCATCCTTCCGGTGTAATTCCATTGAGACTGGCGATGATGGGTATATCCACCCGCTCTTTGGCCCGGTGTATAATCTCCAGATATTCCTGGGTATCGACTGAATAATCGTCCAGTTCGGGAAAAAAATCGCCAGCTTCTGCAAAAGCATTGGTCGTCGATTGTTTGATCCGTTCCAATCGTGCTGCGTCCTTCCGGAGTTGTTCTTCGAATAAAGAAAACAATACGACTGCTCCTGCACCGGCATCTTCCATCTGAATGATGTTGTGAATGTGTTCAGTCAGCGGATTAGCTGAAACCACCAGGGGCGATTTGAGCTGTAAGCCCATGTAATTTGTTTTTAAATCGATCATTAGCTAAATATTGAACTGAATAAAGTGATTAATAAACCGGTTGAAATAATTTTGCCCCATATCCGGCCATATCTTCATAGGTTTTCCACCGGAGATCGACGATTTCCTGGGCGAGATTCATCAATTTTTCCGCCTCCTGCGGTTGGGTTTGAGTGAGTACTTTATACCGTAGTTCGTTGTATGCGTATTCTTTGAACGGGATATAGGGTTTGGGTGAATCCAAAACAAATGGATTTTGATTATTCTTTCTCAAAACCGGATTGTACCGAATCAGTGGCCAGTAACCACTTTGAACTGCTTTTTTTTGCTGGTCCAATCCTTTTTCCATCTCAATGCCGTGTGCGATACAATGGCTATAGGCCAGGATCAGCGAGGGTCCATTATAAGCTTCCGCTTCACGCATCGCCAGTAAGGTTTGTTGTGGGTTGGCCCCCATAGCCACTTGGGCGACATAGACATTACCATAAGAAATCGCCTGCATAGCCAGGTCCTTTTTACCCACCCGTTTACCTGCCGCTGCAAATTTAGCTGTAGCTGCAGTTGGAGTGGCTTTTGACATTTGACCACCGGTATTTGAATAAACTTCGGTATCCAATACCAGGACATTAATATTCCTTCCGGTCGATAAAACATGGTCCAAACCTCCTGAACCAATATCATATGCCCAACCGTCCCCGCCAATCAACCATACACTGCGTTGGATCAGATGATCTGCAACTGATAAAAGATGTTTTGCATCCTGAGTATTTAACCTGGATAAAGCAGACTTGAGCAAATCCACCCGGTATCGTTGATCTGCTATTCCACTTTCCGTGGTTTGATTGGATGTCATAAGGTCGTTTATTACCTCTTCACCCAGATCCGGTTTTAATTTATTCAACAATTGATGGGCCATACTCAATTGTTTATCTGCCGACAGCCTCATACCCAAGCCAAATTCAGCATTGTCTTCAAACAAGGAATTGGACCATGCAGGTCCCTGACCTGCTTTATTTTTTGTCCAGGGTGTCGTGGGCAGATTTCCACCGTATATAGAGGAACAACCGGTCGCATTGGCTACCAACAACCGGTCGCCAAACAATTGGGTCAATACTTTGATATAAGGGGTTTCACCACATCCGGCGCATGCCCCTGAAAACTCGAATAAGGGTTGAAGAAATTGTACACCATGTACTGTAGAATAATTGATGGCCGGTCTTTCATTCTCCGGTAATGCTTCAAAAAACCGGATATTTTCACGTTCCCTGTCCAGGCTCGTCTCTTTATCCTCCAGGCGGATCGCTTTTAGTTTGCGGTCCTGCGGATCTGTGGCCGGACACACTTCATTGCATAGATTGCAACCTGTACAATCTTCCAGGTAAACCTGCAGGGTATATTTGGTTTCCGGAAAGCCACGCGCATTGATAGCCGCCGATTTAAATGATTCGGGGGACTGATCGAGGTAATCCACATGATAAAATTTTGAGCGAATCACACTGTGCGGGCATACAAAGCTGCAATTGCCACATTGGATACAGAGGTCGGGTTGCCATACTGCAATCCGATCCGATATATTTCTTTTTTCCCATTGAGTCGTTCCACTGGGGTAGGTGCCGTCTGAAGGCAGGGCACTTACCGGGAGGCTATCTCCCAGACCAGCCATCATGCGCTGGGTTGTTGTCCTTACAAATTCAGGTGCATGAACCGGAATTTGATAAGCAGAAAATTCCTTTCCTGTGATCACATCCGGAACAAGAAGTTCAAACAGATTTTCCAGGGTTTGATCGACTGCCTTAAAGTTTTGAGCAATGACCTTCGGCCCTTTTTTGAAGTAGGTCTTTTCAATGGCTTTTTTAATTTGTTTGATCGCTTGTTCTTTGACCAATACACCGGATAACGCGAAAAAACAGGTCTGCATGATCGTATTGATACGTCCGGTCATACCTGTATTGCGTGCTACTTCGCTGGCATTGATGATAAAACACTTAATTCTTTTTTCAATGAGTTGTTTTTGCACCCGCAGTGGGAAACGGTCCCATACTTCATGAATATCGTACGGACTATTGAGCAAAAAAGTGGAGCCATTTTTTGCATAATGCAGCATGTCTTCGTGAAACAAAAAATTAAATTGGTGACAAGCTATAAAATCTGCAGAGGTTATGAGATAGGGTGCTTGTATGGGTTCTTTCCCGAATCGAAGGTGTGAAACGGTTTTAGCGCCGGATTTTTTTGAATCGTAAACAAAATAACCCTGGGCATAAAGCGGGGTATTTTCCCCAATGATCTTAATGGTGTTTTTATTGGCTCCTACTGTACCGTCGGCCCCTAAACCAAAAAACAAAGCCTGGGTCCAGGAAGATTCATCGAGCGAAAAATAAGGGTCAATCTCCAGGCTGGTAAAACTCACATCGTCTGTAATGCCTATAGTGAAATGGTTTTTAGGTGATTCCGATTTTATATGGTCAAATACGGCTTTGACCATGGCCGGGGTAAATTCTTTGGATCCCAGGCCATAACGTCCCCCGAAAATTTTTGGCATAGCATTAATTAATCCCCGCGACAAACCTTCCACCAAACTCACAAGCACATCCTGATACATGGGCTCTCCGGATGCCCCAACTTCTTTGGTCCGGTCCAACACCGCTATTGATTTGACAGTGACTGGTATTTTTGAAAGAAATTCTTCCACAGGGAAAGGCCTATACAACGTGATTTGAATTACCCCTGTTTTTTCTCCATAAAGATTGAGGTATCCGGAAGTTTCCTTAGCGGTGTCCGCACCAGATCCCATGATGATGATCACCCTGTCCGCATCCGGTGCACCCTGGTATCGAATTGCTTCGTATTTTCTCCCAGTCAGGGAGTAGAATTTGTCCATCTCTTCCTTCAATATGGAAGGGATACGGGCATAATAATTATTTACTGTTTCCCTTCCCTGAAAATAGACATCGGGGTTTTGAGCAGTACCCCGGATAAAAGGATCATTTGGATTTAAAGCCCTTTTGCGGTGAGCGAAAACCAAATCGTCATCAATCATGCCCCGGATCTGTTGATCTGACAGTAATTGAATTTTACTTACTTCATGCGATGTCCTGAATCCATCAAAGAAATGGATAAAAGGCACCCGGGCCCTTAAGGTTACCGCTTGAGTAATTAACGCCATATCATGCGCTTCCTGGACATTGGCCGAAGCCAATAAACCAAACCCAGTAGTGCGGGCAGCCATAACGTCCTGATGATCGCCAAAGATCGAAAGACCTTGCGCTGCTAGCGCCCTGGCAGCCACGTGAAAAACCGCAGAGGTTAGTTCGCCCGCAATTTTATACATATTGGGCAACATCAGCATTAATCCCTGGGAAGCAGTAAACGTAGTGGTCAGTGAACCCGTCTGTAAAGCTCCGTGTACCGTACCGGCAGCCCCACCTTCACTTTGCATTTCGATGACTTCAGGCACATTCCCCCAAATATTGGTCATTCCTTTAGCAGACCATTCGTCCGCCAGTTCAGCCATAGTGGAGGAAGGAGTGATGGGATAAATGGCGCATACTTCATTGACCCGGTATGCGACATATGCCGCTGCTTCATTGCCGTCGGTAGTAATGATATTATTATTATTATTATTATTTGTTTCCATGGTCTTCAATTATTCGCTGGTCATTTCTATAGCGTGGCAGGGACATTGTTCAAAACAGACCCCGCAACCTGTGCACAAATCATAATCAAACTGATACCGGTTGCCCGGGCCCAATTTGATAATAGCTTCCTCCGGACAAGCACCAAAACATCCATCGCACTCAAAACAATTGCCACAGGAGAGGCATCGCTGGGCTTCATACTGAGCTGCCTTATGGGTCAAACCAGTTACGATTTCATCAAACCCTTTGTTAGCCGTTTCCGGGTGAAGGTGTGGTTGTTGACTTACCGGTGCCTGAGTGCGGAACCAGACTTGTAACTGATCAAAAGTTACTAAAGGGTTGCCTGGCGGTTTCTGGTATATACTTGCTTTTAACCAGGCATCAATATTACGGGCAGCTTTTTTACCGTGTCCTGTAGCAATAGTTACCGATCGTTCGCTGGGTATCATATCCCCTCCGGCAAAAATCCCTGGGCAACCGGTCATCATGTAGTGATCCACCAATACGGTGCCATCCTCATTCAGTTTAATTCCGGGTACCCCCCTTAAAAATCCTGTCTCCGTATCCTGTCCCAATGCCAGGATCAACGAATCCGCTTCCAATGTTTCAAAAATTCCTGTTGGTACCGGTTTACCCTGTACGATATCCATCTGCTCTACGGTGATGGAATTACCCTCAAAATTTTTAATGGTGCGAAGCCAATGGATTTTTACGCCTTCACTCAATGCCTCATCCGCCTCAAATTCATGGGCGGGCATATGTTCTTTGTCCCTCCGATAAATAATCAAAGCGTCCTGCACACCCAATCGTTTAGCTATCCTGGCCGCATCCATGGCCGTATTGCCCCCTCCGTAAATGGCTACCCTGCGTCCCAGATGTGGCTTGAGGCCCATTTCCACCTCTTTTAAAAAAGTCACGGCATCCAGTATTTTAGGTGCTTCGCGGGCTGGTATCTCCGTCTTTTTACCGATGTGTGCACCTATCGCAATAAACACTGCATCAAAACCACCAGAAGTCATTTCTGCCAATACATCCTGCACTTTATAATTTAATTTAAAGCGCACACCCAGGTCTTCAATTTTTTTGATTTCGGATTTTAATATAACTCTGGGTAACCGATAGGCAGGGATACCAAAATTCATCATACCACCAGCAACCGGACCTGCCTCGTATACTGTGACTTCATGGCCCAGCCTGGCTAAATGAAAAGCGGCAGACAAGCCACTGGGGCCAGCACCAATAATCAGAATTTTTTTGCCTGATGATGCGGTTGGTTTTACGAAAGACCAATTTTGTTCAATTGCAAGGTCCCCTAAAAATCGTTCCACGGCGTGAATGCTCACCGAGGTATCCATTTCAGCGCGGTTGCACGAAGATTCGCAGGGATGATAACACACTCTGCCGTGTATAGCTGGCATTGGATTTTCTTCGGTGAGTTTTTCCCAAGCCTCTTTAAAACGGCCGGCTTGCACTAAGCCCAACCAGGCTTGAATGTTTTCACCGGCAGGACAAGCATGGTTACAGGGTGGCAGAAAATCGTGGTATTCGGGTTTCTGTTTTCTGACAGGACCTGTACCTGCACTATGACCGGTCAGATCGGGAATTTGGGTGAGATCTGTTTTTAATTGGACCATGGGGCAATAAAAATTTTTAATAATTAAATTCAATTAACCGCGGTGTTTCAATGCTCATCTTCCAAAGCAGCGTGAGCAGCAGCTAATCTTGCAATCGGGACGCGGAACGGTGAACAACTCACATAATTCATTCCAATCCGATGACAAAATTTTACACTTTCCGGGTCACCACCATGCTCCCCACATATCCCGACTTTCAACCTGGGTTTGGTTTCACGGCCCTCCTCGGTACCCAGTCGGATTAATTTGCCCACACCATCCTGATCAATCGTTTGAAATGGGTCTTCATTTAAAATTTTCTGATCCAGGTAAGCCGGTAAAAAACCGCCAATATCGTCCCGGCTGAATCCAAAACTCATTTGGGTCAAATCGTTGGTACCAAAACTGAAAAAATCGGCAGCCAATGCCATTCTTTTAGCCTTGATCGCTGCCCTGGGCGTTTCGATCATGGTCCCATATAGATAAGGGATCTTTTTTATTTTTTTGGCTTCGCATACTTCTTTATACACCCGGTCAACGATAACCTTTTGATGGATCAATTCCTGCACGGCTACCGTCACGGGTATCATAATTTCAGGAAAAGCTTTTTTACCGGCATGGATCATTTCAGCTGTCGCTTCAAAAATAGCCCTGACCTGCATTTCAGTAATTTCAGGATAACTGATTCCCAGGCGGACGCCCCGATGTCCAAGCATAGGATTGTTTTCGTGTAAAGACAGCACTCTCCTCCTCAAAACACCCAGGCTGATACCCAATTCCCTGCTCAGTTCTTTTAATTTTTCCGCATTGTGGGGAACAAATTCATGTAAAGGAGGATCCAGCAACCGGATAGTAACCGGGAGACCTTCCATCACTTGCAGGGTATTTTTTATATCTTTTTTTACATACTTAAACAATGCTTTCAGCGCGGATTTACGTTCTTCGGTGGTTTTACTGACAATCATTTTTCTTAATAAAAACAAAGGTTGTTCACTGCCTGAACCATAAAACATATGTTCGGTGCGGAACAAACCAATTCCCTCAGCTCCGAATTTTAATCCCTGGGCTGCATCCTGGGGAGTTTCGGCATTGGCCCGTACACCCATCGTTTTGGTTTTGTTGACCAACTTCATAAACTGGTTATACGAGATATTTTTATCCAGATCGATATCCACCAAAGGCAGGCTTCCACCATACACAAAACCTTTTGTTCCATTCAGGCTGATCCAATCCCCTTCGTTTATTACAGTCCCATTTTTCGTTTTGAGTAATTTGGACTCATGGTGAATTTCTATATCACCGCAACCGACAATACAACATTTTCCCCAACCACGGGCTACTAAGGCAGCATGAGAGGTCATTCCACCCTTGATAGTAAGGATCGCCTGGGATTTATGCATACCGTCTACATCTTCAGGAGAGGTTTCTTCTCTAACCAATATCACCGGTTCCCCCTTGTGGGCCCAGTCCACCGCATCCTGCGAGGTGAAGACCACCCTGCCTTTGGCACCGCCAGGTCCGGCAGGAAGTCCTTTTGCTAATACAGGATTAATCAGCTCGGCTTTGGGGTCCAGCATAGGCAATAACAATTCCACTAATTGATTTGGGGCAACCCGTTTCACAGCGGTTTTGCCGTCGATCAGCCTCTCCTGCTGCATTTCGATGGCCATTCGCACGGCAGCTACTCCATTTCGTTTACCAACCCTGCATTGCAACATATAGAGTTTACCTTTTTCAATGGTAAACTCGATGTCTTGCATATCCTTATAGTGCTTTTCTAACCGTTTTTGGTAACCATGCAGTTTTTGGTATAAACCAGGCATAAGCGTTTCCAGGGTCTCCAGGTTTTGACTTTGTGCATTTTTTGAATACGCATTAATAGGAGCAGGAGTGCGTATACCGGCAACTACATCTTCACCTTGTGCATTGACCAGGTATTCACCATAAAATTTATTTTCACCTGAACCGGGATTCCGGGTGAAAGCCACGCCAGTGCAGCTGTCCAATCCCATATTACCAAATACCATAGCCTGAATATTGACTGCTGTACCCCATTCATCGGGGATCTTTTCGATTTTCCGGTATTCCACAGCGCGCTTTCCATTCCAACTGCTGAATACGGCACCAATGCTTCCCCATAATTGTTGCATTGGATCATCCGGAAAAGCTTTGCCCAGTGTTTTTAGTATGGTCCGTTTGAACTCCTTAATTAATTGTTGCAACTCGGCGACCGTTAGTTCTGTATCACTTTTATGACCTCCTGAATGTTTTATCGCTTCTAATTGTTCATCCAGCATTTTTCGAATTCCTTTTCCCCCTTTTGGCTCGATGCCGCTACCCTTTTCCATCACCACATCGGCATACATCATGATCAGTCTTCTATAAGCATCTAAAGCAAACCTTTCGTTGCCGCTGTGTTTGATCAGGCCTTTAATCGTTTTATCATTTATTCCGATGTTCAATACTGTTTCCATCATGCCTGGCATAGACCTTCGTGCACCGGATCTGACGGACAAGAGCATAGGATTATCCGGATCGCCAAAAACCTTCCCGGAAAGTTTTTCCATTTTCGACAGGGCCGCAGTTACTTGGATTTGTAACTCTTTGGGATACGTCTTTTTATGCTGATAAAAATAGTTGCATATCTCTGTTGTGATCGTAAAACCCGGTGGCACCGGTAAACGAAGTGCAGGATGACCGGCCATTTCAGCCAGATTGGCTCCTTTTCCACCTAATAAATTTTTCATGGATTCATTGCCATCTGCCTGATTTCCACCAAAAAAATACACGTATTTGGTTGATTTGGTTTGTTTTGCCATAGTAGATTTGTTTATTACGACTACATAGTTAGCAGGGTAAATGGTATGGAACCAAAACAACAATCATCCGACCGGCTGATTAAAGTCATAACATGGAAATCGCAGGATTATGCTTTTCTGGAAATATACTGAAACCAGCCTGCCTCTTTTTATCCAAACCGTGTTATAGGTAATGTAAGGTTTTGAGAAAGTTGCTAAACCATACCAATCCGATTTTTAGACTTAAATTTGAGATTGTACATTTAAAATTTATTACATGAAATCAGTATTCATCACTTTGGCTTGTTTTTTAGCCGTTGTTTCCGGCATTCAGTCCCAGGAAATTGGAATCATCATGGGGACCGCAAGGCATATCATGCAGGAAGACGTAGAGGCCGGACTGATACGTCTCAAAGAATTGGGTATCCGTCATATTGAAGGTGCAGGTTCACGCACCATGAGCCGGACAGACTATAAAAAATTGTTGGACAAGCATGGTTTTGATGTAGTAGCTAGCGGGGTCAATTTTGAAAGGCTTGAAGTTGCGGATAGCATCAAGACGATCATCGACAACATGAAATTTTATCAAGCTGAATACGCGGTATGTTATTGGATTCCTCATAAAGGAGACGATTTTACATTTGCCGATATGGAAAAAGGGGTCGCTGTTTTTAATAAAGCAGGTAAACAATTTGCAGATGCCGGTATTTCCCTGGTCTATCATCCACACGGTTATGAATTCCGTCCCTATGATGGGCCGGGAACCATGTTTGATTATATGATGGAAAAGACCGATCCCCGTTATGTCAATTTTCAGATGGATGTGTTCTGGATCAGGAATCCAGGGCAAAACCCGGCGGCTATACTGAGAAAATATCCCGGTCGGTTTCCACTGACACATCTTAAAGACCGGATGATCGGGTCCATTGATAACCAAAATGGTCGTCAGGACAAGGAAAGAAATGTCGTGCTGGGACAAGGAGATGTCAATATAGCTGAGGTGATGAAAGCTGCCCGTGAGACTGGGGTAAAATATCATCTGATCGAAGATGAATCAGCCAGGGCAATGACCCAGTTGCCTATGCACCTGCAATACCTTCGCTCCATAAATTATGATGTCCAGGCCGTTGAATTATCTGTCATGGCTTTGAGGAAAGCTATGCTTGCTCCGGATTCACTCACACTGCGAAATCTGACTTGTAATGAACTCACCTATGGTCATTCCAGCGGATTGTTGGAAAGCCGGGATGTTTTTGTCCAGAACCTGGCCAGCAAAAAAGTGGACTTTACGTCGCTGGATTTAAAAGATCAGGAAGTTACCGTAAAAGGGGATATAGCCTGGGTGCGCCATCATATGCTCGGCAATGTAGTAGACAATGGAAAAACCAATGCTGTAGATATTAAAGTCCTTCAGATATGGACCAAAGAAAATGGTTTCTGGAAATTATTAGCCCGGCAGGCTGTGAAATAATCGCGGTTTAAATTAAAATTTCATTTTTACAGGGCTCTTTGTTTTCAAAACAATCCAAATTCTGTATGGTAGTGTCGGCTATATTGATTAAAGCAGTATCTGTCAGGAAGGCCTGATGGCTGGTGATGAGTACATTCCGGAAACTTAACAGGCGGGCTATCGTATCGTCCTGAAGGATATCGTCCGAATGATCTTCAAAAAACAAACCTTCTTCTTCCTCGTATACATCCAGTCCTAAAGATCCGATGTGGCCGGTTTTTAAAGCATCGATCACATCTTTGGTGTTGACCAACAGGCCCCGGCTGGTATTGATTAACATAACACCAGACTTCATCAACTTAATAGCAGATGAATTAATCATATATTTCGTTTTCTCCGACAGCGGAACATGGAGGCTGATGATATCGGCTTGTTTGTATAATGTTTCCAGGTCGGTGTAGGTCACCGGACAGGTCCTTTTTAATTCTTCATTTTCCACCACATCATAAGCCAGGATCCTGCAACCAAAACCATTTAAAATTTTAGCCGCCACTCTTCCGATCTTTCCTGTCCCGATAATGCCTACGGTCTTACCATTCATATCAAAACCAACCAATCCATCCAAAGAAAAATTCAGATCCATGATCCGTTGATGAGCACGGATTAATTTTCTATTAAGGGTGAGCATGAGTGCCAGGGAATGTTCTGCAATGGCATGTGGGGAATACTCCGGCACCCGCGCGATACGAATACCCAATTTCGCGGCGGCT
>Ga0163150_10005583_pt1 | contig 15958 bp, 23 predicted proteins | sample OliLakLV19P2IB_FD_148628 | JGI IMG/M metagenome (GOLD analysis project Ga0163150, IMG submission 148628) | Freshwater microbial mat bacterial communities from Lake Vanda, McMurdo Dry Valleys, Antarctica - Oligotrophic Lake LV.19.P2.IB | ecosystem: Environmental > Aquatic > Freshwater > Lake >...
GTCCGGCACCGCGCACCAAGATCGGCCGCGGCGTCGCCACACGCATGCTTGCATGACCCTGATCGACCACTCGATAAAGACCCTGGGAACTCTGTTCCCGGGGTCGGATTTTTATGCACTCTCAGCGTTGGACAAATTCATCATGCAGGCGTAGCGTGATGCCCAGTACCCATAGGCCACCACGAGCCCGTGGGATAGGTATACGGTGGAGGAAGCTTTTATAGGGGCCACCAATGAGGAGAAGTATCCTAATCCTGCTGGCGGTAAATGCGCTCTGCGCAACCGCTGTCGGTCCGCCGACGAATGTGCGGGCTGCGGAGCTTTCCATCCGACAGCTTGTCACGCAGACTAAGAAGATCCCCGTTGCCCTCTGGCGCGCGACCAGCGTAACGGTACAGATCGATGAGCACGACCTTGTCGTCGAGTTCCGCGTATCTGAAGGCGACAAGCGACAAAAAGAATCGCTACTCGCGTTCATCGAGCTCGCGAGTGAGTTCGGCGAACGTGAAAAGATACATCGCGTGCTTTTATTCGCGGCCGACACCGACTGCGAACCCGACTTGCGAGGATGTAGCTTTACATTGGGCAAGCCGCTACCGGCTCTCGGAAAGCCGGTAGCTGCGCGCACGAGGTAGATCAGTGGCACTCCAAAAAGAACCCTCGGCATCGCGCCGGGGGTTTATTTTTATTGAGTTCGTTCAGGAGAAACACTTTTCTGATCCCTCAAAATATCGCGGATCTCGCTGAGTAATTTCTCTTCTGTCGATACTGGCACCGGAGGCTCTTCCTCTTCTTTTTTCTGGAATCTCCTGAGTACGTCAGAGAATATCTTGAACATCGCAAATATCGAGAGTCCCACGATGAGGAAATTGAGTGTCGCTTGCAGTAGATGTCCGTACGCGATGACAAGCGCAGGAGTCGTGGTACCGGCGAGTGTCGTCGCTGGCCGGATCGTATAGGCCCAGTTCGAGAAATTCACGCTGTTCGTGAGGAGCGATATCATCGGCATGATGATGTCGGCCACAAGGGAGTTCACAATAGCGCCGAAAGCAGTGCCTAATACCACCGCGACAGCTAGTTGGAAGGCATTACCTTTCGCGGCAAATTTCCAGAATTCCGAAAAAAAACCGCCTACTTTTTTCTCTATTCCCCACCTTTTCATACCGGGAACTCTACCACATGCCCTCTTGCGTTGCATTTGGGGGGTCGTTCCTATATATTGGGTTCACGCCCAGTCTTGTGCGGGGCTCGCCCAGGAGGGGCGATTTTATTTACCAGGTTCCCTTAATAGAAGGACGGTTCATACTTCCCTGCCGGATAGACCACGGTAGAGTAAGCAGGAAAGCGCCGTTCCCCCATTCATGGCAACAGAAACCGAAAAGAAGGTCGTCGTAGACGACTCGGACGAAGTAGTAGAGGAAGTAAAAAAAGGTCCGATGACGGAGTTCCTCGCGAACTCCCCGAAGGCACCCGTCATAGACGATGTCGTAGAAGGCCCCGTGGTCGCGCTCGGTCGCGCTCGCGTATTCGTAGACTTGCCGCCATTCGGCACGGGCATCATCTACGGTCGTGAGTACCTCTCTGCACGCGAGACACTGAAGAATGTTCACATCGGCGATCTCGTGACCGCAAAGGTCGTGGGTACCGAAAATGACGAAGGATATATCGAACTCAGCTTGCGAGAGGCACGCCAGGCACTCATCTGGAATGAGGCCGAGGTCGCCGCTCAGAAGAAATCCGTTTTCGAGCTCGCCGTCACCGACGCGAACAAGGGCGGACTCATCATAAATTGGAACGGTATCGCAGGATTCCTTCCCGCATCCCAGCTCTCCCCAGCGCATTACCCACGCGTCCCCGATGGAGACAAAGACAAGATATTCGTCGAGCTCAAAAAGATGGTGGGCACGAAGCTCGAGGTCATGGTCATTACGGCATCCCCGAAGGAGCAAAAGCTCATCTTCAGCGAAAAGGGTGCAGGTACGTCAGAACGCGCGTCTCTCGTAGAGAAATACCACGTCGGCGACGTCGTGGATGGAGTCGTCACTGGTGCAACAGAGTTCGGCGTATTCGTAAAGATCGAAGATGGGCTCGAAGGGCTTGTGCACATTTCAGAAATGGATTGGGCACTCGTCGAGAATCCGAAAGTGCGCTACAAAGTTGGTGAGCCCGTAAAGGTAAAGGTTATAGAGATAAAAGATTCGAAGGTCTCACTCTCTATCAAGGCTCTCGTTGACGACCCATGGAAAGCCGCTGCTGCTAAATTCACGAAGGACCAACAGGTAGACGCTGTCATCATCAAGTACAACAAGCATGGCGCGCTTGCCTCAATAGAGGAAGGTGTCGCGGGACTCGTGCATATCTCCGAATTCGCGAGCGAGGACGAGCTTCGACAGAAACTCGAGCTTGGCAAGGTGTACCCGTTCACTATCACCTTCTTTGAACCGAAGGAGAGACGCATGACTCTCAAGCCGCTCCCGTAGTACGTCGTGATACCGGAAAAACCGCGCCTTGAGCGCGGTTTTTTCATGTTGCGTTCATTTGTGGAAAGCTACGATACGCACTTAATCGGTAGCGAACTCTTAGTATGTCAGAAATCGAAAAGGAATTGGAGAAGAAGGCAGACGATCAGGCAGCCGGCGGAATCGACAATTCCACCACCAAGGGTGACCTCGAGAGGGAGGAGAAGACCAACGAGGACGCCCGCGAATAGATCGCACCATGGAAAAAGGACTGGAGCATTTTCGCTTCCAGTCCTTTTTTTCGTGCCGCTTTCATGTCGCACACTCCTTCGCGGTAGGCTGTGTACCGCGCGTGACCGGCAGAATACGGCGTTCACAAATACTCGATGCCCATGTTTCGATAAGAATGAACGGAGCACAGCGCCGCGCATCCTTGTATGCGCAAATATATGTGCTCCTTACGGGCCACGTCTCCTCGTGGAGAGTGCTGCTTCCCTTGTCGAGGCGCATTATCGTAGTCTGCCACCCGCTGTCCTTTATGCAGATGCGCACGCCGACACCTTCCATCAGAGTTAGCTATTCATTGCTTGCCATGAGTCGTGCTCCCCTTTATTGCTCCCGCCAGAGAGAAACACGTATTGATGTGTGGGTCAAGAAGCTAGTTGAAGCGATTCATGGCTGTCATCGCTCCCTCTGTCGCGATCGCCTCGACTGCCTCACCGACGGTTTTGAATACTTTCTTTAGTTCATCCATCTCGCTACTTTTGAATCTGTTCAATATGAAGTCCACAACACCGTCACCCGCCTCAGGTTTCTTCATTTTGCCGGTCGCGGTGGATGGGCATACCCCGATTCGTATACGCGAGAATTTTTTTGTCTTTACCGCCCTCACAATAGATTCAATTCCTTTGTGTCCCCCACTCCCCCTATCGAATGAGATCTTGATCTTGCCGAGTGGAAGGTCCAAATCGTCGTAAACGACGATCATTTTCTCCGCTGATTTCTGACTTTTCACGAATTTTGCAGCAGCATTGCCCGATTTGTTCATGAATGTGTTGGGCAGGACGAGTGCGAGAAGATTCTTCCCCGCTCGCCCCCCCGTGGTGCGCGACAAAGACTTTTTATCTTCCTTCCACTCACTTGCACCTTGTTTCTTTGCGAAATATTCCAAAGCCATGCGCCCTGCATTGTGACGAGTGTTCTCGTATTCCTCTCCGGGATTCCCAAGACCTATGACTACCCAGCTCATGATGGTGGCAGTGTAACAGAATAAAGAGATATGCAAGTCGGGCGAGTAATTTCAATTGAAAGTAATTTTTTTGCGAAATACATGAGAAAAAAGCGAGACAACATCCATAACACTTGGTGTCAACGGCATAGCCAGAGTAGAATATGCAGCACATGAATCCCGTTAGAAAAAATTCTGATGGGCTCTCACGAAAGAGAGGTTGCTGTCGCTTGTATGAATGAAAGCGCAGCGGAAAACACGACGATCCCGAGCGGAAAAAAAGATTCTCCGAGTGATACGTCGTCGCAACGCTCGCTGTTTCTTTACGCAATCGTCGCATTAGGTATCGCTTTGGTCATACGGTTCTTCATAGCGGCTCCATACATCGTTCAGGGCGCTTCCATGATGCCTACTTTTCAGGATCTGAACTACCTCATCATAGATCGCGTGACCTACGACATAGAAGACCCAAAACGCGGCGATGTCATCGTGTTCGACCTCCCGCAAAACGCGAGCCGAGCGCTCATAAAGCGAATAATCGGCGTGCCTGGGGATACCGTCGTCGTAGATGGCAACACCGTGAGCATAATTAATGAAGAACATCCCGAGGGCTTCACGCTCGAGGAACCGTACGTCCTCGCAAGCAACATGGGAGGCGCAGCCAACGTGCGGACGACGCTGGGCCCAGACGAATTCTTTGTTCTCGGCGACAACAGGCGCGTGTCTGCTGACTCCCGCCTATGGGGAACGCTTCCACGATCGGACATTGTAGGACGGGTTTTCGTACGCCTTTTTCCCATTACTAACATAGGCATCCTACCCGGAGAATCGAGGTACGAATAATTGTATGATACGACTTAAGGACACCACGCACGCATCGACAGCTGATTTTCTTTCCTCCGCAGTTCGTATCGCCGAGTATTACGGGTTCTCTCCACTCGAAGAGATGCGCACCGCACGAGAAAAAGACGAGCAGGCAAAAAAAGCCACCGCAGCAAAGAGCGAGGTGGAGATAGCGTATGCCCGCCGCGACGAACGCTCACTCACTTCTGCAGCCAAACGCTGTGCTGCGTGCGCGCGCACTCAAAAAGATGGATTTCTCGCGTGGCGTGCCGTCCCAAACGCGAGTGGCGTGCCCGCGACGACACTCGAACTTCACGTCGTCGGTACGACATCGGCAGTAGCTGAAGCACTGCTTCTCGTAGTAGCTCACGCGATCCTCGACGAATCCGGCATCAAGGAAAAATCGCTCTCCATCAACAACATTGGTTCGCATGAATCTTCCAATCGTTTTGTGCGCGATGTTTCTGCGTACTTGCGAAAGCACATCGAGACCATCTCACCGACACTGCGTCCTCGCGCAGCTCTCGATCCGCTCGGGACACTCATACAACTGATAGAGCGTGGCCACCCGGCTGCTCCGCGTGCACCACAGGCAATGGAATATCTTACGGAAGAAGAGCGCCGCAAGTTCTGGGAACTGCTTGAATATCTGGAAGTCTTCGGACTTCCCTACGAGCTTTCGCCACAGGTCCTCGGAAGCCGCGATTGCTGGTCGCACTCGCTTTTCGAGATATCTACGATGGATGAGGAAACAGGATCACGGATAACGATCGCGCTCGGTGGTCGCTACGACCCGCTCGTGAGCAGATACAGCTCTACTCCCACCTCGGCCGCTACTATATCTATCAACTGTGAGCTTCGTGGAAAATCCATAAGGAAGAAAGAGGTGCGAGGTATCCCGGCTATGTATTTCGCGCACCTGGGTCCCGAGGCGAGGCGCCGCACGCTCACCGTCTTGGAGATGCTCCGCCGCGCCGAAATACCAGTACATCAGTCCCTCCTCTACGACCGAATAGGTGAGCAGATGGCAAAAGCAAAAGAGCTCGCAGTCCCCTATATTCTCATCATGGGTTACAAAGAAGCTATGGAAAACACCATTCTTGTACGCCAAGTTTCGACCAATTCCCAGGAATCCGTCCCTGTCGCCGAACTCGCTAATTACCTGAAGCGGCACCGAGTCGACTACTGGCAGATCCCGACTCGAGGTTAAAGTATAGCCGGCCCTGGGTTGCCTTTTTGAGCGCTTTCGTGCTACACTCCCGCCACATGTCCATCAACGCAGAAGTCACAAAGACCGGCTCCGAGAGCACCCTCTCGGTGATACGTAAGTTTTCCCGCCGCGTACAGGGTACGGGTCTCGTAAAGAACTCCCGCAAGAACCGCTACTACGAAAGGACAAAGTCTAAGACCGTTCAAAAGAAGCGCGCACTCAAGCTTTTGAAACGCCGCGCTGATTTCAAACAGCTCGTAAAAGAAGGTAAAGTCGCTGAAAAGCCAGAGCGCCGCGGACCATATTCGCGTGAGCCTCAGCAGCAGTCGCAAGCGCCTGCACGCTTTGGAGAATCGACCCCAATCGCGCGCTAAATGCGACCCTCGCCAATCGATATCAAGACGACTGTCCGCGGCTCAGTACCGCGGCTTCCTTTTGAAGATATGCGCCGCGCCGTTCTCGGCTCACCGTACGAACTGTCTCTGGTCCTCTGCGCAGATAGACTTGCACAGAGAATGAACAAACGGTATCGAAAGAAAGATTATTCCCCGAATGTGCTTTCATTTCCCATCTCGAAGAACGAGGGAGAGATATTTTTGAATATCCGAAAGGCCGAGCGCGAAGCGAGGCAGTCAGGCGTATCGATTCAAAGACGCATAGCGCTCCTTTTTGTTCACGGACTCTTTCATCTCAAAGGACTCGCACATAGTGATCACATGGAAAAAGAGGAGCAGCGAATACTGCGAAAATTCGGCCTACAATAACGACTATCCCCGCGCAAAAGCTGTGGGAATACCGCATCAGCGCGGTACAATAGTCAAATGAGGAAGTTCTATACCGGCATCGATATCGGCACGTATCACGTGAAGGTCGTCATCGCCGCGCCAGCAGAACGACCCGATGTACCGATGCAGATCCTGGCGACTGGTACCGCTGCCTCCAAAGGCATGCGCCACGGCTATATCATCGATCGCAACGAGGCGGCCCGAAGTATCCATGAAGCGCTGACGCGAGCGGGAGCGGCGGCCAAGGTGAACATAAAACACGCTCGTGTAGCCATGGGCGGCGTTGGGCTCGAGGAGTTCAGATCAATGGGCGATGTATCGCTCACTGCTTCAGGCGGCCTCGTAACCGACCGTGACATCGATAGAGCACTCAAGGACAGCGAGACACGCGCGTCGGGAAAACTCACGAATCGGACCGTGATCCATACCATCCCTCTTGAGTATCGGGTCGACGGGGCAAAAGTTCTCGGTAAAGCCGTGGGATTGCAGGGCACGAAACTTTCTATAGACACACTCCTTATCACTATTTTGAGCCAACACCACGACGACCTTATTGATGCAGTGGAAGCAGCCGGAGTGGAAGTCGAAGGCGTCATGGCATCACCCCTTGCGGCCAGTCTCGTCTCACTCACGAAGGCACAGAAAACGGCGGGAGTCCTCCTCGCCAATATTGGATCTGAGACACTTTCTCTCGTCGTATTTGACAACGACACACCCGTTTCTTTGAAAGTATTCCCGAAAGGCTCGGGAGATATCACGAACACTATCGCACTCTCTTTCCAGATAGCGCCGACAGAGGCCGAACAGCTCAAGCGCGGCGCAGTAACCGGGAGCGACATAGCTCCAAAGCGTGTCAGCATGATCGTCGCTACGCGACTCAAAGACATGTTCACTCTCATCAATGCACACTTAAAATCGATCGGTCGCTCCCGACTACTCCCCGCTGGCATCGTGATGACCGGTGGCGGATCAGGTCTTGAAAGCGCGACTGAAATAGCGAAAGCGGTGCTCAAATTGCCTTCGCAGGTGGGTCAGATGGGCAATATGGCGCGCAGCGCGTCTGCTGATGCGACATGGTCCGTAGCATACGGTCTGTGCCGTTGGGCGTATGGAGAAGATATGAGCGATAGAGGACATTCTTTCCGTGATGTGCTCTCGCACGGATGGGAATCTTTCAAGCAAAGCTTCCGCGCCCTGCTTCCATAAATAAAATAAAGCGGCCCTGCACGCAGGGCCGCTTTTTATTCATGCGCGAGCACTTCGCTCAATCGTTTGTGTGTTTCGATACACGATAAGGCCCATGAGTGAGCCCTTCAGCATCACGCGCGCGAATGCGTGAGACTTGAAGTGCCATGTGGCTCCATGATGCGAAATACCGGTATCGCTCCATGACCCGTCGCTCATCAGCCAAAAACTGCGCCTCTCCAGCCAATGACCGTCAGGAGGTATGGCTTCGCACCACGCGTAGAAAATCTCGCCTTGATCGTGAGGGCACGATGCGATCGTAGGTCCTTGGATCATTGAAAGTTCGCTATACGCGTACATGAGACTCTCCATGAGCCGATTTCACTAAGAAAATGATGCATCGAATGGGAAGAGTAGTCAAGGTTGTCATTTTGCCCAAAGTGCTATTATGTCCGCAATGTCAAAACAGGTGAAGTCCGATGTTGAATCTTTCGCACGCATCCGCGTCATCGGCGTAGGAGGTTCCGGCGGCAATGCGGTCAATCACATGCTCGCCTCCAAGGTGGAGGGCGTGGATTTCATCGCGGTCAACACCGACGCGCAGGATCTTCACAAATCAAAGGCTAAAAAGAAGATACACATAGGCAAGACCCTCACCCGCGGTCTCGGTACCGGCATGAATCCTGATATCGGGAAGCAAGCAGGTGAAGAGACCCGCGAGGAGATCCAAGATGCCGTCAAAGGTTCGGACATGGTCTTCATCACGTGCGGCATGGGAGGCGGCACCGGAACCGGTGCTGCGCCAGTCGTCGCGAAGATCGCGCGCGAACTCGGTGCCCTCACGGTGGGCGTCGTCACGCGTCCGTTCGCTTTTGAAGGTCAGCAGCGCCTGCGACTCGCAGAACAGGGCCTCTCAGAGCTCCGTAAGGCTGTCGATGCTCTCATCATCATTCCCAACGACAAGCTCCTCACCATCGTCACGCGCGAGACCGGTATAAAGAATGCGTTCGCGATGTGCGATGACATCTTGAAACAGGCCGTCGAGGGTATCTCGGATCTCATCACACAGACCGGCATCATCAACGTAGACTTCGCCGACGTCCGCTCGATCATGGCGAATGCGGGCTCCGCGCTCATGGGCATCGGCACCGGTATGGGCGACAAGCGCGCCGAGCAGGCAGCGCGAGCAGCTATCAATTCCCCGCTTCTTGAAGTCTCTATTACCGGCGCAAAAGGCGTTCTCTTCTCGATCGCAGGCGGAGAGGATCTCGGAATGCTCGAAGTCCAGGACGCTGCCAATGTCATTACTGAAGCCATCGATCCCGATGCCAAGGTCATCTTCGGCGCCGTCACCGACGACACGCTCAAGAAGGGCCAGGTTCGCGTCACCGTCATTGCTACGGGATTCCCCGAGTCGGCAACGCGTGCTCCCAACCTTTTCGGTCAGCGCATCGGTCAGCGCAAAGATGGCGATGTACAGGTCGTGATACCTGCTCGACCCGTAGAAAAAGGAGCTCCAAAGAAGCCAGAGCCAGTCGTAGAGAAAGTCGAGATCCGAGAATCTAATCCTCTTGCAAATAACACAGGCATCAAAGACCCCACTAAGATCGAGGTAAAAACAGAGTCCCGTCCCCCGCTTTCAAACGATGATGACGAAGATTCCTGGGGCGGCCTTCCTTCTTTCCTCCGCCGCAAATAACACAGCCTACTCGAGACGTAGTCAACACATGAACCGCGCTTTTGTGCGCTACACTACTAAGCCATGCACGATCTCATAATCATCGGAGGCGGTCCCGCCGGCGCATCTGCCGCCGTCTATGCCGCACGCAAGCAACTCAAAACGATATTCATTACAACGGAGTGGGGTGGTCAGAGCGCGGTATCGAGTGAAATACAGAACTGGATAGGTACGCCTGCGATCATGGGTGCGGATCTTGCGGACAACCTCAAGAAACACGTGCACGCGTATAAGGGTGAATTCCTTGAGATCGTTTCCCCCGCGGAAGCAGTAAAACTTGAGACCTTAGATACACACGTTCAGGTCACTGACAAAAAAGGCACCGTATACAAAGCTGCAGCAGCCCTGGTAACGACCGGAGCGCAGCGCCGCAAGCTCGATATACCGGGAGCGGCAGAGCACGACAATAAAGGTCTCACGTACTGCGCATCCTGCGATGGACCGCTCTTCGGGGGCATGGATGTTGCCGTCATAGGCGGCGGGAACGCCGCATTCGAAAGTGCCCTTCAGCTCCTCGCCTATTGCAAGAGCGTCACTCTTCTCAATCGTACGGATTCGTTCCGCGCGGACGAGATCTCAATTGCCGCCGCAAAAGCACACCCAAACATGCGCATGATCATGTGCGCAGAGCCGACCGAGGTACTCGGAGAACAGTTTGTTACAGGAATTACATACAAAGATCTAAAGACAGGTCAGATCGTAGAGCTTCCCGTCTCTGGCATATTCGTGGAGATCGGACTTATCCCGAATTCCGGATGGGTAGAAGGAACGCTCGACATGACACTGACAAAGCAGATCAAAGTAGACCCTCGCACGCAGCGCACATCGCACCCGCGCGTTTGGGCGGCGGGAGATATCACCGATGGCGTCTATCATCAAAACAACATTGCCGCAGGCGATGCCGTCAAAGCGCTCGAGGACATTTACATGTTCGTGCGAAAGAATAAGTCGGAAGCATAAACGTATATATAGAAATGAAATCAAAAAGCCATCGCCAACGGCGATGACTTTTTTTCGTGAACAGGTAGGCTCAGCGTCGTCGATACGAATCCATCATGGATTTGTAGCATCTGCTGCAGAGATCGTGATCTTCGCGATGGCGCCTCCTGCCTGTTCGAATGCATCGAAACCCGAGCTTGTTGCCGCATGAACAGTATCGCATTGAAAGCTCCTCAAGTTGACCCACATCACAATACTGAAAGAACTCAGCGCTGTCTAGTGCCTAAAATGTCGTATACCGGTCATTACCATAGCCATCCCGTATGAGTCCGCAGCATCAATCGAATCCTGGTCCTTGAGCGACCCGCCCGGCTGGATGATGGCCGTGGCTCCCGCTGCATGTGCCGCATGGACACAATCCGGAAATGGCATAAAGGCATCGGACGCCATGACGGAGCCCGAAAGAGATATGTTCTCATCCGCCGCTTTCATCGCAGCCACTCGCACGCTATATATACGGCTCATCTGACCCGCACCTATCCCTTTCGTCGCTGCATCTTTTGCAAAAACGATGGCATTAGACTTCACGTGTTTAACGACCGTGAAAGCGAAGAGCATATCGGTAAGCTCGACCGCTGTCGGCGCGCGTTTCGTTGCGATCTTCAAGCCATCTGCGCCATTGTCGGATGATCCCTCGGAGGAGAATACTCTTTCATCGAATGCTTGGGCGAGAACACCGCCCGCTATCGTGCGCAGTATGGTCCGCGGCTCTGACGGGTTCGGCATTGAGCCCGTGAGGAGGACTCGAAGATTTGGCTTTGCAGCAAGGAGAGCGAGTGCATCATCGTCGGCAGACGGCGCGATGACGACTTCAAGAAATATCTTCACGAGCTCGGATGCCAGTGAAGCCGTAAGGGTACGGTTGATAGCCACGATCCCGCCGAAAGCCGAGACGGTATCGCACGAAAACGCTCGAAGATATGCTTCTTTGACGTCGCCTCCCAATGCGACTCCACACGGGTTCATATGCTTCACAATGACGCATGCCGGTTCATCGAATTCTGCGACGCATTCATACGCTGCATCTGCATCCTGCATATTATTGAAACTGAGCTCCTTCCCTTGCGCTAACGTGGCGCGAGCTACACCCGGTCTTTGGTCGTTCTCATCGAGATAGAGTGCTGCCGATTGGTGAGGATTTTCTCCGTACCGAAGCGATGAGTGTCTCGTATAGCGGGGGGAAAGTCCATCCGGCAATTCCATACTATGCTTCTACCGTAACGACACCCGTCTTATACGCACGTATGTGATCGTGATAGCGCCATTCTCCCACATGCTGGAAGGTGAAATCGAAGTATTCGTCTTTTTTGAGTTTCGCGCACGAATCGAACGAGCTGCCAAGACAGTTGGACGTTTCGCTTTCCGGATAAAGAGTATGGGTCGGATGGATGGCGGAAGCAGGCCAGACTTCGGTATCAGATGTATTGAGAAAACGTACCCGCGTGCCTTTTTTAATCGTGATCTCGCGGGGCGAGAAATCCTCTCCGTCGAAAGAGATCACGATGTCGAAGGGATCAGTATCGTTCTGAAGCGAACCTACCATGGCATTTCCGGAAGGTTCGGAAACCTTTTTGGCAGACTCACGGGATGAGCTCCAATAAGAGAACCATCCGACTGTGAGTGCGAGCACTATCGCGATACCAGTAAAAAGGAGCGTCCTGTTCGTCATACGAGAAATAGTACTACTGTACAACGACTGAGCCGCCGGATGAGGCATTGAGATGGTCGTGATAGTCCCACGTACCCGTCCTATCGAATTTGAACGTGAAGCTTTGTCCCCCGCTACACTGATCGAAGGCAGTTCCCGATGTATCAGGACAATGTGCAGAACGCGAAGTTCCCGAGTACTCGGTGTGCGAAGGATGCAGATCGGCCGCAATCCACATACTTTGTGAGGACGAGTTGGTCCAGGTTACGGTCCCACCTTTTGCGATTGTCACAGAACGTGGAGAATAACTCGTTCCGTTGTACGTGACAGAAGCGCTCATCGGTGCTGCTCCGACGGTACCGCCGATAGCAATATGTGTACCACTCGACGAAGCTGCCACTCCCGCGCCGGATCCTGTGGCACCAGGATTCTCATCTGTGTTTTCGGTCACCGAAACGTTCGTAGTGGATGCTGGTGCATCTTTCATGCCCATCCAGAGCCAATAGGCTCCTCCGAGCAGTATCACGAGTATGACGACCGCCCATATCCACGATGAATTGTTATTTTGCATAAAGAAATATCGCCACAGGAATAAGCCTTATGTGCTGAGTATAGCATTTTGACTCATGGAACCGCGTTGAGTCATTTTCCGTTTTTTTGCACCAAATATTCTTTTCCGTGCCCTACTTCGGTATTGATAGGAATATTGCGAGCGCAATAATCGCACTCCGCCTCCGGCCATTGATCCATATGAACGGTCAGCATGGAGATGAATTCAGGTGGTTCTCCGACTTGTTCTCGCGTCACATTGCCACGGTTGACCACCACAGCAGCGCCCACGACATCTCCACCTACGCGGCGTGTCTCTTCCACGACTTTCTTGAGAGATCCACCGGTAGTGACGAGATCTTCTACCACGAGTACCTTCTTTCCCTTCGTCAAATCCTCATACCCTCTCTTTATGATGAAGCCGTCTCCATCTTTATCCGCGTAGACGCTGAGGACCTCTCGACCCTCGATCTCAGACAAATGATGACTGACCCATTGAGAAAGTATGATACCCCCTGTGGACGGGCCTACGACCACTTCAATTCCCTTTCCCGAAAATTTCTCGGCGATCCCTTTGCAAATATCCGATACGAGGGACGTATAGGGATAGACCGCATTTTTATTGATGTACGTCGCGGCATGGAGTCCTGACACGAAGACGAAATGTCCCGTGCGAAATCCCCCTACTTTTTGATACATTTCGAGTACATCTGACTCTGTCATAGTCGAAATATTCTACAGTGCTTTGAGTATCGCGTCATGTAGTTCCTGTGCCTTTTGACGTGCCGCCTCTGCGAAATCTTTCCCGGTAGAGGCGAAGAGTATGGCTCTGGATGCGGCAATGATCATTCCATTCCCGTGTGAATTCTTTGCTGCATGGACCGTCCTACCAATATCACCACCTTGCGCCCCGATACCAGGAATAAGTATGGGCATATCTGCGACTATTGCGCGCACTTCCGCGAGTTCCTGCGGATAGGTGGCGCCGACCATGACGCCACAATTATCGTGAGCGTTCCACGTAGTCGCCGTCAATCGCGCAATGACCTTATAGAGAGGCTCTCCGTCTACAGGGAGGTCCTGGATCTCGTTTGAGCCCGCGTTGGATGATCGGCACAAAACGATGACCCCCTTGTCCTTTTGTTCGAAAAAGGGTTGGAGGGCCTCAGAACCAAAGTACGGATGCACCGTAATAGCATCGGCGAGGAGGTGCTCGAATGCGGACCGGGAGTACCCATAATTCGTATTGCCAATGTCTGCGCGCTTCGCATCGAGGATCACAGGGATCTCGGGAGCGACCTCGTTTATGTACATGATGGTGGCGCGCAGAGCGGCGAATCCCTCATCACCATGCGCTTCGTAAAAAGCACTATTGGGTTTATACGAAGAGGCAATGTCTTTTGTTGCATCAACGATCGTTCGATTGAAGGCAAGAATGCCATTTGTGACGCCGAGCTGTCGAAATTCCTCGGGTATCTTTTCAAGATCGCTATCGAGTCCAACGCAGAGAAATTTCTTCTGGTCCCACTGCGCTTCTAAAAGTGCCTTGAAATTCCTGCTCATTGGCGAGCATAGTATCACAAAGAAATGCCAGGAGGCGCTCCTGTCAATGGGACTCCGTCTCTCCTAGGAATGTAGCTATCGAGTGTATTACCTCCTCCATACTCATGGAGTCAGGATCTACCGAGAAATGCGCATATTTCTCATAGAGAGGTACGCGCGAATCAAAAAGCTCTCGCAGATCTCTCGAGCCCAGTCCTACTATGCGGCCAAGACGCTGATTGCTCCCTCCTACGCGTTTTTCGATCACCGAATACGGCACATTGAGATACACTACTTTGGATATATTCCTGAGATGCTCCATTGCCTCTGGAGCATAGATGATGCTGCCACCCGTCGATATGAGCAGATTCGAAAGCCCGCTGGTGCGTTCGATTGCTGTTTTCGATTCCGCAGCAATGAAACCCTCATCGCCGAGATCCTCAAGTATTTCGGGAAGGCTTTTTTTGAATTCCTCTTCCATCGCATCATCAAGATCGAGATACGCGAGGTGCAACCTCTGTGCGAGTATCTTACCGATGTAGGACTTCCCCGCTCCCGACATTCCGATGAGCGTGAGGTTCATATCGCTATTATGCCTGAGAAATTCAGAGCCTCCCCTTCGTTTCTGTAATGTGCCTGAAGTGCTTCTCTGAGACAGGCTGCACGGACAGCCGTATCGGCTTGGTGAGCATCATGCCCGAGAGCTCAGGCTCGGCCTTAATCTCGGCGAGGGTGACGGGTCGCTTGAGCGCCCGCACGTATTCGATATCCACGAGCATCCAGGTGGGCTTCGCCTTCGTCGCCTTTTCGTCGAAATAGTCGCTATTCCTATCGAACTGCGTTGGGTCTGGATACGATTCGCTCACGACTCGAGCGACACCATATACACCCATGTCGCTTCCCGAGTGATAGAAGAGGCAAAGATCACCGACCCTCATATCATCGCGCATGAAATTACGCGCCCAGTAATTGCGTATTCCGGTCCACGCTGTCTTGCCGTCTTTTTTGAGCGCGTCGATGGGGTACGAGTCACCCTCGGATTTGAGAAGCCAATATTGCATATTCTCAAGTATTCCTACAACTCATTCGTGCTCATACTGATCTAATTGAACCTGACCTCAAAGCTGTACATGCCCATGGCGCAAATGCCGCGTACCGTAGATCCCGGCTCTTGTGCGGTTAGCTCTATATCAGTCGTGCCGCTCGGCGGCAATGCCTCGCGATATCCAACACTCGGAACCGTGAGTTGCGACGTACAGTCAAAAGTACCGTTTGTTTCGACGCGCAGCACCGTTGGCACACCGGCCTTCGCGTCGGTGAGTTTCGGCGAGTACTTCCCTTTCGCGCTAATCTCGACGATTTGTTTGCCGTTTTCAATCGATACATTTTCCACCGATGCGACCTCCGGACTTCTGGTTGCAACAATGAACGCGCCTCCGATCACCGTGCCCGCGATAAGGATTGCGACGATGATGGGAAGCGGGGATGATTTCATATTAGAAGCTGAATAGCGGATTGATTATACCCGCCGCGGCTAAACTGTTAATGACGTTGAAGAGGCCGAAAAATATCACTACAAGCCCGGCAGTCTTGAAGAATGTGCCGGAGCGAGTCTTGTTCTGAATCCCGAGCGAGCTAAAGCTTAAGAGCGCGAGAACCGGCAGTGTACCGAGAGCGAATGCGGTCATGATGAATGCGCCCGTGAGGAAACTGCCCGTCGAGAGCGCATACAGCTGCATGGACTGCGTAAATCCGCAGGGCAAGATGAACGT
>Ga0163150_10005584_pt1 | contig 15955 bp, 17 predicted proteins | sample OliLakLV19P2IB_FD_148628 | JGI IMG/M metagenome (GOLD analysis project Ga0163150, IMG submission 148628) | Freshwater microbial mat bacterial communities from Lake Vanda, McMurdo Dry Valleys, Antarctica - Oligotrophic Lake LV.19.P2.IB | ecosystem: Environmental > Aquatic > Freshwater > Lake >...
AAAAAAGCTGAGACCGCCAGTTCCGGAGAAACACACGCCATCGACGGCGTGTGGCCGCCGCATTCCCGCGAGTCATTCCAACCCGGCAAAACCCCGTCACAAGCCTTCCTCATTTCCTGCCATTTGCCTTCCCGCCAATCCCACTCCCCGAGTTCTCGGATTCAAAATGAGAATTGCTGATTGTATTGAAGCACATAAGGAATATCGCCCAGATTCATTTTTAGGCTTTTTAGATTTTCCTCCAGGTTCGTAAAACTCTCCACGTTTTCCGCCATCTTTTCGTATTGCGAGTCCGCCACGAAAACAATGCCGTCAACTCCGCGCAAAACGAGCTGCCGGGTGGTGTTGTAAATCACCTGCCCGTTCAGGCAACATATCGATGTTCGATCAAGAGCACCGGCTCACCAACACCGTCGCGATCTAAGGCTAGAAGCACCGCCCCAAAGTCGGCCAAAGGCGGAGGGAGCATGGTGCCGGTCACCGGTTTAACGTTTTCCAGGTGGAAACCAAGCCCCCGCGAAACACCACCTCGGCGCTGAGGTAATTTATTGGCTGATAATCGAAATCCAGGAACGGTTCACTCATGGGACGTCCGCGATGATAATAGACACGATAATTCCAAAAGCGGCGTTCCTCGAAAGTGGTGCCGTAATATTGCCAGGTGGTGACCGGACCAAGCTCGTTTTCCCCTTCCACAACTTCTGACGGCGCCCCCCAGGCGATATAAACCGCATCCATGGACATGCCCACCTTGATGCGCCCGGCATCGACCAACTCACGCGACTGGGGATCGAGCCGACTGTATTCCCCGGATTTTTCCTGCTTCCGCGACTCCATCGTGCTGGTAGCGCATCCGTTCCATAAAATGGAGCCGAGACAAACAATTAAAAGCATTCTGAAACAATTCATGGTTCCATTAATAAGCCTTACAAACCGCACTTAGTAAAGATGAGGTAGGAATGCCGTTGACCACCTTCTGGAGGATCAGCTGGACGGAGAACGATGGGGTCGCAATTTCATGGACATCTGACGCTACAGCGACTGGGGCGGATGGGGTGAGAGTCGATTTGCCCGGAAGCCAATTGAGCAACGTCGGCATTGACCGCCGTCGATTCCGCAAAATAATTTCCTGACCGGAGTCTAATAGATGTCTAATTAGTAATGACTTGCCGATGGATTGCGCACGGTTTATTTATTATGGTTTTAATATGTTTACATTGAAAATATTAAGCATGTTGCTGAAAAACTTTATTGGCATTTTTGGTTCAAATGTTACCATTTTGTCTAATTAATTTTTATGGTTGAACATTGTCATTCAATGAAGATGGCGTCGCACCTCACTGGTTTGTCGCCGCACGTCATCCGGGTATGGGAAAAGCGTTATGCCGCCATTACCCCAAGCCGCACGTTGACCAAGCGACGTCGTTATTCAGAAGCGGAAATCGCCCGGCTGCGTCTGTTGCGTCTGGTGACTTCGCAAGGGTCGCCGATCGGGAGCGTGGCAAATCTCGAGGATCAACAATTATTGGAACTCTCGATGCGTGGCATGAAAGGTCTGGGTCCGGGCCGTTCCCCCGCCCCACCGGAACCACCTGGGGTGAGCAGCGCCAAAATGGCGTTTGTCAAAGCACTGGCAGCCATACGCGGCCTGGATGGAGCGGCATTAAGGTCGGTTCTGGATACGGTTGCCGTGGAATTTGGGCATCAAGGTCTCTTGCTCCAGATCATCGCGCCGCTCGCAGTGGAAATTGGAGATCTCTGGCAAAAAGGGGTCGTCACCGCCGCTCATGAACATTTTGCCAGTGCGATCATCCGAGACTATCTGATGGGCCAGGGCAGATCGTTCGCAATATCTGAATCGGCCCCGAATCTGATCGTCGCCACTCCCTCCGGCCAGATTCATGAATTGGGCGCGGTGATTGTGGCAGCGGCAGCCAGCAACATGGGCTGGCGAGTCACCTATCTCGGGGCGAGTCTGCCGGCCGCTGAAATAGCAGGTGCCGCGCGTCAGAACCGTGCTCTGGCGGTCGCCCTGAGCCTTGTCTATCCCGATTCGGATCCGACAACCGAGGTTGAACTGGCTCAATTGCGAAAATTTCTCCCGCCCGAAGTCAAGATCCTGGTGGGCGGCAGGGTGGCAGGATCCTACGAAACCATCCTGCAAGAAATCGGTGCCTGGCAGTTGAACTCATTGGCTGATCTGTTTCCCGCATTGGAAAAAAGCAAAAAACGAAGTGCAAAAAAGATCTGGGGCGAAGTTAAAGCCTGAACGAGATGGTTCCTTGGGCTTGGGATGTGGACTGCGGCGGCAGGACTTCTTCGAGATCGGCAACCCCGTATTCGTGAAGTTTGTTGCGCAAGGTGCGGATGCTAATCTCCAGGTTTTTCGCCGCCTGGGTCCGGTTCCTGCGAGCATGTTCCAGCGCGGAGGGGATGTGCATCCGTTCACGATCCGCAAGAGATGGGAACGAGGCTGGATCAGCTGCCATCGGGGAGGCGGACATCGACAAAAATCAAATCCCAATTGTCTTTGGAAAGCAGTTCCCGGGCCTGGGCGATGGTGCCGCAAGAGGCCACATCCACGCCACGCTGCCGCAATTGTTGCTCCAGATTTTTTCGAACGATCAGGTCGTCCTCAAGCACTATGATTTTTTCAATCGTCATGGCTTGATGGGAACATAGTCCACATGGGCCGGTTCTGGGCAGAAAAAAAGGCGGCCGAAGCCGCCTCGATATTTCAACGACAACCGTGTGATGTTTGAATCAAGGTCTATTTTGCTCCCTGATCAACCCAGGCCCGAACAAGACCGATGTCTTCGTCGGAAAGCTTCCGTGATTTGCCTTCCTTGTCTTTGGGCGGCATTTCCATCTCTTCCACGATATAGCCGAGATAATGCACCAGCGGACTCTTCTCGCTTTTTCCCGCCACCACTGCGGCTTCCTTGCTCTCCCCCCCTTTGATCACCGCATCAAGGCTGTCGATGCGATATTTGCCCTTCTGCTTTTCCGGGCCGTGACATTTGATGCAGTTTTTTTCAAAAATGGATTTGATGTCCTTATCGTAAGTCAGATCTTTTTTGGCGGAAGGAGGGGGCAGTTTGCTCACATCCGGATCAGCGGCTGATGCGGCGAAACTTAACCCAACGATTACCGAGGCGATTATGGCGATTTTCATGCAATTGAAATTTTTTCTAGCATTTACAAAGACGAAGGAAAAATCAAAACCATTCACGGACAAAAATCGCCAACGGTCAGGAATTTCCGGCTTTGCGTTTATGGATGCCGATTGAGTTTCCGTCCGGATCACGCACGAACGCCATGTAACACACCGGCGTTTCGATGGGGCCAAAGTTGAATTCCACCCCGGCATCCTTGAGTTCTGACACCGCTTCGTCAAAATCTTCCACCTCAAGGGCCACGCTGCACCCATCCCGGCTTGGTGTCATTCCTGGTGGAGCAACTCCAATGGCCAGCATCCCGGTTCCAATGTCATATTCGACCCAGAGCCCGCCTTCCAATTGGTGATCCATGGTTGCTTTTAGGCCAAGCAGACCTTCGTAGAAATTACGGGCTCGAGTCATGCCTGTGACTGGATAGCAGGAGAAAGCGATTTCGTTTAGTCTCAATGTAAAGGACGTCGAACCCCGGCAAGGATTCGCCGTGACTCGCCCTCTCCGAACCGTCGCAGATCTGGCGACGGCGGAATCCACCTCCCGCGACATTGTCGAGCAAGCCCTGATTGAAGGGCGGCGGCGTGGAGTGATTACCGCACGGGAAATCTCGGAGTTGGGCCACAACGGACATTTTCCACAATGGTTCAATGAACTGCTTGTCGTGAACACCAGATGAAGACACCTCGCAAATATGCCTCGGCGACCGCTTTCCGGGTCGCCTAGGAAGACCGGCTGAGACGGCATAGATGCATGGTAGCCGAGGAAATCCGAGGTGCTAAACATGAGTTGGCAAAAACAGAATTTAAGCTCAGTTTGAACAATTATGACCACGCACAAACAACCGGAGCTGCGGACGAACAGCGGCGCGCGAAACGACTGTTGGCGGCTGCTCTCTATCGGCCTCGGTTGGGCCATGCTGATGCTTGGGGCCCAGGCGGCGGAGCACCATGTCGGCCCGGGCCAAACTTTTAATTCAATCGGAGCTGTGCCGTGGGCCAACCTGGCCCCCGGCGACACGGTGATTATCCATTGGAAGGCCGAGCCGTATCGGGAAAAGATATTCATCAGCAATAGCGGTGCCCCCGGACGGCCGATTCGGATTGCCGGGGCGCCCGGTCCCCAAGGGCAACAGCCCGTCATCGATGGGCAGAATGCGACCACCAGCAGCCAATTCAAATACCCCTATTCCGGGACTGCCGCGCGGGGCTTGGTGGTGTTCAGCCGCAGCCAGGCCGAACAGGACGGGTACAAGCCGAAATACGTTGAAATCGAAGGCCTCGAACTCCGCAACGCCTCTCCGCTCTACACCTTTCAGGACGGGCAAGGACAGGCCGTCCCGTACCGACAGAACGCCTCGGCGGTTTTCATCGAGCGCGGTGAACATATCACCATCCGGAATTGCCTCCTAACGGGTTCCGGCAACGGGCTTTTCGTGGCTTCCGGCGACAGCGAAGAGTATCAATCGCGTGAAATCCTGATCCAAGGAAACCAAATTTTCGGAAACGGCAATGTCAATAGCGATCGCGAACACAATAGCTATACGGAAGCCATCGGCATGACCTTTGAATTCAATCGGTTCGGCCTCCTGCGCCCGGGAGCTCTGGGAAACAATATCAAAGATCGCTCCGCAGGAACGGTGGTCCGCTACAATTGGGTCGAAGGCGGCGCCCAACAGTTCGATCTGGTGGACCCGGAGGGGAGCTTCAACCAGGCGGTGGCCGATCCGCGATTCCGCTCCACGTATGTTTACGGCAACATCATCATCAATGCGCCCACCAGCGGCAGCGTTGTTCATTACGGCGGAGATAGTTCTCTCACGGAGATCTACCGCAAGGGGACGCTTTATTTTTACCATAACACCGTGATTTTCCGCTCCGACCAGCGCATCCGCTGGCGCACAGCCTTGTTGCGCCTCGAGACGAACGATGAGCGCGCCGACGTGAAGAACAATATCCTTTATAATGTGGCGGACAGCCCCGGCGCGCCGTTGAGCGAGTTGTCGCTCATGCAAGTAAATGGTAAGGCGAACTTCGGCGTGAACTGGGTGAGCGAAGCATGGCTTCCTTCCCGGAGCGGCGTGACCTTCGAGGGAACGATTACCGGGACGGAGAATATTTTGTCCGGCGCAGATCCAGGATTCGTTTCCTTCGCGACAGGCGATTACACGCCGAAACCCCAATCGCCAGTGGTGGATCGAGCGACGCCCCGGGCGGCGGGGGTCCCCGCAGAGTTCGAAATTTTATATTCTCCACTTTCGCCCGCCAATGCGCGCCTACTCAATGGCGCGGCGCTTGATCTGGGAGCGCTGGAGTCGAGAACCGCCAGAGCTTCATTATCAATGCAACCTCTCGCCTCTGGTGAATTCAAAATCACGCTGCGCGGGCCAGCGGGCAGTTACCGCCTCGATCTTTCCAATGACCTTAAATCCTGGAGCGAATCCGCCACCCGGCAAACCACGGATGGAACCCTCGAATTCCTTCTGGCGCCCGCCAGTTCCGGGTTTGGATTCTACCGCGCGACGCTTGTAACCCCGCAATAAATATTCCCATGAAAGCGCTCAAATTCTTTCTCCTCGCCGCTCTATCGACATATCTCTGCGCTCAGGCCGAGGAACCAGCCATTCGGCTGGTTTCGCCGGCAGATGGTGCCGTGTTCACAGCCGGGGAATCCATTCTGCTGCAAGCGGAAGGGCGCGGAGCGGAGCTGGGGGCCATCCAAAAAGTCGAATTCGTCAGCCGCGCCGTGATCGGAGCGGCGGCCCAGGCGCCTTATTCCTTTACGTGGCAAGGGGCGCCGGTTGGCATCCATAGCGTCTCTGTTCGAGCCACGACCGCGGCGGGCGTGGTCGAATCCTGGAAAAGCGTCATCGCAGTGCTGCCTTCATCGGGTCAAGGAGGTGTGATCCATGTGGATAAAAACTATGGCGGCCCGGGGACTGATGGCAGCGCGCGAGCGCCGCACAGGGATATCCAACAAGCGGTGGACCGGGCGCAAAGCGGGGACACCATTAAAGTGGCCGCCGGCGAGTATCGCGGCGCCGTTGCAATTCGAGAAAAGAATCTTCGGCTAGTTGGGGGCTACACGGGCGCTGCCGCCGCGGTCTATACGCAGGGCGGCAGCGGAGATTTCACCAGCCGCGTCCCTCGTTCCACGCGGTTATTGGGAGCAGGCGCCGACCAAGTGATCGAAGTCGATTTTAATGGCGGCGTGCAGTGGGGCATCATTGATGGCTTCACGATCTCCGGCGGCAAGCTCGGCGTGAAAGCGCATACTTACGAAGATGCCATCGGAAAATATTTTTTACTCATGGACAATACCGTCACAGGAAATTCCAACCCCGATAATGCCGTGGCTGGCGTGGCTATCAACCAAGTGAGTGTCGGCGCGCTCAACAACACCATCTCCGGAAACACCGCTCTGGCCTACGCGGGATTATTTGTGAACGGCGTCGCGGGCACGGTGAGTTTGATCAAAGGCAACATCGTCGAGAGCAACATCTCCACCGAAGATTACAGCCATGCCGGGGGCATCGCGTTCCGCGGGAAAAACGCCACCGGTTCCGTCACGCGCAATATTGTGAGGAATAATCGCGCCTTCTATGGCGCGGGCATTTTCGTGGACGGCGACAACGGACCGAACTTTGCCAGAGTCTCGTTCAATCAGGTAATGCGGAATAAAGGGGTTTTTGGCACCGGCGAATTCGTCGATGGGGGCGCCACGGCCATCGTGGAGAATGAGCTCATTGCCTGGAACGAAACCATCAACGGCGAGTATGGCGGAGCGTTCGCGGTCGATTCGGGGCCAGCGACCCACGCCAGCCTGATCAACTGCACCATTGCGTATAACGTCAGCTTTTACGACGAATATTCCGGCGGAAACGGCCTGATCATCACCGAAGACGATGGCGGGGATGCAGTCGTCGTGGAAGTGAAAAACTGCGTGTTTTGGCGCAACGCGGCCCTTCCCGGCGGCAAAGAGATCAACGCCCCGGGCAAGGGCTCTTTGAAGATTGACTATTCGGACATCGACCAAGTGTTGACGGCGAGCGCGCGACTCCAAGTCGGGACTGGAGTCTTTCGCGCCGATCCGCTCTTCGCCGATCCCCAAAAGGAGGATTTCCATGTGAAATCCAAAGCGGGCCGCTGGAATCCCCTCGCCGCAAATGGCGCGGGGGGCTGGCTCCTGGATGCGGTCGATAGCCCCTGCCTTGATATCGGCGATCCCAAATTCAGCTTTCAGAAAGAACCCGTCCCCAACGGCGGTCGGATCAATCTCGGCTCCTGGGGCAACACGGCCGAAGCCAGCCGGAGCGGCGGTGGCAGCGCCCCTCCGTTTGCTTTCACCAAGATTTGTTTGCTCCCCAGTGGCGTCCCCGAAATTTCCGCTGTCGGCCCTGCCGGCCGCTACCAAGTGCAAACGACAAGCTCCCTGAATTCCGCCCAGACCCTATGGACCGAGCTAACCGTGCTCACCAACACCACCGGCCCAGCCGTTTACCAGGACAGCGCCCTGCCCCGGTCACCGAGCCGATTCTATCGAGCGCGATTAATCCAGTAAAACCATTAGCGCGTCGGCGGAATTTCGTGTATCTGAAATTGCCAATGCTGACGATTCTTACTGTGTTTCCAAATGTTCGAAAAATCCCATCACGCAACTAAATACCCTCTTTACGACAATTTTGTGGCCAGTTGTGGCCAGTGGAATTCCAAGATGTCGAGGCACTTGGGACGGGGTTTTGATCGGGAATGTTGACACATCATTCCGCCTTATCTTTCTGCCCAAAGAAAGTTTTTAATTTCGACTTTGAGTGGGTGCTGTGGTGTCGGTCACCGCGGCTTTGATCCTGGGATTGGTCATCGCCACCGGCCATAGCACGGTGTCGGGCGGATTGACTGATGTTATCGCCATCGCCGCAGGAGCCGGTTACAGTCTGTTGTTGATCGCGACCCCCCCGGCCATTGTTGTCCAAACAGCCGACAATAACGTTTTTCTGTCGTGGCCGCTTTCCGCGCAAGGTTTCGCCTTACAATCCACCACGAATCTTACAGATAAAAATTCGTGGACCACTTTGACGAATTTGCCGGTTCACAGTGAATTCGCAGGACCGGGTCACCGATAAAATGTCCGGCGCGGTAAAATTCTATCGGGCTGAAGAGGTGACGAGTTCGCACGCTGTACTCTAAAGTTGCGATAATTGGGGCACGTGTTTGAAATGCGCGTCGCGGGTCAACAGAATCAAATCATGTTGAATTGCCAGGGCGGCAATCCATAGGTCGTTGGTTGGAATGGGAGTTGCCTGCTGGCGTAACTGGGCAAACAAATTCGCATAATGGAAGGTTGTTTGTTCGTCCGGCAGCAGCAGACGAACACGGGGTGAATCGAGAAACCTGACCAGAATCCGCTCGTTTTGCCGGGCAAGGCTGCCCGCCTGAAATCCAGCACGCAATTCTCCCAGCACGATGAGTGGCAGGTAAACGCGCTCCGCCCGAGCAATTTGTTCGACCACCTCGGCGACACCCCGGCACAGATCAGAATACCGATTTGCGTCAATCGAAACTTTCATCGCCAGAGTTTTGGATCCACGCGATCCTGGGAACGAATAGCCTGGTCGAAAGCAGGATCTTCCACCCAGGAACCCACCATGAAGTCGAGATCCCGATGCAGGAGGGAATCGCCGTTCAAAGCCAATCCAGCCTGGAGGACTTCAATTGCAGTTTGATTCATACTCTTTCCATCCCGCTGGGACTTCCTGCGCAAGGCCTCATCCAAAGCGGGAGGGATTTGCCGCAACGTATATTGAGCCGCGACTTTCGATTTCATGCAGGCAATTTCAGACACAAGTGCAGGCATGTCAATTTCGTTTGTTACAGTCTTTGGAATTGTAACCCCCTCCGCCGATGCCATCGCGCGCGCCCTGGTGGTGCGTGACGCCATACGACTCCAACCTTCCGGTGCCTACGCCGCAAATGTTTTGGAACTCTCCGAACAGGTGCCCTCGCGCGTAGTATTCCTCACCGACGGCCCTGCCAGGAAGGTGAAGATCGGCAAACGCGTAATCCTGCTCCTGCATACCACCCCGCGCAACATGGCTACTGCCGGGCGTAAGAGCGGCACTATGATCCAAGCCCTTCGCCATCTCGGCCAGAAACAAGTGGATGACAAGGTCCTCGCCACACTCCGACGCCACATCAATACTCAGGACAGCCCGGCCATGCTCAGGGATTTGCGTCATGCTCCCGCTTGGATTGCCGATCTCCTCCGACCGCTCGTCGTGCCACCCCCTGAACAGTGAATGCATTCCTCCAGATCCCCGAGCAGCCACGCCTTCTCGCCTTCCAGCAGGTGGACGCTGCCATGGGCTTGCAGTCGAAAGATTTTATCCGCCTGCAACCCGGAGGAGTAATAATACCATGTTTGCACCGTGTTGATGTTATCACCCGTTTACTTAATTGAACTGCAGTCGATCGTGATTGGTTTGTGAGATTGACAACCTTGTAAACCTGCGTGATTCTATTTTTGCTATGCCAACGACACTTGAGAAAATGGGCGGCAAACCGAAGCTGTCATCCAACGAACAGGCCGTGGTGGATGAATTCAAGACCGTCATCCGCAAACATCCGAATCAGGCACTCGGCACGCTCGCAAGGTTGGTCGGGCTCGCCTTCGAGGGAACCATCGGCGCGGGGGAACCTCGCGAGGAGAAACTGGCGCGGGCACACATTCGCGGGCTGGGTGCCCGGCAACAATTGGCGGAAGCGGACGGGGGGAGCTGCTCGTCGGAGGATGTGGCTCGAATGCTTCAGATCTCCAAGACCGCCGTGCTCAAGCGTCTCGCCGCCGGCCGGTTGCTGGCGTGGCGGGAAGAGCGGCTTCAAGCTGCCAGGTTTCCTCGCTGGCAATTCGACGATCACGGCCACGTGCTAAGCGGCTTGGAAGAGGTGCTCAAGATCCTCAATCAGGATGAGCGTCTGGACGCTTGGGGCAAAATCCTGTTTTTCTTGCAGGAGAAACCCAGTCTTGGCGGCCGACGGCCCTTAGATTTACTCCGAGAAGGCAAACTAAAGGAAATGCTTCTCGCCGCCCAAGCGTATGCCGAGTAAACCGGCCTCGCCAAGACTGTTATATGGTCCGGGAGCTGAATTCAATCAGCGGGCGATTCCCGTCACTCGCCAACCCCGACGCAACTGGTTCCGGGTGCACCGGTCCGGGTCTCCGTCGATTCCATTTGGCATCCACGCGCATCATCGTTTTTCCCACGCGAATTGTCCGTTCCCCCTGCTCTATATGGGGCACAGTCTGTCAGTCTGCTTGTGGGAATATTTTGGTGATGACGTCTTTGGTGGCCGGCACGTGATTTCCGCCGCCAAGTGGAACGGCTGTAGCCTCAGCCAGGTCGGGGTTCCCCAGTTAAAAGCCTGCGCTATCAGCCTGGAGGCAACCCGGAACTCCATGGGGGTTGATAAGGCCAGCCTGCTAGCGGCCGATATCAGCGTTCCCCAAGCATGGGGACTGGCCGTACAACAACACCCGGCGGCCTTCGACGCCCTCAAGTATTCAAGCCGTTTCATTGACCAACCCTGCCTTGCCCTCTTTGATCGCGGAGGAATGGCCGCCCAGCTTAAAGAGACATTGGTGGGGCCGTTGAATAGTCTCGATGCAGCCGTGAACTGGCTCGATGAGCGCAAGGTGGAACTAGTGTAATTCGATTCATTTGAACCATCCCCACTTTCATTATAGACCTGTGTAGTCTGTTTTGTTGTTTTCAATAACGATTCCTCGATTGCATTTTTCACCAACGGTCTGGTCCTTAAAAAGAAACGTTCGATGATAACACTATGTCCGAACTTACCCAATTGCTCCACGCCATTGAGGCTGGTGACCCGAAAGCGTCAGATCAACTGCTCCCGCTGGTCTATGAAGAATTGCGCAAGCTGGCGGTCACCCGGATGGCTAACGAAAAACCGGGACAAACTTTACAGCCCACGGCTCTCGTTCACGAAGCCTGGCTGAAGATTGCCGGGGATGGTCAGGAACAATTCGCTAATCGCGCACATTTTTTCAAGGCCGCCTCAGGGGCCATGCGCCAGATTCTTATCGATATCGCGCGCCGGAAGCAGCGGCTCAAACACGGTGCCAACCTGATCGGCGACGAACTGCACGAGTCGCGCATCGCCATGTCCGCGCCTTCCGAGGAATTGCTGGCCGTCAACGATGCGTTGGTGTTGTTGAAGCTCGAAGAGCCGCTCGCCGCGGAAATAGTGCAGATGCGCTACTTCGTCGGAATGACAATTCAGGAGATTGCAGCTGCCCTCGACTTGGCGCCTCGCACAGTGGACCGGCATTGGGCCTTTGCCAGAGCCTGGTTAAAGCGCACGATCCGGACATCGCTGTCCGGAATGCCCTAGCCGTCCTGAAAATAATTTTAATCCGTGGCGTATTTTCCACGGAAATCTCGCCTGTCAGGCTGGCGGGCCAATCACGCTCTGCTGAGATCCATTATCATGACAGAACGAGAAATATTCTTTGAAGCCCTGGATATAAGCACGTCAGAGGTACGCGAGGCGTATCTTCGGAACACTTGTGGGCAGAATGTCACTCTCAGGCGCAAGGTGGACGAACTGCTGAAGGAGCATTTTTCCAACGACAGCCTTTTGGCAGCACCGGCGGTGGAACGGGAACCGACAATCGTTCTCGAATCCCCTGCCGAGGAAGGCCCGGCGCAAATGCTCGGTCGCTACAAGCTGCTCGAAAAAATTGGCGAAGGCGGCTTCGGCGAAGTCTGGATGGCCGACCAGCGGGAGCCGGTTAAACGTCGCGTTGCTCTCAAGATCATTAAACTCGGCATGGACAGCCGCCAGATGGTCGCTCGCTTCGAGGCCGAACGGCAGGCCCTTGCCATGATGGAGCATCCGAACATCGCAAAAATCTTCGATGCCGCAGTGACGGAGGCCGGTCGGCCCTACTTCGTCATGGAACTGGTTCGCGGAATCAAGATTACTGCGTTCTGCGATCAAAATCAGCTTCCCACCCCGGATAGGCTCCGATTGTTCATCCTCGTCTGTAACGCAATTCAACACGCGCACCAAAAAGGGATCATCCATCGCGATATCAAGCCCTCCAACATCCTCGTGACGCTGCATGATGGCGTACCGGTACCGAAGGTAATTGATTTCGGCATCGCAAAGGCAACCCAGCAGGAGCTGACGGACAAGACGGTATTCACGCAGTTTCAACAGTTCATTGGAACTCCCGCTTACATCAGCCCCGAACAAGCGGAGATGAGCGGGCTGGACATCGACACGCGGGCCGACATCTACAGCCTCGGAGCGCTGCTCTACGAACTACTTGTGGGCCAGACGCCATTCGACGCAAAAGAGATGATGAAGGGCGGTATCGACTCGCTGCGCCAAATCATCCGAGAGAAGGAACCTCTTCGTCCCTCGACCAAACTGAACACATTGCCGGGCGGGGCCCGCGTCACTGCTGGCATAGACCGGCAGACCGATGTGAGCAAGCTCGTGCATCAACTTCAAGGTGATCTCGACTGGATTGTGATGAAGTGCCTCGAGAAGGATCGGACTCGCCGTTACGACACGGCCAACGGTCTCGCGGCGGACATTCAGCGACATTTGGTGAATGAGCCGGTCATCGCACGTCCTCCCAGCGCCGCCTACAAGTTCCAGAAAGCGTGGCAGCGCAATAGGCTGGTCTTCTCGGCCGGGGCCGTGGTCGTGCTTGCGCTAATCGCGGGCATGGGAGTCAGTACTTGGCAGGCGATCCGGGCCACCGAGGCCAGCGCTTCGGCCAGAAAGGCAAACGCGGCTGAAAAGGAGCAGCGTCTTGCCGCCCAAGCCGAGCAGCAGCGGGCTGACGCTCAAGCGAAAAAGGCCTCCGAGAGCCAGGAGCAATCGCGACGATTACTCTACGCGGCAGAAATGAATCTTGCCCAGCAATCCCTCAAACTGAACAATCTCGGCAGAGCCCGGCGGTTGCTGGATCAACATAAGCCGCAGCCGGGTGAGGAAGATCTCCGCGGATGGGAATGGCGCTACCTCTGGCAACTGACCCGCAGCAGCGCCCTTGTCACCCTCACCAACCGTCCGACATGGGGAACATCCGTTAGCTTTTCACCGGATGGCGCGCATCTGGCAGTGGGTTGGTTGGACGGACGCGTGGACTTGTGGGATGTCCCGGGCCGGCGATGGGTCCGGGCTTTAACGGACCGCGAATACGACAAGCACCATGGACGGGTGGCCTTTTCTTCGATTCGCAATCTGCTCGCGGCTACTTCCGAACCCAAGGTGCTGCTCCTTACACGCAATTCAATCATGTGCCATCCTCCATCCTTCGACCATGTCGCTGAGTCGGCGCAAACCAATTCCCAGACTTTCGGCCCCGGGATCCCCGTCGCCTTTGCGGCCCAGATAGCCGCCAAAGCGGGCCGTCATTTGATTGGCTTGCTGAAGGGTCAACTGGGCATGGTTTTCTTTTTTTTTTAACGCTCGGCAGAGGACCTCTAATTCCTCCTCGGTGTAGATGACCGTGGCCGGTAGTTGCGGCAGGGTTCGACCTAACTTCAGGCAGGCCAAAACTCGCCAGGCGATGATCAAGTCAAAGGCCAAAACTCGTTTTAAATGTTCGGCGGTTTTGAACTCGCGGTGTTCGGCTCCGCAGCCGGTCTTTAACACGCGGTGCCATTCTTCGATTCCCCATCGCTCGCAATACCATTGAACTTTCTCCCACGCCTCCTCGGCGCTGGCCACCGGCAAATCTGTCAATAACATCCATTCGATGGGCTCGATTCCGTCCGGGGGATTTATTTCCAGCACCCACACCGCCCATAATTTCAAAGCCGGCCAACCTTTTTTGCAACCCACCGCAGGAGCTTGAATCGAAATGGGGGCCCATCTCAACTCCACCGTGGCCGTGCGCGCTTTTTGGCCCCGGCCCCGGGGCACTTTGAGTTGACGCTCCTGTCCCAAGGGTTGATGGGCCATAAACGCCCAGAGTTTTTCATGGCATTCCAATTTGCGATCATGCTGGGCGCGAATGAGGATGTGCAGATTCTCGGGCCCCTGTTGGACTGCGTCATGCAACTCATAAAGATCGCCCTCCCGATCGGCCATGACCACCAGTTGAGTCTGCGGCATCCGCCGCGCCATGGTGGCCGAGGTATGCAAGGCTTCCAGCCAGCGCAAACTCTCCTTTTCATCGATCGATTTGGCGTTGCGACCGCGCGCCGGATCCGCTTTGGCCCGGGCCCAACATTCGGCTTTGGCCAACCCTAAGGGCAAGCCATCGGGCCGAATCGCCAGGAGACTGTGCAGCCATAAACCTTGGGCTTTCTCTTCTTCTCCCAAAGGTCCCAACCCCGTCGTCTTTTTGAGTCCCGTATAATTGAGGGTCGTGGTGTCCTGGGGCAGCAGGACCACTTTTTCAGCTGCCATGCGGGCTTGAGTGGCTTCCACATGCGGAGCCAATAAATTTTCCATGCACATTTGCGCCCGCTTTTGTTCGATAAAACCATAGGCGCCTTTGGCCGGGCCCCAAGCACTAAAGCTGCCATAAAAAGTGGCCTGCGGCTGGGCCCAGCGGGCTTGCAAAATCTGTTCGGCCCGGTGGTGCAGCCGTTGGTCCCCCAATTGCAAACCCGCCAATTCGCTGGCGCACCAATCGGCTTGCGACACACTCGAAATTAAACTCCGGGGCGTCAAGTGGGGAGGTGGGGCTTGCTGCAAATGGCCACGGGCTCTTGGATCCAAGCTGAAAACCCAAATGTCTTTGACCGTCTTGACTGGCACCAGCGGGCCCAAACGACCCCGCCCCTTGCTTTGCCCGATGCGGATCCAATTGGCCGCGCTCAATGATCGGCCGGTGAAACAAGACCGGTCCACAAACGTTTCCACCAGCAGAAGCTTCACCCGGTAACGGGCTTGCCAGTCCTGCGCCAGGCGTGACAAAACCAAACTGTAAACTTTAGAAGCCAGATTGGCGCAGCGCACTTCTCGACGAATCAAAAAGCGGGATAACCCCGCCACTTGCTTGAGGTTTCCCAACCGGGCCGCCGTCGACCAGCCAATCCAGGTATCCCGGGCGGCCAGTTGAAAGGCTGCGGGGCCAAAACCAATGGCCCCCAGCCACCCGTGGTCACTGCCAATTAAATAACGCAACTGGCCGCCCACCAAGGGCGCATCGGCACAAGGATGCTGCTCGATAATGAGATCATTCCAGAGCCCGTGCAAAGGGTCCGTCTGCCCCTGGATCAAATAAAGTTTAAGCCCTGCAAGGCGATCCACGTGCGCGGGCACCGGCCCAAGGGCAGGCAAAGCCTGATCGGAGCGGCGCAAGCGATGAACATGGGTGCGGGATTTTGGCACTTGGAGCCACCCTCGCCGATCCAATTTGCGTAACGCCACCCGGGCACTGGAGAGGGCCAGTCGACCGCAGGGCGAACGCCACGCCAGGAGCTCACAAACCTCCTGCGCCACGGTTTTAATCGTAGGAGGAGGGGAGGATGAGAAAAGTTGTTGCACATGCGTGATTAGCTCCGGACTGAATTGCCGACCGCAGACTTGGATGGAATTGGTCATGCGACAGACGATCCCAAAGCGACAATTTTTTGTCTAATGAAAAGAAATGCGTGTAAGGAGCAGACCCCTACGGACGCACTCCATATTTACCTCAAAAATTCCTCCATGATTAGTTCTGACCGACCTTTTATTTTCTCCCTACTGCATCCCTTTTCAATCATAGCGATGCTTGGCGACTAGTTTGCTATTTGC
>Ga0163150_10005587_pt1 | contig 15953 bp, 14 predicted proteins | sample OliLakLV19P2IB_FD_148628 | JGI IMG/M metagenome (GOLD analysis project Ga0163150, IMG submission 148628) | Freshwater microbial mat bacterial communities from Lake Vanda, McMurdo Dry Valleys, Antarctica - Oligotrophic Lake LV.19.P2.IB | ecosystem: Environmental > Aquatic > Freshwater > Lake >...
GATTCATATATAAAAGATCACAAAATTTCAAATACGGTCCTTCTCTGTCACTCTTTTGGTGGGCGTGTGGCTGCAAAATATATAAAACTTTTTAAAAATAGTGAAAATATAAAAGCGCTTATTTTGACGGGTACTCCACTTGTAAGAGAGTCACTATCAACTCGTAAAAAACTAGCTCTTCAAATATTTTCTCCCGTAAAAAAATATTTAACCCAAATGCCTTTCGCATCCCAACCTCTCTTACGAAAGATATTCTACCGAGCACTTGGAGAAGCTGATTATTATAAAGCTGCAGACCTCAAAAGTACGTTAGTCAATATTTTGTCTGATGATCCAGAACAATATCTCACTAATATTAATTGTCCAACTTTGATATTATGGGGTGAAAATGATACAATTACCCCCTTACAAACAGGAACTGCAATTCAGGCCAAAATTGTACATTCTCAGCTTGTTACAATAAAAAGCGGAACGCATAAATTGCCATACGAAAATTCAGAAATTTTTGCTCAAAAAGTTGATCTATTTTTAAAGAATTTATCATGAACGATACACTCTATTATCTAACATCTGGACTTTTTGGAATTTGGACTCTTCGAAATATTCTTTTTTGGCTTCATTTATGGCAAATTAAAGAATACCGACTTGATCGACTCATAATCCACCTTCGTGAAACAATCCAGGGACGAAATTTGCTCTTTGGAATGGGGAATTTTCTAAAGCTTGGAATTTTTATAATTCTTGCATATTACGTTTTCTCTTCAGAAAGTGCATTTATTTTTGATGTAATAGTATTTTTGCTGTATCTTTTCTCCTCGATAACAGTATGTATCGAACTCTTCTATAGAAAATTAAAAATTCCTACTTTTACCATAAAAATATGGTTTATATTTCTATGTACGTTATTTATTCAAATAGTAATTTTACTGTTTCCACTCGTCGACCGTTCGTTTTGGATTATAGTAGTGGATCGCCTTCTACCGTTTTTGGTCGGTATCTTGATGGCAGCATTTTGGTTGCCGGCGGAATTTTATAAAGACTATTTTGTTTCAAAAGCCTCAAAAAAAAGAGCACAGTTTCCCAAACTTATCGTCATAGGTATAACTGGTAGTTATGGGAAGGGCTCAACAAAAGAGTATTTGGCAGAAATTCTCACACAGAAGAAAATAGTTGAAAAAACACTTGGTACTTTTAATACTCCAATTGGAATTGCCAGAACCATACTGAATCGAATTACCAATAAAACACAAATTTTTATAGCTGAGATGGGCGCATACAAAATTGGAGATGTTGAGGAAATGTCTCAAATTGCACGTCCGAGTATTGGAATTTTAACAGCAGTTAATGATCAGCATGTATCACTTTTTGGATCATTGCAAAATACGATAAAAGCAAAGTATGAGATCATAACAAATCTTCCGAAAAATGGAATGGGACTTTTTAATGGCAATAATCAAATTGTTCGAAAACTACACAAAAATACCAAAAAAATAAAAGCTATTTTGTATTATGCAGACTATGAAAATACAGGTGATGTGGATGCAGACATTCTTGCGCACAAGATTAAAGTTGAAAAACTTTTTGTATCGTTTGAAGTACAGATCCACAAAAATGCACACTATACAAAAATGAAAGTGAATCTACTTGGTAGGCATGTTATTGAAAACATCTTGCCAGGAATTTATCTTGGGCTGCATTTCGGAATGAGTATTCGTGAAATTCATAAGGCACTTTTATCAATAAAACCTGCCTCCAAAACCATGGAACCGCTTAAAGGCGCGCACGGAACAATGTATGTTGATGATACGTTTAATGCAAATCCACAGGCAGTTTTGGCAGCAATAGAATACATGAAAATTTACTCGGGCAAAAAAGTTCTTGTTTTGCAACCAATGATAGAGTTGGGCAAGAATGGAGCAGAGCATCATGAAGAAATTGCCCATCAAGCTGCATCTGTTTGTGACGTGTTGCTTCTCACAAATAACAATTTCTTGGATTGTATACAAAAAGGTATCGCACAAAAAGGAAATCAATGTGAAGTTGGAGTAAAGTCGCCACGAGAAATTGCAGACTTTATAAAATCAAATCTTAAAGAAAATGATGTTGTAGTTTTTGAAGGAAAAGAGTCTGCCAGTAGTCTTCATTTGATGTCGTATGAAAAAGCTTATTAGCCCTTCTTTGTCACCCAATTTAGAATTATCAGATGTTTTGCTCGCATTGAAAGCATTTTTGTATCCGTTGAGCATGAAGAGTGGTGAGTATGTTACCAAAGTCGAAGCATGGTTTAGATACACGTACTCCAGTCGTTTTGCTTTTTCATTCTCATCAGCTCGTGAAGCTCAATATGCGATTTTACATGCTTCAGGTATTGGTAAAGATGACGAGGTGCTTGTACAAGCATTTACCTGTGCTGCGGTTGTATATCCCATATTGTGGCTTGGTGCTCGACCTGTGTATGTAGATATTGATAAAGATACGCTTTCCATGGATCAAGCAGATCTTAAAAGAAAAATTACCAAAAAAGCAAAAGCAATTATTTTGCAATATACCTTTGGAATACCGGGACCTGTGGAAGCTGTTAAGGAAATTGCCCGAAAGCATAGACTGTTATTTCTTGAGGACTGTGCGCATGCCATAAACACTCCATATAAAAACAGAAAACTTGGCACTTTTGGTGACGGGGCTTTTTTTAGTCTTGGTAGGGATAAGGCTGCATCATCGGTTTTTGGAGGAGTTGTCATTACCAATAAAAAAAGTATTGCACAAAATATTGTAAAGCTCAAAAATTTAACACCGTACCCCTCATATATTTGGATTATTCAACAGCTGTTACATATGCCGTTAACATTTGTTGTATTACAACTGTACGCACTTCATCCAAATCTTGGAAAAGGAACCTTATTTGCGTTGAAAAAACTTCATATTATTTCTCGTCCGATTATTGCACTGCGTGAATCCCATGAAGTTAAAAGTAGAATCAAAAAATATCCAAATGCTTTGGCAATTATTGGATATGGACAGCTTCTCAAAATTAATCGATTTAATAAAAAAAGATTGGATATTTTTTATGAGTATAAAAAGAATTTAGTAAAAGCAAGAATACGATTTCCAGTACCCGCAGGACCATATTTGCGGATTCCACTCGTTATTAAAAAAAGAAATGAATTTATATCTATGTGTAAAAAAGAGATAGTTTATATTGGGGATTGGTATTCAAAAATACTTGACCCTGGTGGGGAAGAATTGCTTGCCTACTTACACTATAAGAAAGGAAGTTGTAAAACTGCTGAGCGAGTTGCAAGTGGTATAGTAAATCTGCCATGCTATCCGACAATGGATTTTGAAGATGTAAAAAGAGTCTCAACTCTTCTAAAAAAACATTATGGTAAAGAGTAATTTGAATTTTCAGGAAGTTACGAGTAAATCTGAATGGGAGGGATATAATCTCAAGAAAGAGTACTCATCATATTTTCAATCTTGGAATTGGGGAGAAGTTGAAAAATTACATAAAGCCAATGTTGTACGAATCGGTATATATTCTCAAGACGTTCTTGTAGGGCTTATCCAAATGGTGGAAGTTCATTCAAAACGGGGTCATTTTCTTCGTATTCGGCAGGGTCCTATTGTAACCAAATGGACTACTGATATGACAAAAGAAATAATTATCTATCTCAAGCAGTATGCACGTCAAAAAGGTGCATCTTTTGTTAGAATTAGTCCCCTCCTTGTTGATACCTCTGAACACACTCAACAATATGCTCGCGCTGGGTTGGTATATTCGCCGACTCATAATCAAGATGGAGAAAATAGATGGGTGTTGCCACTTCAAAAATCTGAAGAACAACTTTTGAGTGATATGAGAAAAACGACACGATATATGATCAAAAGAGGACAATCAATGAATATCGCGGTTGAACGCACAAATTCTTTATATAAGATAAAAGATTTTATGCAAATTTATCAAGAAACATCAGAAATAAAAAACTTTGTTGCCCATAATTCTATAGCCCAAGAATTTGAAATAATGAGTCGCGATAACAATGCATATCTCTATTTTGCCTATGAAGACAAAAAACTTCTTGCTGCTGCATTTATAAGCTACTATGGAAATGAAGCAATATATCGTCATGGTGCTACATCTATGGAAGGAAGAAAGAGTCCTGCTTCATATCTTTTACAGTGGGAGGCAATTCTTGATGCCAAAAAAAAAGGTTTGAAGCTCTATGACTTTTGGGGAATTGCAGAAAATGATGATCCCAAGCATCCTTGGTTTGGGTTATCAAATTTCAAAAAAGGCTTTGGTGGAGAACGGCTCAACTTTTTGCACTCAATGGATTTGCCAGTATCACCAACCTATATCACGACATATGGTATTGATTTAATAACGACCGTCAAAAAAGGCTATGGTATCCCAACTCGTCTCCGAGTACAATAAATAAAGGCGCACTATGTATCCTGAGGTACTATACAGATTTGTTTGTATAGATTTGAGCGCAGGTGTATAATACCAATCTTACGTATGGAAAAAGTACTTGGGTTTACAATACTCTCATTTTTTATAACGGGCATATTGCTTGTGCCGTTTATTGATTTTTTATACAAGATCAAAATGCAGCGTCAAACGCAGAAGACACTCGATCCCATGAATAATCGAGCTGTTATTTTTGACAAACTGAATAATGATAAAGTAGGTACTCCAATTGGCGGAGGACTTCTCATCATTTTTGTTGTGAGCATATTGACCTTGTGGGCATATGTTCTTCTACAAGTTGAGGTAAAGTTTTGGGAACTCTTTGTTGTTCTTTTTGCATTTGTAAGTTTTGGGATTTTAGGATTTTATGATGATATGAAAAAGGTTTTGAATGTAAAAGATACTACCTTTTTTGGGTTGCGATTTAAGTACAAATTTATCATCCAGTGGATACTCGCGCTTATTATTGGATCGATATTTTACTACCAGCTTGGGTATTCATTTTTCTATCTTCATTGGTTTGGAAGTGTTGGTCTTGGGCTCTTTTTTATTCTGTTTTCAGCATTTGTTGTGGTCTCATTTGTAAACGCATTTAATATTACTGATGGGCTTGATGGACTATCTTCTGGTCTTTTTCTTATATGTCTTATTGCATTTCTGATTATCTCGAGCAATATTGTTGATACATTTTTGGGAATATTTATTGCAATTCTGATGGGATCTATCGCTGCGTTTTTGTATTTTAATATCTATAAAGCACGTCTTTGGCTCGGAGATGTGGGATCTTTGTCACTTGGAGCGGCACTTGCGGTTATAGGACTTTTGACCGGGAAAATTACGGCACTTGCGCTTATTGGTGGCGTATTTGTACTAGAAGTTGCTTCATCTCTCATTCAACTTCTTTCAAAAAAGTATTTGGGTCGCAAAGCATTTCCTATCGCACCGCTTCATCTGTATTTTTTGAATAGAGGATGGGAAGAACCCAAAATTGTAATGCGGTTCTGGCTTCTTGGTTTCATCTTTGCCATAATTGGTCTATATATAGCCTTTGCATAAAGGCTTTTTAGACTCATGAGTAAAATTGGATATTCACTGTATTTCATAACAATCTTTCTTTCTTTAATTGGGCTTTTTATTCTCTATGAAAGTTCATCATACACAGCACTTCTTCATATTGGAGACAAATATTATTTTATAAAAAACCAAATTATTTGGGTATTTTTAGGGATTATTTTAGCTCTTATTGTTTCAAGAATCCCTTACAAAAAACTTTATCCTTTCGCACTTCCCGGGCTTGTTGGTACATTGATTCTGCTCGTGCTAGTTTTTATTCCACCTCTAGGACTTGAATTGAAAGGATCAAATAGGTGGCTTGACCTCGGATTTATTATTGTACAACCATCTGAAATACTTAAGATAACACTGAGTATATATCTCGCAGCATGGCTTGCATCAACTGAGCGGAAAAAATTTAGTTCATTTCTTATCCTCTTTGGACTTTGTGTTTTTTTGGTTGCTATTGAGCCGGATCTCGGTACGTCACTTATTGTTGCCGCAACCTGTATAACAGTCTATTTTCTTTCTGGTGCAAAGTTGAAAGAAATGGCATTGATAATTGGAGTTATGTTGATTGCAGGAATAGCACTTATTAAAATAGAGCCATATCGCGTTGCAAGGCTTATGTCTTTTAGTAATTTTGACACAAATGATTTGTCTACAACTTCATATCATGTTAAGCAGATGCTTATTGCCGTTGGATCAGGGGGTTTGTCGGGAGTTGGGCTTGGAAATTCTATACAAAAGTATGCATATTTACCGGAAAATACAACTGACTCAATTTTTGCAATTTATGCCGAGGAGACCGGACTTGTGGGATCTATATTTTTGTTAAGCATATATGTAGGCCAGCTTTTGATCGGTTGTATAATTGCGATAAAAGTTAAAGATAAATTTGGTAAACTACTAGCATGCAGTATTATAACTTTTCTATCTGTACAGGCGCTTGTAAATTTAGGCTCTCAAGCGGTACTGATTCCGCTCACGGGAGTTCCCCTGCCATTTATTTCGTACGGAGGGTCATCGATGCTTATTAACTATATTTCTATGGGTGTATTGTTATCTATTGCACGTACAATTCCTACCAATTCTAAAAAATGAAAATACTTGTAACCGGTGGCCACTTCTCACCCGCACTTGCGCTCATAGAATCTTTACCAAAAGGTACTGAGGTTTTAATAGTTGGTAGAAAATATTCCTTTGAAGGGGACAATGCGTATTCGTATGAGTACACGGTGAGTCAAAAAATGGGGCTTCCCTTTAAAAATATCGTAACTGGACGACTACAGCGCAAATTGACTAAGACAACACTTTTCTCGTTGGCTAAGATGCCTATTGGAATTATTCAGGCAATACAGATCACGAATTCTTTCAAGCCAGATGTAGTCTTTACGTGTGGTGGGTATATTGCGTTGCCAATTGCACTGGCTTCTTATATCAAAAATATTCCGATTGTTATTCACGAGCAGACTCAGCACGCAGGTCTTGCCAATAAAATTATCAGCAAGTTTGCACACACTATTTGTATTACGTTCGAATCATCAAGAAAATTTTTTACTGGTAAAAATGTTGTTGTGACGGGCAATCCTTTACGAAAACATATTTTTGAATCCAAAAAAACAATTCTGATTCCAGAGGGACGTAAACTTATTTATGTGACAGGTGGAAGCAGTGGGTCACATTTTATAAATGAGACAGTATTTGCGCTTCTACCAAAGCTTCTTGAAGACTATTTTATTATTCATCAGACAGGCCGTTCAACGCAGTTTGATGACTTCTCAAAGGCAAATGCTTTACGGGATCAGCAGTCCCAAAAAGAGCGATATTATGTATACGACTATATATATCCTGAACAAATTGGCTGGATACTTGATCATGCCTCACTTGTTATCACTCGATCCGGGATAAATACCGTATATGAGCTCTTGGCGCTTGGAAAAGTAGCATTGTGTATACCTCTCCCGCACGGACAGCTCAATGAACAACTCGAAAATGCCAAGCTTATGCAAAAAATAGGTACTGGTGACTATATCATTCAAGATGAGGCCACACCGGAGGCTGTACTGCAAAAAATTCAGGATATATTTAATAACTATATCTCTTATCAAAAACATGGGCCGGAAGCCAAAAAAATAGCAACACAAGATGCTGACAAGCGTATCGCTTCTATTATACAATCTATTTATGAGGCAAAAAAAGAATCGACAAAAGGGAAAACTTCTTAAAATTTTGCTGATCGGACTTAGTCTTGCAGTCATTTCAACAATTGGCTCCGTACTGTACTTTTATCTCAGAAGTCTTGAGTTTTTGCAAAATACGCCAATTGTTGCTCACACAGCGCTTGTTGCTACTCCAACTCTTGAAGAATATAAAAAAGCACTCGATGAAAAAGAGATTGTGTACGAGAAAGTAGAGTATCTTCCAGATGAATCAGGTATAAAAATTCAAATTCAGGATGGTCCTGAAGTGTTTGTATCCTCGTCCAAAGATCTGTCGTACCAAATCTCCTCTTTACAATCGATCCTTACCCACTCTACAATAGATAATAAGAAACCAAAAAGAATAGACTTCAGGTTTGTTAAGCCTATTGTGAACTTTTAAGGCTTTTTTGCTATAACTATATTATGAAAGAAACGTCGGTGGTTGTTGGAGTTGATATAGGAACTTCTAAAATTGCTGCTATTGTGGCCCAGGTCACAGAAGACAAAGTAAATATATTAGGTGTATCTGAAATACCTTCAAAAGGAATCCGCAAAGGACAAATTGTGGATATTGAAGATGTCTCAGATAGTATAAATCAGGCGCTTGACGTTGCAGAGCGCATGGCTGGTTATTCTATTGATCGCGTCTTTACCTCAATTAGTGGTGTTCATATTGAAAGCCAGAACTCAAAAGGAATAGTTGCAATTTCGCAGCCTGAAGGTGAGATAACCCAGATGGATGTCGATCGAGTACTTGAAGCGGCTGGTGCTGTATCGCTTCCTTCTCAAAAAGCAATCATTCATGTACTTCCAAAGACCTTTACGGTTGACGGTGAGTCAAGTATCAAAGACCCGATTGGCATGACTGGTGTAAGACTTGAGGTTGATACCCATATCATAACGGCCAATACTACTTCCGTTAAAAATATTGATAAAGTTCTTCAAAATGAAGCAGGAGTCGGGCTTAATGCGCTTGTTTTTTCAGGCTTTGCGTCTTCATTGTCAGTTCTTACTGAGACAGAAAAAGAGTTGGGGGTTGTGCTTGTCGATATAGGTGCAGGAATCACCAATATCTGTGTTTTTGTTGAGAGCTCTCTTTGTTATTCGGCAGTTATTCCAATTGGAGCCAAGCATATTACAAATGACCTTGCAATCGGGCTTCGTGTATCACTGGAAAGTGCTGAAAAAATTAAGTTATATCTATCCAAAAAATATACCAAGCGGGACAAAACGGAAAAAAGTGATGAGTCAGATGAGCTAGATTTAGCGGCGCTTAATTTGAGTGAAGATTTGAGAAAAGTTTCTCAAAAGACGCTGGTTGAAGGAATTATCAGACCACGACTCAATGAGATATTTACCATGGTCGGAATTGAGCTTAAGAGAAGTGGATATATCACTCAGACTCCAGCTGGACTTATTATTACCGGTGGAGGATCCAAGACGGTCGGTGCAGTTGATTCTGCCAAAAGAATGCTTTCTATGCCGGTGAGAATAGGATTTCCGTATGGTATTTCAGGACTTACTGATGATGTCGAAGATCCAACTTTTTCAACCGCAGTGGGACTTATAATGTTTGGGAAGCGATTTAGAACTGATGCGTCAAGTGGTCCATTGGGAGACTTTATGCCTTCATTTAACGTAAAGTCTGCCTCAAATATAATCAACAAACTTAAAAAGCTTCTTAAAAGTTTTTTGCCGTAAATTACTCCTGATTCACTTGAAAAACCTCCTTACATGTGTTAGGATTGTGAGTACCTCTATGCTTATTCGTCCCCAAACGTCCAACTTTGCAAAAATCCGAGTGATTGGCGTGGGTGGAGGCGGCGGAAATGCTATTAATTCCATGATCGCAACTGCTCAGATCAAAGGTGTTGAATTTATTTCAGTCAATACTGATGCGCAGGCTCTCCTACGATCACAAGCAGATACCAAAATACAGATTGGAGAAGGACTTACTCGTGGACTTGGATCAGGCGGTAACCCTTCAGTTGGCTCTCAAGCTGCTGAGGAAAGCAGCGAAAAAATTAAAGGCATGGTAGAGGAGTCCGATATGGTTTTTATAACGGCTGGTATGGGTGGCGGTACGGGTACAGGGGCTGCGCCAATTATTGCAAATATTGCCAAAGAAGCCGGAGCACTCACTGTTGCCGTGGTTACTAAGCCCTTTGGCTTTGAGGGCACAAGACGAGCAGTACAGGCAGAAGAAGGTATTGAGGAGTTAAAAGACAAAGTTGATACACTTATTGTCATACCAAATCAACGAATTCTTGAGGTAGTTGATAAAAAGCTTTCGCTTGTTGAGGCATTTCGAGTTGCTGACTCGGTACTCACTCATGGTGTACAGGGAATATCAGATTTAATTACGGTTGCAGGACTTATAAATGTTGATTTTGCTGATGTAAAAGCAATTATGAAGGATGCGGGGTCAGCACTCATGGGAATTGGAACTGGCGTAGGAGAGAATCGAGCGCAACATGCGGCACGTCAGGCAACTGCTTCACCACTTCTTGAAGTCTCGATGGATGGTGCACGCGGAGTTTTATACAATATTACAGGCGGAAATGATTTGACCATGGCAGAAGTTGATGAGGCATCAAAAATTATTGCAGCAGCTGCCGATCCTGATGCAAATATCATCTTTGGAGCAACAATAGATGAAACGATGCATGATCAGATACGAATTACGCTCATCGCAACAGGATTTGACGAATCCCGACGACGTCTTCAACAATTTGTAACACCAATGGAAGAAGAGACGAGACGTGATCGCGAGCAGCCCATGAGTATGAACAACAATATGAATGCGAATAATAACAACAATAATTCTTCTAACAACCAAGATGAGAGTAGACCCATGAAAGAAGACGACAAAGAATCAGTCTTCGACATCCCCGCATTTTTGAGACAGAAGAATTGATTGAATACAGAGTATGTTTTATGCATCAAAATACATACTTAATTCTTACAAAGTTATTGACATCTGTCAGTATAATAGATAACCTAGAATATATGGCGAGAAAACTTAATCTCTCTGAAAATTCAACACTTTTAAAATTTCAAAATATGTGGGTAGCATTTGATAGTGAGAGAAACATTATTATTTCTGCAAAAACATATTTGAGTTTGCATAAATTAATTCCTGATGCAATGAAGGGGAAAGTTGAGACTACATTTATTAACGCTTCAAAATCATATCTTGCTCCTTACAATGGCAGTATATAAATACAAATATTTTCCAGATATATACGAGGGATTTGATCTATTAAGAAAGAAAATTCATATAGAAAGAATTGATAGGCCTAAAGCTCTTGTTACTTTTGCGTTTAAAAAAGTTATGACCGAGCCAATTTGGTGTTTATTAGATAGTGGGGCAGATAAAATAATACTGAACAATGAGTTTGCGGAATTTTTAAGCATTGATTTATCAAAAGCTCCTGAATTTGAGACTCAAGTAGTTGGAGGAGAAATATTAAAGATTAGACGTCATCCAATAGATATAATATTCGAAGGAAGAAAATTTACTTCGGTCGCTGATTTTTCAGATACCCACGGTTTTCCTCTTCTCGGTAGAACTTTTTTTGAGTATTTTGTGTCTATTAGTTTTAAAGAGTCAAATAAGATAGTTGAGCTTATATTGTCTACCAATTCAAATTAACTAATTTTCTAATGAAAAGGGTTTTGATTCCTATTATTGCGCTTGCATTACTTCTAGCTTCAGCTGGTAGTTTTTTTGCCTACCAAAAATACTTTGCTCCTAAGCCGAAGCATGTGCATTATCATGCTGGGTTTATCGTCTATGACAATAATAAGCGTGTTGATTTTTCAGCTGACAAATATATGCATGAGAAGCCTTGTACGCTTGAGCCTGATCCTGAGCATGAAAATGATCCAATTGAGATTGTACACCTGCATGAGCGAGTTGGGGATGTTGCTCATGTACACAGAGATAACGCAACATGGGGAAAGTTATTTACAAACTTAAACTACTCATTTGATGGTGATATTGAGGCATATAGCAATGGTAAAAAGGTAGAGAATATTCTGAATCAACCTATAAAGTCCTACGAATCAGTCGTTATTTTTATTGGAGAAAATAGCAAAAAGGAAGAATTTCTTAAAAATGCGGTGACTATAGAGAAAATAAAAAAGACTGAATCCTTCAGTGAACAGTGTGGTACATAAATCTCTTTTCCTCTTGTAAATTCCCAAAAATCTGTTATTCTCAAATTAGATTGTTCTGTTGAGGAGGAGCGTGATTTGTATGGAACCACAAGAACGTGAACTTGAAGAAGAATTAGATGATGAGGAGTAGGGTTTGTGTATTTCGTATGCAATTTAAGATTTTCGTTGCTAAAAATTTTCCTGAGGTATACAATTTGGGAAAAAGATGAGAGAGCAAATATCAATTTCTAATCAGAACGGCGACGTGCAAAACTTCTCTGTTTTGTCTCCGGATGAAATGGCTCAAGTGAACCAACAAAGACTTTCTTATGCTGCTCAAGCAGATCCCACAAGTTCTATACTTGGATCTGAAAGAATAGTTACAGTCACTTCCTACATGGGATATCGCTGTTATACTAATAATGATATACCATACCAACTTACCACAGATGAGCTTGCTCAAATACGAAAAAGTACCGTGAGTAGTATTTGGAAAGATATGCATGCAGCAGGATGTGGTAATACGGCAGATACCGTCGTAAAAGATTCTCCTCCTTTTATGAATCCAATGTTTGGACCACAAAAGACTGATAACCCGTATACCAGTATTGACCCAGATATTAAAACAGAACTCGCACTACGAGCAGCAACAGGTCTTGCTACGGCATACACCGCAGATATACAAGTGGATAATGGCTTATCTATGGAGGAGAAAATCATATTAAAGGCAGTTGGTGCTAGACTCCAAGCTCGGGAATTACAACTTCTCGGATATGGTTCTATGATAAAAGATGTAGTCAAACAACCGCAACAAACAGTTCTTCGAGAACATGTAAAAAAATTAATTTATCCTTAATCTCGCTTATACTTGAGTAAAATATCTCCTTTCACTATAATATCCTGTATATGTTCAAACCTGTTGATCCTAAAGTGAATTTCCCTTCCCTTGAAGAAGAGATACTCAAATACTGGAAAGAAAATAAGATTTTTGAAAAGTCTGTTGATGCGCGGCCTGAGGACAAAAAATGGACTTTTTTAGATGGTCCACCATTTATTACCGGTATGCCACACTATGGTTCTCTTTTAGTTTCAATTCCAAAGGATGTATTCCCTAGGTTTTGGACAATGAAAGGGTATCGTGTTAGGCGTGTTTGGGGATGGGATTGTCACGGACTGCCTGCTGAAAATAAAGTTGAGACCAAATTAGGTTTGAAGTCTAAACGTGAGATTGAGGAAAAAATTGGAGTTAAAAAGTTTATAGATGAATGCAAACTGTATGTTTCGGAAGTATCCTCTGAGTGGGAATGGTATGTAGATCATATAGGAAGATGGGTAGATTTCAAAAATGCCTACAGGACAATGGATATGTCCTATATGGAGTCTGTCATGTGGGTCTTTAAGCAGATGTATGATAAAGATTTTATTTACAAAGGTCTCAGAGTTTCTTTATATTGCCCACATTGTGCGACTCCTATATCTAATTTTGAAGTTGCAATGGATGCGGATAATTATAAAGAAATAACAGATCATGGAACTACATATAAGTACAAGCTTAAAGATGAAGAAAATACCTATATACTTGCATGGTCCACAACTCCTTGGAACAAAATAGTCACTCCAGCGTTGGCAGTAAATCCAGATTTGGTGTATGTAAAAGTCCGACCCCACTTTGCTAAAGCTTCGCGGGGCGAGCAAAATGATGAATTTTATATACTGGCCAAATCAACACTAAAGATTCTCAATAATAATAGTCATCCTGAACAAAGTGAGGAATCTATAGATCCTTCGGTAAAACCTCAGGATGACAGTTCAAAGTTTGAAATAGTTGCAGAAATGAAAGGTGAGAATCTTATTGGTCTCAAATTTGAGCCACATTATGATTACTACAAAATTGGGCCAGGAGAGAAAGCATTTGAAATAATTGGTGGGGATTTTGTGACTGCTGATGAGGGAACTGGGGTTGTGACAATTGCCGCATACGGTGAAGAGGATTTGAAGGTAATGAAAGAGCTCAATATTCATATTGAGTTGCATTTGGACGAGGAAGGAACTGTCAAGTCGGATGTACCATTTTTTGGCGGTATGTATTATTTGAAAGCAAATAAAGCAGTCAATGAAGATCTTGCTGCTCGTAACTTAGTATATAAAGACGAAGAATACACACATAAAGTACCTCTGTGTTGGCGGTGTCACACCAGACTTTACTATGCACCTCAAAATGCGTGGTACGTAAAAGTTCAGGAATTAAAATCATTGATGAAAAAAACAAATGATGAGGTTAATTGGTTTCCAAAGCATTTCAAATACGGACGATTCTTAAAGAGCCTTGAAAACGCACCTGACTGGAATATATCGAGAAGCCGTTATTGGGGATCTCCTGTTCCTGTATGGGAATGTGAGTGCGGCGAACGCTTTGTTCCGGGATCTATCAAAGATCTGGAAGAGGCATCAGGACGAGAGGTGAAAGATCTTCATAAACCCGAAATTGATGAAGTTGTCGTGAAGTGTAAAAAATGCGGCAAGGACACTAAAAGAGTTCCCGAAGTACTTGACTCATGGATAGAGGCGGGAAGTGCATCATTTGCGGAGCGTCATTTTCCATTCGATGAGCAATGGAAGCTGAAAGACTTTTTTCCACCGGATTTTATTGTAGAGTATACAGGTCAAATTCGTGCTTGGTTTTATGTGCTCCATGTAATAGGAGCTGCTTTGTATGAATCAAAAGCTTTCAAAAATGTTGCGGTAACAGGAGTAATTCTAGGAACTGACGGACGGAAAATGAGTAAGAATTATGGGAATTACCCCGATCCAAAAGAAATGCTTTCCAAATATGGAGGCGATGCGCTCAGGTTATATCTTATGGGTTCACCTGTTATGCATGGGGAGGATATTATTATTTCAGAAGAGCAGTATAAGCAGCAAGTACGTGGCATGATGTTGGTCATATGGAATGTCTATAACTTCTTTGTGACGTATGCGAATTTGGATATGTGGGACACCAACAAAGTTTCAGAGTCGCAAAGTAAAAACATTTTGGACAAATGGGTTTTAAGTTTGCTCAACAAATTAGTTAAAGAAGTAACTGAAGATCTTGAGAAGTATGATACGGTTGAAGCAATAGCCTGTCTTCAAAAGTTTGTCGATCAATTTTCGACATGGTATATACGTCGAAGTAGGGAGAGGGTAGGGGGAAGTGAAAATATAGAAGATCAAAATGCGTTTTATGCTACCTGCCATGAGGTTCTGGTTACGTTCTCAAAGCTTCTCGCGCCAATCGCACCATTTTTGGCAGAAAGTATGTACCGGAATTTAACTGGAGAAGAATCAGTGCATTTAGCAGATTGGCCACAAGCCCGTGTGGAAGTTATTGATGCGGCACTTGAAGAATCTATGTTACAAGCAATTTCCGTGGCTTCAGTTGTGCATGAATTTAGAAAGTCTTCAGGCGCAAAAGTAAAAATTCCCTTTAAAGAATTATCATACTCAGGTCCAGTCGATATTGCAGAGGATTTACTGAAAGTCCTAGAGCTTGAGACAAATGTTTATAGACTGAAGTTTGAAAAAGTACAAGATGTCTTTGAAGTATCTGGTGATACAACTGAGGCAAATCAAGATCTTGTAGCAGGAGTAGTCCGAGATATTGTGCGAAAAATCCAGCAGGAAAGAAAAGTTTTGGGCACTACTTTTTCAGAACAGGTAGATGTTGTAATATCTGATTGGCCGCAAGAATTTGAGGCTGAGATAAAGAAAAAAGCATTGGTGAGAAATCTAATAAAGTCCGATACGTTTGAAGTTAGTCGTATTCATGAATAAAAGAATCGATTGGTTGCTTTTTCTTCCCGCACTTTGCCTTGTAATCTTAAGTCTTGCAACATTTTATGCACTTGATGAGGCAATATTTAGACAACAAGTAGTGTCTCTCGTTGTGGCGCTTGTCGTGTATATTGTTGCGGTCAATATCAATTTCAGTATATTTCCATATTATGCGAAGCCTTCATACATTCTTATAGTTGTGGGACTATTGGCGCTTTTCATAATTGGCTTTGAGGCAAAAGGAGCAGTGA
>Ga0163150_10005588_pt1 | contig 15950 bp, 13 predicted proteins | sample OliLakLV19P2IB_FD_148628 | JGI IMG/M metagenome (GOLD analysis project Ga0163150, IMG submission 148628) | Freshwater microbial mat bacterial communities from Lake Vanda, McMurdo Dry Valleys, Antarctica - Oligotrophic Lake LV.19.P2.IB | ecosystem: Environmental > Aquatic > Freshwater > Lake >...
GCTACAAGATCGCCGCCGCGCCGATCCGGACGATCTATGAAGAAGGAAATCCGTCGTCGCACTTCAATAAATTCCGGGATTCATGGCGGGTGATCCGGAAGTTGGTGGGCGCGGGATTAAAGCGAAAGAAGCGGTAGTACGCGGGACTGCGAAGCGCGCCGAAGTATCCATTTCAACTGCCCCCATGCAAGAGGCACCTTCGCGGCATAAACGTGAATCGCATACCCTAGCGAAACCAATGGCGGGTGACCGTGCCGCCATGTGTTGAACGCGACGCGAGCCAGAATGAGACCCATGAGTGCCATAAGACCCATGAGTCCTATTAATCCGATCCACACCACCAAAACGGACGCGAGCGCCAAAACCGCGATGTAGGCAAGCGCCCAGCCAAAATTGCGGATCACATTCGGTTTCCACATGGGGTCTTTGGTATTCCAACAGCGCGAGGCGATTTCGATGTAGGCGCGGCCCGTGGTCGTGCAGCGTTTCCAGTAATCGCGCAGGCCGCGAAAGCCAAGGTCGTGTTTGGCCATGCGGGTGCGCAGATACCAGACTTTGTGGCCGGTGACATTGCGGATGCGCCAGCACAACAGCGGGTCTTCGCCCGTGCTCACGTCTTCCGGAAAACCGCCCGCTTGGTCAAACAGATCGCGGCGATACATTGCCGCGCCGCCGAGGACGTCAGACTCGCCCTCGACGGGATTCCAATCAATCTGCATTACACGAAATACGAAGGACGTGTTGGCTTCTTCGAGCGTCCCCGCTACCGCGCCAATGTCTGGATGTTCTTCGAGGAATCTCATCGCGCGCGCGGGCCAATCCGCATCGAGGTACATATCGCCGTCGATAAATTGGATGTACTTACCAGTGGCGTGTTCCGCGCCGAGGTTTCGGTTCTGGGCGGCGCGCCTGCGTTTTTCGCCACCGAGAATGACGACGCCTTCGACGAGGCGGGCTTCGTCAATGCTCTTGTCGTGAGAACCACCGTCGACGTAAATCACTTCTGTCATCGCGCCAGGGATTGCAATTGACCTTGCCGATTCGAGGCAATCGCGAATGTGTTTTCCTTCGTTATAGCCGATGACGACAAACGACAGATCGGGCGGCCGCGATTCGCTCATCGGTTCTTGAGGCTTTCATCTTCAAGCGCGCGCCATAGATACCACGAAGCGACGGACCGATACGGCCGCCATCCGTTGTTCTCCGCGAGCGCGTGCATCTCGTCCACTGTCGGAGCGGCGTTGAATCCGTAATGGCGCTGGATGGCATTGCGCACACCGAGATCGCCTACCGGTAACACGTCGAGACGAAACAGCGAGAACATCAGGAACATGTGCGCGGTCCACACACCGATGCCTTTTACCTCGGTGAGCATTTCAATAATTTCATCGTCTGGCGCTCGAGAAAGACGGTTCAGGCGCAATCGGCCGTCTGCGACGCGCGCGGCCAGGTCCTTCACATACGAGACTTTTCCATTGGACAGGCCGGTCGCGCGCAGTGTGAGGTCCGGTGTCGCCAGGATTTGGTCCGGCGTGGGAAATCGCGCATCCGGGTGCACCGCGCAAAACCGGTTTATGATTGTTTGCGCGGCTTTGCCGGAGAGCTGTTGCGAGATGATCGAGCGCACGAGGATTTCGTAATAGCCGCGGTGCGGACGCATTGCGCAGGGTCCCGCGCGCTTGATCACGCCGCGCAAAAACGGATCACGGCGCGCGAGATGTTTTTCGCCTGTTCTAAGGATTTCCTGGTGCTTGCTCACGGTTCCGGGTTACCCTCAGTTTTTCGCGCTGCGCATCGAAGGGATTAGCGTAACAACTTTCGAGCGTGGAAACACGTGTGGTCGCTCGGGGACTGCGCCGCGGCTGAAGACCGAGGCGCTCGAATGGCGCATGGTAATTCGGTATTGATGAGTCGTCGCGCTCTCTCCGGGACTCGCCACCCTCGGCGATGGTAGCGCTACGTAGATTCGCCACCCTCGGCACTGCAAAGTCGCCGAAGTAGATTCGATCTTGCATTCTAATCGTAATCGTATTCGACTTTCTATTCCTGTAAACTCCTGTGCCAACCGTGGAGGGGATCGCTTGTTTGTAGTTAACGCGCTCATGGCCGTGCCCGCATTGTGCCTTGGCGTAGTCTCCGGGTACTTGTTGTTACTGGTCATCGGCTCGTGCTTCCACCGGAAACAGACCAATACTGCCGCGGCGCCGCTGCGTTTCGCGGTGCTTACACCCGCGCACAATGAAGAGCTCCAGATCGCCAACACCGTCGCGCAGATACTTGCGTCGGATTATCCCCGCGACATGCTGCATTCGTTTGTCATCGCCGATAATTGCACGGATGCAACCGCGCAACGCGCGCGCGAGGCTGGCGCAACCGTATTCGAGCGAAACGATCCGGTGTTGCGCGGCAAGGGCCAAGCCCTTGATTGGTGTTTAAGAACGCACCGTGACACACTCGTGGAATACGCCGCCATCGCACTCGTAGACGCGGATGCGAGCATGGATTCGCGCTTCCTCACGGAATTGTCCGCGAGTCTTTCACATCCCGATGTTAGCGTGGTTCAGGCGTGGAACGGCGTTTCTAACCCCGAAGCGAATTGGCGCACTGCGCTCACTTGGGCGGGATTCGCGCTGATAAACGGACTGCGCCCCGCGGGCCGCAGTTTTTGGGGCGGCACGGCGGACATCAAAGGCAACGGGATGGCATTTCGCTCGGACGTGCTGCTCGCGTACGGATGGCCCGCGCATTCCATTGTCGAGGACATCGAATTTTCCGTGCGCTTGTTGCTCGACGATGTTCGGGTCTATTGCAATCACGACGCAATCGTCATTTCCGAAATGCCCACGACCCAGCAGCAAGCGGAACCGCAGCGGAAGCGATGGGAAAGTGGCCGCGTTGAAACACTGCGCAATTTTGCGCCGCCACTGCTGCGCGCACTCATGCGGTCGCCGCGCTGGCGGTATCTCGACATGTTGCTCGAATTGTGTGTGCCGCCGCTGTCGTTGCTGGTTTTCTCGCAGTTATTGATGATCGCGGTAGCGGCCGGCGCCGGATTCTTTGTTGGATGGCATTGGCCCATCATTTTCGCAAGTTACTTTGCGACGACGATACTGTACGTTGTGGCTGGACTTTATCAGCGCAACGCGCCGCGGGAAGTGTGGGTTGGATTGCTTGCGGCGCCGCTGTTCTTACTGTGGAAAATTCCGTTCTATGGGCGGCTGCTGTTTGGCGGAAAGCAGAAGACTTGGGAGCGTACGCAACGTCTGGCGGAAGTCGAGCGGGACAAAACGCCGGAATAGGCGCGCTACGCTTCGACGGGAGCGGGTTGACGAATTGCGCGGCGCGCGATGAGATACGCGACGAATCCCTTCGCGATATCGCCGATGATGAATGGCGCAACGGTTTTTGCGAACGCTTCCGCCGGCCCAACTCCCGCCCAGAAACAAAACCACGTCAAGCCCATTGCATAGAGCAGAATCGTCGCGGCCATGAGGGCAAGCGCGGGACGGGTGATGGCGGAGACCACAAACGGCGTCAAAGCGAATGCGGCGAGGAATCCCGTCGTTGCGCCAAACGCCGCAAATATTGAGATACCATCGACCGACACGATGCTGAACAACACGCCGGCCAGTAGGTAGAGCCCGATGCCCAGTGCAGCGCGGTCGCGTCCGACAACATACGCCGCCGCGAGGACGGGCAAGGTCTGCAAGGTGTACGGTATCGGCGTCCACGGAACGAAAAAGCGTACCTGTGCCGCGAGAAATACCGCGCCCGCCACCGCAACAACTTCGATGATGCCGAAGAAAGGATTGTCGATGGGACGCGCGCGTTGGAGAAGGTAGGCATTGTTTCGCATCGTGTCCGGGAGTATACGGTGTCTGACACAACGCGATCAAAGCCCCGTAATTTCAAGCGTGCTCGAACCATTCGTCGCGCACTTCGCGGGGAAAAAATAAAGCCAGCCCGGTGATGCATCCGGGCCGGCCTTTCGATCTTCGAGGAACGGGTTACTTAATTGAATCTTTGGCCTGTTTCGCGATGCGGAACTTCAGCACGCGCTTCGCAGGAATCTTGATTGTTGCGCCCGTGGCCGGGTTGCGGCCTATGCGCGCCTTGCGATTGACGATCACGAGCTTGCCAAGACCGGGAATCGTGAAACCGGACTTTGCTTCCTTGTACGCAAGCGCCGTCAACTCGCCGAGCAAGTTTGTGACGTCCTTCTTGCTCAATTCGGTCTTGTCCGACAACGTGGTGACGATCTGCGCTTTCGTCAATGCCTTCTTACCTGCCATTCTTCTGCCTCCTTACCGTTAGCTGTCCCAGAATCCCCACATGTACCCTCAAATATTTGCGGTGACGCGATAGGCGTCGCCATCGGGTTTCAGCGCCTCGAGTGCTGGGAAACACCCGGCCCATGCGTTGATCTACAAAGTAACGAAGGTTTTGTCAAGCCCTATTTTCGGGGTTGAAATGAATTTCACCCTCACTTCGCCCTGTGTTTATAGGGGTTTGGTGACGCCGCCGGATACATTCTTGACGGATTTCTCCGCAAAACGCTGAAAACAAAGGGGTTTGCGCGTTTGTTGATTCGCGGAAATATGCGCCGTATAGTCACGCGACACTCTTTTGGCTAGGGGAACATTCGCATGCTCATCGCCGTGATCGGCGGAATTCACGGCTACGCCGGCGCGCTCGAAGCCGCGCTGGCGCGCATCGCCGCGCAGGGTATTCACACGGTGCTGTGCACCGGAAACGTCGCCGTTGGCGGGCCGAACCCAAACGAAGCGATAGGTCTGTTGCGCGATTGCCGTGTCACCTGTGTCCAAGGGGCATCAGACCGCCTCGCGGTGCGCGCGCTCCGCAAGGCTGAATCCATGAAGGCAAGAATGTCTGAAGAAGATTTCGGCGCGCTGCAACGCGCACACGATGTGTTGACCAGCGCCAACCTCGAATTTCTGCGGTCCCTGCCCCGCTCACGCACGATCGAGATAGAAGAGTTCAGCCTCTATCTTTGCCATGGGACAGTCGCGAGTCAGGCCGATTCTCTTCACGAAGGTGATTCAGCAGATCGGTTCCGGCGGCAACGGGAGGCGGCGAACACGGACATTGTGGTTTGCGGGAGCGACGGGCCGGCGTTTACAAGATGGATTGATCAGACGCTGCTCGTGAATCCCGGCACTTTAGCCACCGATGATGGCGCAAGTTTCTACCTTGTGAATACTGAAGCCGAACCATTCAACGCGGAAATCCATCGCGCGTGATGCATTAAAGATTACTCGTCCAGCTCCGGAAGCCACTTGATGAATCCGGCCCAGCTCCCCAACACGATGTCCGCCGTGGTGCCCGCGCGATAGCGATCATTGTCGCCGACGAATAATGCCGCTTTCGCGCCGACGGCCTGCGCGCCCGCGATGTCGGTGGCCTGCAAATCGCCGATGTGCAATAATTCGTGCATGCCGACACCCAGCCCGCGCGCGGCCATGTCGAACATCAGCGTCTGCGGTTTCGACACGCCCACCTCATCTGAAAACGCCATGACGCGAAAATGCGGCGTGAATCCGTGCAGATCGAGTAGCGCGCGAAGCGATGACCCCGGACTGATACCCGCGTCAGAAATGATTCCGGCGGGATAGCGTTCCGCCGCGGCGCGGACTGCGTCAATCGCGTGCGGGATTGGTTCCGGCGGATACGCAAGGATGGCCGTGCCGAATGTATACGCCAGCGCAAGCCGTGTGTCCGGATCGAATTGCAAGTCCAGTTCGCGCTCGACAATGCGCACGGCGTCCGGCGGGCCGAGCGTCCGTTGTTGATGCACGTGATGGTGCAGGAATTCCGATTCAGCCGCGTGCAACGCGCGCTCGACAGTTTCGGAAGCAACATTGGCGTGCTCTCGCACCGCGTCGATGCGCAGTTGACGGCGCTCAACGGGCTCGCGGGATTCGCGAAACAACGTGCGCCAAAAATCGAAAGTGATCGCGCGGACAGCCATTGCCTAAAACTCCCGGCGATCCTGTCTGATACCGTGTTTCGCGATCAGATCATCGGAAAATTTTTGCAGTTCTTCCGGCAGATCGTGCAAGCGGTGCCGCAGATATTTCGCGGGCGAGCCCACCCAGACTTCGAATGGCGGCACGTCTTTCGTCACCATGCTGCCTACGCCGATCACCGCGCCCTTGCCTATCTTCACGCCCTTCGATACATACGCGCCGCTGCCCACCCACGCGCCTTCGCCAATGATCACGGGGGAATAGTAGTTCGGCACGTAGCGCCAGTTGGCATCCGTGCCGTAGATCAGGTGCGTGCCATCGCGCACGCGGACGTACTCCGCCAAGCCCGCCATGTCGTGAACTTCGATTAATTCGCCTGCCTCAATGATTACGTTCCAACTGATCAGGCAGCGGTTACCAATGATAATCTTCGCGCCGTCGGCCGCGCGCAATTTCACGTCCTCGCGTACGCGCACATAGTCGCCCAATTCCACGTGTCCCTCGACTGTGAGATCGCGCCCGATAAACCGGCACCCCGCACCAACCTTCGCAAACTTCCGCGTGTGCACAAAATTCCGCCAACGGCGGGTAATAGCATTCATTGATCAGCGTCTCCCGGAATTAAACGCGATAGTTTACCCTATACGGGTGAGCGGAGTGAATTTGGCGAGTGCTTGCCGGACACGATGTCGGGGGGAGTGGGTGGCGCGGTCGGGAGACCGGCCACAACAAATGACGGAGACCGGCCACAACAAATGATGGTGACCGGCCACAACAAATGATGGAGACAGGCCACAACAAATGATGGTGACCGGGCGCGACAACGGAGGATGTGGACGCGGTGCTATGCTCAACGTCGCGTTATAGCGCGCGCGGCCCCGCCGTCTCTGGTGTACGGGTTGCTGGCCGACGACGTTTGTGACGCGGGACGTGCGGCTTACGCACTGCGGCACGGCGCACCATCACAGAGGGCATATCGATTTGGGACAGTGGCCGCATTCCCGCGAGCCCGCCGATAATGACTAGGTATACGGGATTAAACATCGCGTTCATCGTATTGTCGGCCATCCAAAGTACAACAACTACCGCAAAGCACGCGGCTGACGAGGCAGCGGGGTGGGTCCACCACGCCGCAGGCGCTTTACGAACGAACAACAATGCTGGCAACAAGGTCGCGGCGAGCAGCGCGGACATGCCCAGCATACCGTTGGAACCAAGTGTGATTACCCATTGGCTGTCGGTGATTGTAATGTCCTTTCCTTGCTGATCGTGGATGCGGGACCGGCCCCAGCCGCCCCATCCGAAGAGCGGCTGGATGCGCGCTTTTTCCGCAATGGCCTCTTCATTGTAGAACCGCGTCGCGACGGACTGCGCACGGTCCGCGCCGAAAGCGTTGTTCGTCAGGTCAATCAGCTCCGAGCCGTCCCAAAAACCTAGTGCGCGAATCGCAATATACGAGACACATACGGTCGCGACGGCGACTACGCCAAGGGACGTGCGTAAGTACCGCACTGACAAGAGCACACAGAGGCCGATCGCCAGCAGCAGGAGTGCGCCCGTACTCCGGCACATGAGCGTCGTGACGGCCAGTAGCCCAACCAGGAACCACATCGGCACGCCGCGGATGTGACGCACGACACCCGTCTTCCAAAGCGCGAGGCCGCAGAGCGTGGCGGTGGTCATCCACATTCCGACCATGAGGCCGTGTTGGAGGAACACCATGGGCCGGTATCCACCCGCACGGATGGTCTGGATGAACGCATGTTGGTGATAGCCATAGGTGAGCCGGTGCAACTGCGGACTCATGCGCATCTCAAACCAGCAGAACGGGAGATAGATCAGGCCTCCGATAAACACGCCGAGCGCGAGTTCGCGCATGGACTGGTAATCGGTGAAATATGCGCGGCCCAAGATATACGGCAAACCCCAACGAAGAATCTGGCGATTGGATTCGGACAGTCCGTCATACAATCCGAGGCCGTTCGACAGGGATGACGCGAGCGGGCACAAGCAGAGCACCAGCATTGGAAGGTCGATCCATTTGGGACGAAGCGCAAGCAATCGATTGGGATCGAACAGCATCGTCGCGAAAAACAGCGACATGGTCGTTGCCGTCATCTTGCTGTATTCGGGAATTCCTTTGAACTCATATTCCGCGACGGGCAGGAACAACCACGCTGTAATGAGTCCAACGATGACGGCGCGGCGCGATGGCATGATGAGGAACAGGGTCACCAATACCAACGGCCATCCGAACATGACGATCGGGACTAAAAAGTTGGCCTCGGAGTACGTCATGATTGCGCTCCGGCAACCGCGGGTTTGCCCCGCTTTTCCAGTTCGCGCGCATATTGCAATGCCGCTTCAAAACGCACTGTTGCGTCGTCCCACGAGTAGGACCGCGCAGTGGCGTATGCCGTATCAGACAGCTTGCGCCATTCTGCATCGGGCATGTCCGCGATGCGCGCGAATGCGTTCGCAATCGCCTCTGGATTCTCGTGGGGCGCCAAGATTCCACCGCCTTTGGCGATCAATTCCGGCGCCGCGCCAGCGGGAGTCGCAATCACGGGGGTTCGACATGCCATCGCTTCGAGAATTGGCAAACCGAATCCTTCCGAGCGGCTCGCGATAATCCACGCATCGCAAGACGCGTATATCTCGCGCAACGCGTCCGGACTGGGAAGCAAAGAAAACTCCGCGCCATGCGGGACTGGATGGGCGTTCGTGGGTGGGTGCATTCCAAAGGCGCGGCACCGGATGCGCCGCTCCTGCCCGGCGATTCGCACCGCCTCGACGGCGATGTCGGTCCCCTTCCACGGAACGAGAGCATGCATGAACCCGACGGTCGGCACGGTTTGCCGGGATCGTTCCTGCGCATGGAAGACATTTGTATCGACGCTGTTTGGAACGACCGACACATCATCGTCGCCATAGGTGGACCGTGCGATTTCCGCGAGCCACTCCGCGACAACTATTTTATGCATGGGCAGCGACCAGGTTTTCTTCACGCGCGCGACTGGCATCGAATCATGGATTTCGTAGTGTTGAAGAAAATACGCCTTTGCCCCCTTGCGTGCCGGCAGCGCGCTCACCCACTCCGCGGTTTCCCACCACGTAGCGACAACGACATCCGCGTCCGACACGTCGTCCGCGGTAACAGGCCGCCACCGATCAAGCATTTTGCGCGGAATGTCCAGCCCATCAAGATGAGACGGGTACAGGTGCGGTATGCGCGGCCACGTCTCGCCACGAAACAGACCTTTGACGCGTTGCGCGATAGGCGGCTGGAAGTTTGGCGGATGAACGAGCAACACCTGGTGGCCGCGTTTCCGCAACTGTTCGGCATATACCGCGATCACGCGAATGCCGCCGGAGAGACCGGGTTGTGGCAGGACGAAAGTAATTCGCACGCGCCGTCTTCCTAGTGTCCGCGCATCGCGCAATACATCGTGCGCCACGATTCCGGCGACAAGGGTTCTTGGCGCAGTGCGCTGAGCGCGTGCTTACGCGCACTGTCTACATGGCCCGAACTCAAGGCCCACCACGCCCATTTACGATGGGACTGGGCAACGCTCGACGTGATGAGTGGGGCCTTTCCCCAATCGTCCGGCAGGGGGATTCCGCGGCGCACATGTGTGTCGCGGACGACGGACAGCGTGGACTTTTGCTGAAGCTCCGACTTCGAGTATCCGATGCTGGAAAGATGTTGCCGGTAGCGAAGGACTATGTCCGAGAGATTCGCGACCTCCCCGACTTCCGCCAGCCGCAGGAAGAAGTCCAGGTCTTCCGCCCAGGGATAAGCGTTGCTGTATTGGCCAATCTTGTCGATGGCGCTGCGGCGCGCCATCATCGCTGGATGCACGATGGTGCCGCCTCGGCCGGCGAGGTGCGCGCTGTCAATCTGCTCGTGGGCGGTCTCGGTACACATCTCGCGCAGTGGCATTCCGTCGGAATCGATGAGCAGGACGCGCCCTCCGACGACGACGCATTCCGGGTGCGCGCGAAGATACGCCACCTGTTTCTCGAAGCGGTCCGGGATTGCGATGTCATCTGCGTCCATGCGCGCGATAAATTCCGCCCCCGCCATGGCGAGACCTTCGTTCAATGCCGAGATATAGCCACGGTTTTCGCGGCTGGAAAGGCGGATACGCGGGTCTTTTCGCGCATATTCTTCCAGCACTTTCATCGAGTCGTCCGTGGATCCGTCGTTGATCAAGATGTACTCGAATTCCGTTGCCGTCTGGTTCAGTATACTGTCCAAAGCTTCGGGCAAATAGAATGCGTTGTTGTACACGGGCGTTATGACGGATATCGCCGGTTTCGGACTTGTTCCGCTCATAGCAAGAACCCCGTTGTGATCAGAAGGGCCGCAAACGCAAACCCTGCGAAATCCAATTTTGGAAGCCATACCCCATACCGCCGCACGGCCCAAACCAGCACCGGATACAATAGCAACTCCGGTACGGCGACACCGATAACAACGCCCACAACTGCGATGCGCTTTATTTCCGCGTAGAGGGTGTTTAGCGACTCCGCGGCGCCGATGTTTGCTGGATCCGCGAGCAGCAGCGCCTGGGCAGATTCGATTGCTGCTGCGTTCCAGTGCCCGGCAAGGAGTGTGGCGATCCAACCCCCGAGAAAAATCGTCATGCACATGATGACCGTGCGCGAAATCTGGACGATCATGAAACGGTAGGAATCGCCCATCGCCAGCAACACCGGACCGACTGTGCTGCCGATTACCGAGGCGACGCCGCCGGCGGCGAGAATTTGCAGCATCCACCCCGCGTTGCGAAACGTGTCTGGATAAATCAGGCCGACGATTTCCTGTCCCCATATCACCAACACGCAAACGGGCGGCACGCTCAGCGCCATCAATACGGCGCGGACGCGCAAGGTTTGTGCGCGCAGGCGTTGCGGATCATCCGTAGCAATGCGCGCGTATAGCGGAAACAGAACGCGCTGGGATATCTGATGCATGCCGAACCCAACGGCCTGGGCCAATAGTATCGCCATGGCGTATGTGCCGAACATGTCCGCGGTCATGTACCAGCCCATCAATAATTGGTCGCCGCGGGACGCAAGGAACCCGAACAGGGTGCTGAAAAAAATCCATTTCCCAAAGTGAAACAGTTCGTGCGTCGCAGTCGAGTCCCATGCGAAACGGCTGCGAGGCCCGGGACATAACAGGTGGCTCGCAACACACTTGACGAGGTTTGAGAACAGTGCGCCCGCAATCAGCGCCCAAACGGTTTTGCTGTAGTAAGCAAAAATGAGCGTGGCAACTATTGCGATTGCCTGAGTTCCAATATTGATAATGGCAAGTCTGCCAAGCCGCACGTGACGGTGCAGCACGAACAGGTTCATCGAATTGAAACCGCCGATGATGCCGGCAAGGCCCGCGACGGGTAATACATAAAGCAGCGCCGGATAGTTTTGATACGCCATAGACGCAGGCCACGCCAAAAGTACCGCGGCAAGGCTGAACGCGAAGCCTCGCATCACCTGAATAGTCCATGCAGTATTCAGGAACCGCGGATCATCGCCGCGCTTGCTTTGTACGACGCTTTGGCCCAAGCCCAGGTCCGAAAACATGTCCAGCGCCTGCATGAAAACCATCAGGATCAAGTTGATCCCGAAAATGGCAGGGTCATTCAGAAGCGAGGCCAGCGCAACGTTCGACAGCAGGCGCAGCACTTGACTCAGCCCGTACTCCGCCATGGTCCATGAGGAACCCTGGAACAAGACTGCCTTCAAGGAACGGCGGTGCGGCGTGGCGCCCGCGAATTCCCCGACGATGGGTGTTTCCGTCTCAAGCACGGCGGACATTACGAACTCGCATCCGCGAGCGCTTTCTCCGCCTCGCTCTTGCGCGGAAAGTCGAGGCCAAGCTGGTTGGCATATCGCAACGCAAGTTGAATATGCGTCCTGCCTTCATCGGCCTGATTCTGGTTGATGAGCAGTTCGCCGTAATCGAGCATCAACGTGGGGTCGCCAGGCCGCATCTCGAGTGCGGCCGTCAGATTCTTGCGTCCTTCCTCGACGTCTCCTGTGCGTATTTGCGCCAGACCTAGCGTGTGCACGACTTCGGGGTTGCGGGGCAACTTGTCCGACGCTTTCTGGGCGAGAGCCAGGGCTTCGCCAGCGTCGCCATCCGTTTGGAGAAGGCAATAGGCTAGATTGTTTCCGGCGTAGGGGTCGTCTGGAAGAATGGCAACGATTTGCCTGCACGCTTGCAATAGCGATGGGTAGTCGTCGCGAAGGCTGTAAAACTGCGCAAGCCGACGCCACGGCTGATCGTTGGCTGGTTCGACTTCGGTGGCTTTTTCGAGTGCCAATTTCTGCGCTTCGGCGTCATCGAGCGACGCATGCACGTCCGCGAGCCCAATCCATGCCGACGCCATGCCGGGATATTTATCCGTGAAATGGGAAGCCGACGCCAAGCGTCCGTCGATATCGCCAGAACGCGCGGCCACAAGCAGCGCGTGTTCCACCAGACGTTGCTGGCCGGGGCACTTTTCATCCACCGCGCGAAACATCGTGTAGGCGTCACGCATGAACCGCATCTCGCGACACGCCATCCCATAGGCAAAGAATGCAAGCGCTTCCGGGTTTGCCTTCAGCGCGCTGGCGAGCGCCTCATCCTGCGGATCAAGCGATTGATCCGAGACGTCCAGCGCGCGAATGAGCGCGTTGGTGGCCGGGCCGCTTCGCGGCTGGCCGTCGGCCATGCGTAGTGGTTCTCCCGCTTCCGCGACCTTACCTGTTTTCGCCAAAGCAGCAACGTGCAACAGGCGCGTAGGAAGTGGGTAATTCGGCGCAACCGCCTGGCCGCAGAGCGCGAGGGTTTCGTCCCAGTTATTTTTGGATGCCGCGATGAAAGCGGTCAACAATAGCTGCGCCTGCTCGTGACCGGGGTCTTTTTCCAGTGTCGCCAGCAACGCGGTCGCGGCATCGTTATCGCCGCGCGCGATTTGAAGTTCCATAAGTGCCAGCGAGAGCGGTGTGGAATCTTCCACCCGTTCAATCCCGCGCCGCAACACGTCCTCCGCCAGTCCGAGCTCGCCTGCGTCGCGGTATACGCGCGCTAGATTGAGCAACGACGCGGCATCCTCGGGGAAGAGCGCGAACGTCGATTCCGCCTGCCTGCGCGCCTCATCGTCAAGGTTTGCTTCGAGCATGGTGTCGAATAGCAACTGGCGGGCTTCACGGTTATCAGCGTGGCGCGCGATCAGTTGTTTCAACGTGCCTATGGCGAATTTCGGCATAGCCGCGCCCCGGAACATGGAGGCGACATTGTAGTACGTCGCGCCGTTGTCTGGATATTCCTGGATACATTGGGAAAACACGCGCATGGCGTGCGCCCGCGCGCCTGCAACCGCCAAGGCGAAGCCTTCCGCGTTCAAACGCAGCACCCGGCGATCGGGAATGGTCTCCTCCCATTTCTCGAGGTGGGCGCGCATGGCCGGCGCATCCCGCGCCAATAGCGCGGTGATATATATAGCGACGGGTGAGTCGGCGGGCAACCGCTCGCCCAATTGTTTGGCGAGTTGCGTGTCCTGTATGAACACCGCTGCAAGCGCAAGCGTCTCCCCTGAGTTGCTCTCGTTCGTCGCAAGAAACGCTTCCCGCCCGCTTAACAACTGGCGCAAACAGCCGTCGCGCCATAGTTTTTGCCACGTCAGGGGCCCCTCGCCGGACTCGGTTGCCGTCGTGGTAGTTGGCGCGGTTTGGGAGGGCGCGTTGCGCGCCACAGCCGTGCCTTTCGCCTCGGCAAGCAACTTCGATATCTGGGGATCGTCTGGCAGCGCGCCGGATGCGGCTTGCAGACAATTTAACGCTTCGTCCCGTTTTCCCTGCGCGAGCAAATAAGCGCCGACAACATAATTGGCCCACGGGGATTCCGGTTTACGTTCGAGTATGGGCCGCGCTAATTTTTCCGCTTCGTCGAGTTTCTTGCTGGCGAGCAGGCTCCGCGCCAAGGCGAGTTGCGCGGCGTCATCGTCCGGTCTCTGTTCCGCGAGCGCGCGGAATTCATCTTCGATTTCCGCGAGCTTGCCTTGTTGCTGATACGCTTCGACGAGCATCATCCGGGCGGGCATGGAATTGGAATCCAGTTCGTCGAGCGTGGCCTTGAGCTCTTTTTCCGCTTCCGCCGGCTGCTTGGCGGACAACAGCGCGGCTGCGAAATTTACGCGCACTTCCACGGACCGCGGGAATTGTTCGCGCAACTGTTGAAGCACGCCGACGGCTTCCCCGGCGCGGTCTGTTTCGCGCAATACGTATGCGCGTAGAATGCCGCCGGGCTCCGGCTTCACAGCCAAGTATTGCGCGGCCAATTCTTCGGCTTTGGCTGTGTCTTTTATGGCCAGCGCGATTCGTGCCCCTTCGATATACGCCTTGTCCAACTGTGCGTTCAGGGCGATTGCTTCTTTGTACGATCGGACGGCCGTTTCGCCGTCCTTGCCCGCCCATTGGCACCTGGCCAATCCGAGTTTGGCTTCCGCGTTACTTGGGTTGGCCGCGAGCGCGCGCTCGAATGCCGCAGTTGCTTCTTCAATGTTTCCGAGGACCAGCAGCGTGTCGCCCTGTTCCGTGAACTGGGTGCTGCGGCGTTGCGAACAGCCGGGCGTCAGGGCAACGAGCAACATGACGGCGAGGACCGACAGCGCCATGGGGGCCTTATGGAAATACCTTTTCATTATTCAATACTCCGATACATGACTGGCGCGAACTTCGCCGCGAAGTCTTCCAGGGAAGCGAACGCCGCGCGTTCGCCCGCCGCGCCAATTGGTGTTGTCAGTTTGATCATGGAAGAGGTTGGCTCTCCAAACGTAATCTGGTTCTTCGCCCATTGATACGCATTGTCGAAATAGTTGCCGGTGACATAATCGCCAGTCTTGAACCAATACAACACGGCTTCCGACGAATTGCCCTTTACCAGCACAAGCTGTTTCGCGGAAAACAGAATCCCTACCGGCATTTCCTGCTGCTTCACGATTTCCCATCCGTCGCCCACGAGGCACACTTCGGGAAAGTGAAGGCTCCTGCGCGTGGAGCCCGCGTGTACGATACTCAGTAATAACCGGCGCCCCCCCGGCGCGCGATACTCGCGCATGAGAATCGCGCTGGTTTCGAGCACTTCGCGGGTGCGTTCATCGACGGGATAGTCGTCACCGGCCTGGGTATAGTCAACGATAACGCTGGGTATGTTCAGGACTATGGGCGCTGTCGCATCCATGTTTGCGCGAGACTGCGCATCGACGATGCGAACGTGTCCGGCGGCGACGCTGATCAGCAATACGACGGTCGCCGCCATCAATCCGGCGCGCAATGAAACACGACGGCCCAGCGGTGTTTGTTCCCCCGGGGAGGTCACCTGCTCCGCCGCGGGGCCAGCCCAACGGCGCAACGGAATGTCGATGGCTGTGAAGAGCGCTATTGCGATTGCATAGATAAGGAATCCAGATGAATCGCTTCCATAAAAATATCCCACTACGCACAAGAGAAAAATGCGGGCGATATTGGCAACGACCGCGATGGGCCCCGCCAACAAAAGAATCATTACCCGGGCCCAGGTTTTTGCGGGGCTGATATAGGCTGCAACCGCGCCAATGGCGAGGAGCGCGATAAGCGAGCGCAACCCGCCGCACACATCGCCGACGAGCAGGCGATCCGTGCCAAAATAAATATAGGAGCCTTCCCGGACCATCGGCAGGGTCACAAGATTCGCGGCGCGCACGGCGCATTCCGCCGCGATTAGTTTTAGTTGCAACGCGATACTTTGCGTAAGCGACGGCGGTATCGGAATCATGAAAATTAGGAACGCCAACGCGAACCAGATGCGGCGGGCAAATGCAGTGCCGGCAAATACAATGACAAGTCCAGCCAGCATGGGCACCAACGAGATGTGCGCGAAAACGCGAAAGCCCAGGAAATCGCCGAGAATGAGCAGGAACGCGG
>Ga0163150_10005589_pt1 | contig 15944 bp, 10 predicted proteins | sample OliLakLV19P2IB_FD_148628 | JGI IMG/M metagenome (GOLD analysis project Ga0163150, IMG submission 148628) | Freshwater microbial mat bacterial communities from Lake Vanda, McMurdo Dry Valleys, Antarctica - Oligotrophic Lake LV.19.P2.IB | ecosystem: Environmental > Aquatic > Freshwater > Lake >...
CAACATAACAACGGCAGTTCGGCCACCGGCGCCGCCGTGTACATGGGCGGCGAATATCCGGCCGAATATGAAGGCGCGCTGTTTTGGGGAGACTATTCCAAAGCCACCATCAAAGCGATGTTGCCGGATGTCAACGGAAACCCCGATCCCAACAACGTTATCACCTTCGCAGATTCGGAGGTCCACCCCGTCGATCTTCAGGTTGGCCCCAACGGCGATTTATTCTATATCGATATCAGTGCCGGCGCGGTCAGGCGCATTCAGTATTTTCAAACCAACCATCCGCCCGTCGCGGCCGTGGAATCCGATCTGACGAGCGGTCCGTCCCCGTTGACGGTCCAGTTTAGCGGCGCGCAGTCGCACGATGACGACCCTGGGGATGTCATAACTTTCGAGTGGGACTTCGACAACGACGGCGATTTCTCCGATTCAACGGACATCGAACCCGCCATCTCATTCCCTTCCATCGGCAATTATCCCGTCAGCCTGAAGGTCACTGATCTCGAAGGTCTTTTCGACATTGACACCATCCTTATCGCAGTGGACAACGGCCCGCCCGTCGCCACAATCCTCGAACCGCTCTCGTCGTTGACCTGGCGCGTCGGCGATGTTATTGACTTTGACGGTGAAGGCAATGATCCCGATTCCGGCGCGATGGACCCCGAAACATTCATGTGGGAATTAATTCTGCTGCATTGCGCAACGCCCGCACTCGAAGATTGCCACGAGCATACAATCAACACCATCTTCGGCGAATCCACGGGGACCTTTACCGCCGTCGAACACGAATGGCCCACGTATCTTCGTATACGGCTTACCACAACCGAGCCTGAAGCCTCTGGGCTTTCAGACACGGATTCCGTGTTGCTCGAACCGGAAACAGTCACTATTTCCCTCGCAACACAACCTCCGGGACTCCAGACCTCGATTTACGCGGCGAGCAACCCTTCGCCGTGGAGCAGGACTGCAATCATCAACGACATCACAACCATCACCGCGGGAACGCCTCAGATTCAAGGCGACATAAAATATTCGTTTGCATCCTGGTCCGACAGCGGTCTCTCCGCGCACAACATCCATATTCCGGACACCGACACGACCTACACCGCAACGTATAGCGCGAACAACCGGCCCGTTCTCGCGCCAATAGGCAACAAGAACGTCAACGAGGGCCAGTCGCTTCAATTTATAGTATCGGGAACAGACACCGATGGCGCGCCGCCAACATTCTCGATGTCCAACGGCCCAGCGACCGCAACCCTCACCAATCACGGAAACGGCACAGCGACATTTTTGTGGCAAACGGACTACGAAGATCAGGGCACGCTTGCCAACGTAACATTCGCCGCCCGCGACGCCAATGACGCCACATGGACCGACACCGAAGTGATCGCCGTAACTGTCGGCAATGTGAACCCCCCGCCGGTCCTTGCCGCGATCGGCAACAAATCAGTCAATGAAAACGCGCTGTTGCAATTCTTGATCTCCGCGTCGGATACCGACGGCACGACCCCCACGCTATCGGCAACAAACCTGCCCGCGGGCGCGTCCGTCAACAACAATGGCGACGGCACTGCTTCGTTCTCCTGGACGCCGGATTTCACTGATGCCGGCCCGCACTCCGTCACGTTTACCGCAACCGACACTGGCGCTCCGCCGCTCACCGATTCCGAAACGGTCACGATTACCGTAAACAACGTCAATCGACCGCCGGTACTCGTAGACATTCCAAACAAAACAGTCGATGAAAACGCCTTGCTCCAGTTTACCGTTAACGCCAGCGATCCGGACGGCACATCTCCATCGCTGAACGCCTCGAACCTGCCCACCGGCGCGACATTCGTCAATCACGGCAACGGCACCGCGACATTTGCCTGGACGCCGAATTACTCTAAGGCCGGGGTCTACGCCAATATATCCGTCACTGCGTCTGACGGCGGTACTCCCGTTCTGACCGATAGCGATACGTTCTCCATCGCCGTGAATGACGTGAACCGCGCGCCTGTTGTGGGTTCTATCACCGACAAGACAGTCGACGAGAATGAAATCCTGCAGGTCAATGTGTCCGCGGTCGATCCGGATGGACCGACGCCCGGCCTCAGCGCATCAAATCTTCCGCAAGGCGCGACGTTTGCAGATAATGGTAACGGCACGGGCACCTTCGTCTGGCAAACCAACTACGAAGATGCTGGCCTTCATTCCGGCATAACCATCACCGCGGTGGATGCCCTGGATTCGGCATTGACCCACCAGGTCTCGTTCTCCGTCACTGTCGAACCCGTGAATCGCAAGCCGGTCCTCGCCAACATTCTCAACATCACCGCAACAGAAAATGAGCTTATCGAGTTCGTTGTCACCGCGACCGATCCGGATGGCAATCCGGTTACGCTCGCCGCTACGAATCTTCCCGCCGGCGGGACCTTCACTGACGGCGGTAATGGCGCCGGTACGTTTTCCTGGCAAACGGCCCATGACGCATCCAACGGTTCTCCGTACACCGTTGGATTCACTGCGAGCGATGGCGTTGATTCGGACGTCGATTCCTGCGTGATTACGATCAATAACGTCAATCTGCCTGTCACGCTCGATCCCATCGGAAACAAGTCTGCCGTCGAAGGCGAATTGCTGGCGTTTAACGTCACGGGTTCTGATCCCGATGGCGCGCTCGACATCGTCGCCAGCAATCTGCCACTTGGCGCGGCCGTCATCACTGTACAAAACGGGACTATCGCATTCAATTGGATTCCAGACTATGCCGCTGCGGACAATTCTCCCTATAGCGTGACGTTCACCGCAACGGATGGCGACACGCAACAAGCCGAAACGATCGAAATTTCAGTTGCGGACGCCGATGCGCCAGGCACGATTTCGGTTGTTCGTCCAAAAACTGGAACGGATTACGTCCCCGGCTCGGACAATATCAAAATCAAATGGTCCACCACGGGCGAAGTTGGAGAAAAAATCATCATCGAGTTGTGGCGTAAAGGCGCATTCGTAAACAAGGTTAAAACCACAAAGAACGACGGCAAATTGGGCTGGGACGTTCCGCTCAACACGCCCACCGGCAACGGCTACACGATTCGCATTCGCTCGAAGAGCAACCCATTGATCGTAGGCGAGAGCACCGGTACATTTAAGATATCCAAAGCTAAACAGTCCCGAAAATAATCGCGCGCCGCCGGTGTGGCCGCCGCCCCGGAGGTCAAATCATGCTGTTAATCGGTGAAGGACACGCCGACATCACCCCGCCGATTGGCGCCGTGCTTGCCGGGTTTCATTACACGCCGGGCAATGAACGGGTTGTCAAAGGCATCCGCCAAACTCCCCAGGCGCGCGCACTTGCTATTCGCGCCGGCGATGTAACCGCTATTGTCGTCTCGCTCGAACTTATCGCCGTATCCCGGGACTTTGTCCGCGGCCTTCAAAAACGCATTGCGGACGCCACAAGCGTTCCAACGGAAAACATTCGCGTGTGCGCGACCCATACCCACAGCATGCCTTCGCTGCGCGAATTTCTGCAATGGGGCGCGGTTTCGGAGACCTACTCGAAATTCGTCGCGGACCGTGCTGAACAGGCGGCCCGATTGGCCATCGCAGATCTCGCCGAAGCGGACTGCTATCTGGGAAGCGAACGCGTGAAGGGCGGAAACTTTAACCGCACGACTCCCGCATGGAAAACCGATGACCAATTCACCGGGGAATCAACGGATGCGGACCGTTGGCTCGACACGATGCTGCACGCCCTCTACTTCCAGCGCGCCGACGCCCGAAAACCGTTGCTGTGGTATCACTTCTCCGCGCATCCCGTCGTATTCGGTGATGACCAGGCGGGACCCGACTGGCCCGGCATGGTCGCCGATCGCATTCGCGGAGCCGACGGCGCGGAACCGGGCTATTTGCAGGGCCACATCGGCGACGTGAATCCCGGCGACGGCACACCGTGGATTGGCGATCCCGAAGAAACCGTTTCCGCCATCGCGCCCGCGCTGCACTTCGCCACGGGCCACGGTGATATTGTCGAGATCGACGCCCTGCGTATCGTCACCGGCACGGTCGAACTGCCGTTCGACATGGCACGCTTCAAGCAACAGCGCGACACCTACGCCGCCACGCCGGAAAAATGTATCGACGGAGAATGGGTTGACGCGGGATTCGCGAAAGCGTGGTTCGACGAAGCATCAAAATGGGATGAAAACACCACAACGTATTCCGTGCCGATTAGCGCGATGCGCCTGGGCCGCGTTTTGCTGTTGTTCCATCCGTCGGAGTTATACAGCTTCTACGGATTGAAACTGCGAACCACTGGACCCGTGCCGACTGTGCTTGCCGTAGGGTATTGCGATGATTTTATCGGATACCTCACGGACCCCACGGCCTATGAAAATGCCGAGTACGCGGCCGTCGTCGTTCCGAAAATTCTCGGGCTTCCACCATTTACGCCCGATGCCGCGCGCATATTCACGGCGCAATGCCAGGCGCTCATGAACAAACTGGCCTAAAAACATGCGAGGGTTCACTCCGCGTTCGCGCGCTTCATCCGCTCATCCCAAAACCGTTCCGCAATCCCGTAGTCCCGGATCAGTTCGGCCTTCTTCGCAGCATCGTCATGCTGAACACGCGCAATGCGTTCCCGCACCCAGTCGCGAAAAAATTCCGCCGATTGCCTGCTAATTCGCGTCTTACTCCGGCCTACTTCCACGTAATATGGTGCGGTCGAAGCGAACCGGAAAGTCTTTGCATTGTCCGTCACCGCGCGCACGAGAAACCAGCCGCTTTCATCAAATGAAACGATCCCCAGTGATCCCGTCCGCCTCCAGTCTTCAAACGGCACCCTTCGTACAATCTCGCCATTCTTGATGATCTCGATATACGGTATCGCGTCTGCGCTCAGTATCTCTGCCTCCAAGGCGATTACTATTCCATTCTTCGCGTGAAACACATGCCCTGGTAATTCGCCATTGGCCTTGACCATCAGCATCGGCCCGTTCGTCACGAAAGTCCTGCCCGCGCGAAGTCCGCCCCACCAGGCTTCCCACGTCAACGGACCTTCTACCTGCACATACACGCGGTTATATCCGACGGGGTTCGGCAACACGCCAGACGCGCTGCCCGCCGATGGTGGAATGCGCAACCCGCAATTCAGCAGCTCGTAATAAATCTCTTGCGACCAGTATCCGTTGCCGCGCGGAGACGGCAATCGTCTCGAATCGCGCGCGCGGCCCCAAGCTTCGCTTTCATACATCCCGCTCCGGCACATGTGATTATTCGCGAGGCCGATCGAATCACCTCGGCCGAACGCAATCGCCGCGGGCACGTCCCACCAGAAAGGCTTCTCAATATCTGTCCATGTTGCCGCGTTGTTCTTTGCGAACGTGTCGCCGGCAAATGGAAAGGGGTACTCTTTGTCATATCCGCGAAAATCCATCGGGGCGTTGCGATGAAAATACAGATACGCGCCGCCATTCCGTTCGTCTTCGCCCGCCATCACTTCATAGAAGCGGTTAGAATCAAACTTCACAACGGTTTCGCGCGGAATAGCGCGCTCCGTCCAATAGTTTTTTGCGTTCCACCATGTAATCACCGGCGCGATGTGCAACGCCTCGGCGCGCATTAACACCTCGATATCCTCGACAGGCCGGTGCACGTGCAAATCGCCAGGCCACCATCCGCGCGCCGGCATATCGATCAGGCGCAAAATCTGCTCAATTACCTCGGCATTTTCCCCCGCGTGAATGGACACAACTCCGTTCGCGCTATCAAACTCCGGGCCGCGCTCGATTGTGTATCGGTAGTACCCTGTTGGCAACGCGATTGTTGACGCGCCATCCACTGCGTAGTGGTCATGCCAATAAGGATGCTCACTCACCTTCACCACCTTGCCATCCCAATCCCGCAAATGCACGCGCACAGCAACTGGCGCTCGCGTTGCCCCATCTCGCACGGTGAGCGTGAACGACCCCATATCCGGTGCAGCCGCCATCGCCGCCCAAAGTATTAGTGCAAGGCGCCCCATCATCTCTCCCCCCTAAATAATAAAACGAGGGGCAAACCCGTACGGGTCTGCCCCTCGCAAAGATTCCCTCAACCGCATTTACTCTGCGGCGGCTACCTGGACTGCATCCGCATCGGCGGATTTCGCAAGCTGCATGTCCGCGGGCACCAACACGGTGTCAATTACATGGACGACGCCGTTGCTGGCTACAAGCGCTTCACCAACGACTTTCGCGCCGTTGACGCTCACCGTACCGGACTGCGGGCAAGCGCTGATCGCGAGATCACAACCGCCGGACGCCTTCGCGCTCTTCGCTTCCTTAATCTGGCACGCCTGGATTGCATTCTCGGTAACGATGTGGTTCGCGAGCACCGCTTTCAACTTCGCGTCATCCTGAAGCAGAATGGCCCATTGCTCGGCAGGAATTTTTTGGAACGCTTCGTTCGTCGGCGCAAATACCGTCTTTTGGTTCGGGCATGCAAACGCCGCCGTCATACCCGCGGCCTTCGCGGCAAGCGCAAGCGTCGTGAACCGGCTGTCTGTCATGACCAGCTTCGCGATGTCATTGGTCTTTCCATCGCATTCGCCTTCCGCGCATTCACCCTTCGCGACTTTCGCGGCGGCAGCTGCGGCGAGCGGGCATTCGCCCTTCGCTTCGGCAGTCTTCAACGCGGCCGCGGCTGCAAGCGGGCATTCGCCCTTTGCGTCCGCCGCAAGGCTGAGCTCGGCTTTGTCGCCGCTCTTCGCGACAGCAGGCTTTGCGCCGTCTTCGCAGCACTCGCCAGACTTCTCATCTTTCGCGAGACTGGCTGTCTTGGCCTTCGCATCGCATGCAGCGCCATCAGCCTTCGCGGCTTTTGCCGCCAACGGACATGCATCGCCTTCGGCACTTGTCGGCAGCGCACCCCACGATAGGATCGCGGCAAGCGCAACGCACAGCGCCACTCCGAACACTTTGAATCCAGCAATCTTCATCTCGAATCCTCCACAGTTACAAACAACACCATAAACATCAGTGCATCAAACAAAATGGATGGCAACCGCATTCGGCTCCACTTGACGCCATCAGAGTACCACAACTCGCGATTTAGAAGAAGGGGGAAATCACCCAGGCGAACGCGATTCCGAGAAAGTTGGCTAACAAGTCCGCGGGATCGGCCATGCCCCCACGTAGTACGTCAAGGGTTTCCTTGCCAAACCCAGCAAGTACCGATAAACCTGGCGCGAAAAACGCAATCCCGAAGCTCGCCCAAAAATGCTGTAATTTGTCGGGCTCAAACATCTTACGCCAAATCTCCAGCTTGCCGTTTCGTCGAACAAGCAGTATGATGGAACCAATGGGCGCAAAACAACCCAACTCTCCGATGACCCGCTCCCCGGCAAGGATCGCAACCTATCTTATCGCATCACTTTTTGCCGCGGGCCTTCTACTCTATATCTCGACCGTCCTCTCCGAGCGTATGGCCGTCCCCGTGATGTTCGAGCCTCTGTCTCACGGTTTCTACCGCGTCGGCTATTTCATTCGATTGCCGATGATCGTGTTTCTGTCGCCCTGGTTGCCCATGGAAGGACACCATCACGTACACCTCGCCCTTTCAGAACTGCTCACGTCGTTTACCGCGCCGTTCTTCTGGTGCGCCGTCGCAGCGCCAATTGTCATAACGCGCTCCCTCACGCGCAGAGTTGTTCGCTCTGCATCCTTGCAACAAGCCAACATCACCATCCCGCGCCGCGTATTTCTCATTGGCGCAGCCGGCGTCATCGGCGGACCTGGCCTCCTGGGCGGATACGCCGTCCTCGTCGAGCCCCAACGCCTTCGCATCGAGCGCTACCGCATGGCCGTGCGCGATTTACCCGCCGCATTGGAAGGGTTCCGCATTGTCCACGTATCCGATACGCACTACGGACCTTTCATTTCGCTTCGATATATAAACGGCGTCGTCGATCAAGCTAACGCACTCGAAGGTGATCTGATCGTCCTCACCGGCGACTATGTCCACCGCTCGCCCCTGGCCATAGGCCCCGGTGTCCACGCCCTCAAACGGCTCAATGCGCGCCTGGGCGTTCTCGCAACGCTCGGCAACCACGACCACTGGGAAGGCGCCGATGACGTCCGTGCCGCCTGTGCCGAGATCAACCTTCCCCTTATCGACAACGCACGCCGCTTCGTTTCGACGAACGCAATTACCTCCGAACCCGTCATTGGAGAAAGTATTTGTGTCGGCGGTCTCGGCGATCTCTGGGAGGATGACACTGATTTTGATCGCGCACTCGCGGACGCGCCCGCGTCCATGCCGCGTATCCTCCTCGCCCACAATCCAGACACCGCCGAACACGTTGATTCCAATACTCGCGTCGATTTTATGTGCAGCGGCCATACCCACGGCGGGCAAGTCTGGGTCCCTGGCCTCGGCACCCCGGTTGTCCCCAGCGCCTACGGCCAAAAATACGCCGGCGGATTCTGCCACGGCCCACACTGTCCCGTCATAGTTTCCCGTGGGGTCGGCATGGCGATCCTACCAGTGCGGTTCGGAGTACCTCCGGAGATCGGTGAGATCACGCTCGTGCGAGCATAGGACCGAATCTTGCCTCGGAAATTTTCATGGGTTTAATCATGGCGCACTGCCGTCCATTGATGGGTGACGTTCGGGAAGGAAGTCGGGAGTTCGGAACAACTGTTGGATACATAGAGCCTTTAGCCCCGATGATTAATGTCGAGCAGGGGAGCGTCAGCGGCGTAGAGTTGAATCGCCTGATCTTTCGTTAGCACTACCAGCGTAAAAACGCCAAGAATGGTTCCGAAAGGCATCATCATGCATTCCAGCGCCGCAATTACAATGCAGTACATCCGCGACGTTCGGGATTTGAGTTTTCTGCCCGCGATGATAATGGCGACCGCAAGGGCCCAACCGCAAAGTACAATGAACCCGCCGATTATGGCAAAAAAGCCGCCGATTACTTCCGAAGGTGCGCCATCAACGTCGACAGCTCCGAAAATCATCGCCAATCCCATCGCTACGTGGATCAAAGGAAAACAAGCAAAGAACGCCATGACACCACCAAATATGTAGTGAAAGATTGCGAGCAAATCCAAATGCCGTTCGGTCTCGGTCATTGCCCCCGCCTTTTAGCCGATTCGTGTGGTGCTTGTCCGGCCCATTCCGTCGATTACTCCGACGCTATCGCATCTTCAGCGGAGCCCGCTGTCGAGGCTACTGTCGGCAATGCGCGCATCACTCCGGACATCAAAACAATAATTACGGCAAGCGCTATCAGCACGCTCAGCCACAGGCGCGCGTTTGCGCGAAGCTTTGCAGACCAGGGCTTGAGCGATGTCAGCGCGATGGCGAGCGCGAACACCACGATCGCGAGCAGGAACTTCACGCCGAACAGCGCGTGATACAGCGGTTGATCGTCGTGAATGAAGCGCGTGATGGCCAGATAGTTGTAAAACCCGCTGATGAGAAACAGCAGGATGCAGGTGTGGACGAACATCATCCACCGCTTTGTGATGGCAGTGCGCAGTTTCGCGTGGGTTTCTTCATCGAGAGTTTCTTTCGCGCTGGGGAGCAGCACGAACCGCAAAAAGATTACGCCGCCGAGCGCGATGATTGCCGCGAAAATATGTGCCCACCGCATGATGAGTGGCAGAATTTGATCGGATGTCATGGTCGAATCTCCTTGCTTGTCCCAAGCCCTTCCACCCATACTATGGGCCATGCCCGCAGACAATAACAACCGGCGCAGCAGGTTCTGATGTCGCCCCTGCCTGTCGAATTCGTGCGTCAACTGGCGGGAATTGTCCCCGGATATACGAGCGACATTTTCTATCCCGGACCGCACGCCATACATTTCGCGAAGGCGTTGAGCGATCGCCCGCATGTGCGCGTGCACGCGCTTTCGCCGGATGCGCCAGTGACGATGGTAGATTGCCACGTGGTGATCACCGGCAATCAAGATGAGCCCCTCGCGGAAGACGTGTTTGCGTCGTTGGGCGAAACTTTGAATGCCGCCGGGTGCCTACTCATCGTCGGTCTACCAGGCGCGGGCACCCTTTCGTTGAACGCGCTGGCCGATCAACTTGGACACGCGGGTCTGGCGTTGTACCGGCATTGCGCGGTGAGCGCGGGCGACGCGGAGCATGCCGAGCCCGGTTATGTCGCATTCGCGGTGCATGCCGGATACAACCCGCTAGCGCACGCGCGCGAGTTGTTGCAGAACGGAAATGCGGGCTGGGCCTATGAAGTGCTCCAGCAAATTCCTGAACCTTTGTTGCAGGACCCCGCAACCCGCGCGCACGTCGCCGCGGAAAAACAGGTGTGCCTGCTTGCTTGGGACCGCGCCGCGAATGAAACAGGCCGGCTGGAACGTTTTTTTCGCAGTCAGATCGCGTTTTACGACGCCATCGCGCACGCGCCACTCGCGCACGAGGTGTATCTTTGCCAGGGCGAATTCTGGCGGCGGCTGGGAGATGAATCGATGCGGCAACGGCTGCTTCGGTCGGTTCTGCACGTCGCGCCCGAGCCGCGCATTGCCTCAATGATCGGTGAACCCGCGGCGCCATATGTCCCTGCAAAGGATTTGATTCCGCCTGCGTGGAACCCACCGGCGAAGTTGCCGCGCGTGTTGTTCATTATGCATCCGCGTCCCCACTACGGACAGGACGTGCTGTACGACGGGTTGTGTACGGTGCTGGGTGATGAAAACGTGGTGGAGTTTCCCTACAAGCCAACGTTGCACGGGGAGAAACCGGCGGAGCTCGCGCATTATCCATGCATGTTTAATCGTCGCGGCACGGCGTATTCGCCGGCCCAGTTGCTCGCGCAACTGGGCGAAGGCGCGTTCGATCTGATCATCTACGGCGAACTGGAACAATACGTCGATCAGGCGACTGCGCGCGCGATAGCGCATACGCGCGGCAATGCGGCAATGGTACTGTTCGATGCGCAGGATGATCCACTCGATCATTGGGCGGAGATGTGCGAGTTCGCGGCATTTCAGTTTCCGCTGTACTTCAAGCGCGAGATGCTCGCGTGCTGGAACTACGGCGAGCATACGGCGCCGTTACCGTTCGCATACCCGGACCACCGGATACCGGATACCGTGGAAGGGGAGCGGACCGACGACGTGTTTTGGGCCGGACACCGCCAATTCGGGTTACGGCTTCTTTATCTCGAGCATTTGGAGAAGCGGTTCGGCTTCAACCTTGCCAAGACTTATTCGCAAGAGGAATACACTCAAGCGCTTTCGCGCGCAAGGCTCGGCCTGAACATTTTCGGGTTTGGATTTGATACGGTCCGGTACTGGGAGGTTCCCGCGCACGGCGCGATACTGTTATCCGAACGGTTGCCCATTCGCGTGCCTTACAATTTTGTGGATGGCGAATCCGCCGTATTTTTCGACGACCTGCCAGAGTTGGCAGACAAACTCGCGCACTGGATCGCGCGGCCCGATGAAGCACGCGCAATCGCGGCGCAAGGCCACGCGCTGCTAAAGCGGCGCCATTCGGGTTCGGCGCGGGCAAAGCAACTTCTGGCTTGGGTACAGGCGCGCCTGAAACGCTGACCGCTCTCTACTGCCTGATGTGTTATCTTGTTTCGCCGCAATCCTTCACGCCGTCCGTGTTTGTCCGTGACCGTCCGTGTTCGTCCACAAGGAGAAGTCATTCTGAACACACGCCATTTGCGCGCCCCCGGCCTGCAACCCGTCGCGATCTTTTTGGTCGCGCTATCGCTTTCCATCGGCTGGGGCATTCGCGGAAACTTCGGACACAACGAAGGCGCGATGATCCCCGGGGCGTTGGCGGGTATCGCGGCGTGCCTTGTATCGGGCCGGGAAGACTGGTGGCGGCGCGTTGCGTACTTCGGAATGTTCGGCGCAATCGGCTGGTGGTTCGGCGGCTCGATCTCGTACATGCAGGTAGTTTCGTACACGCACAGCGGGCACGCGCCATCGCAACTCTACGGTTTCGCGGCCTTGTGGTTAGTTGGTTTTCTGTGGGCGGGATTTGGCGGAGCATTCACGGCGATGCCCGCCGTTGCGGATCGAAAGTGGCTCACCGATCTGTTCATTCCGATTACCATCATTTTGGGGTTGTGGACAATTTGGGTGTACTCCGAAGTGCCCGCGATCACTGCATACCGGGAATACATTTGGCTCGAAGACCCGAAGGCGTTCAACAAAACCGGGCACCGGCAGGAAAACCCATTTTACTGGTTCGATACCGATTGGATTCTTGCGGTGCTCGTGCTGATTGGCATGTGCGCCTACGATCTCTGGGACCGCCGCGGCAAGGCGCTTACGCACCTGCTCATTCCCCCGCTCGCCGCATCGGGCGCGGCACTCGGCTTTCTGGTGCAGACGGTCCTCACCCGGAACGGCTCGATCAATGACCTAACGTCGCGGCTGGTTGCATATCAGGGCGATCTCACAAGTTTCAATAAAGACGACTTGCTTACAAACTGGCCGCAGTTCCTCTCGGACTTTCCGCAGCACGTGGGTTGGGCACTTGGACTCATTGCCGGGCTTGCGGTGTATTTCGCAATTTTTGGAAAATTCCGGTCCGGCACATCGCTGTTTGTACACATGGCCTGCGGCTGGCTCATTGCATTTATCCTTGGCCCGGTATTGCTGACGACGGTGCTGATGGACGTTGGCGGCTTCCGATTGACTCCTCCCCGCAGTGACGATTGGGCGGGAATGGCCGGCGCGTTTCTGGGTCTGCTCGTGTACACATTGCGTAACAGGTTACACGCCGTTGCATTCGCGTCGGTCGTCAGCGGTGTGATCGGAGGCATCGGATTCGCCGGCATGGTATGTCTCAAACTTATATTTGTATGGCCGGGCAACCGCGAACGGTTGAACCCCGAACATCTCGATCCAAGTCCAACCGCCGCCATCGAAGCTGTCTGGGCGCATTGGCAGGTCGCGAACTGGCACAGCGTGCTCGAACAAACATACGGATTCGTGAATGGCATCGGTATTGCCATCGCGCTCGGCTTGTTGGCAACGCGCGTGCCGCGCATCAACACAACGGAGCATGTCGCAAAATTTCGCGCGTGGACTTCGGTATACGCAGTGTCTTTTGTGCTGCTGTTCGTGATGTATCTGAATCTGTATAAGAACGTGCCCCACTGGGTAGGATACAAACTGGCGCCGGCGGTCATGAAGGCGCCATTGTTCGGGAGCATTGAGTTCGCGGCCGCGACCTGGTTCAATTTAACTTTCGCGATTTTTGGCGTCGCAATGGTGTACCTGATGCTTGCGCATCAAAAGCGTTCGATTTCTCTTGTCCCAGCGACCGCGACGGGCAAGGGCCAACTATTCTTTCTGGTGCTGCTTTGGATGATAGTCATCGGAAACTTCGAACGTGCCCTGCCGGGATTCAGCGAACAGCGCCTGATCACCGAATGGGTAATCATTGTGAACGCCGTAATTGCTACAGTGATGATCCTAACCTTGCCGCGCGAGGAGGACGCGTGCGACATTAGACCAACGACGAAGTTTTTATCGTTGCTCGGGTTCGCCGCTATGGGAGGTCTCGTCGCATCATGCCTCGTCGTAGCCGCGAGCTTTGGAATCGTGCGCGGCTTGTACGGCGGTGCATTCGCGGGCCACGCTGGATTCGAAGGGAAACCGCAAACCCGGTTCGGCGATACCCCTGAATGGAGCGTGCGGCCAAACCTGCGAAAGGGCGAGCATTCGTAGCCGAGCGTCTTCAAGGTTGCCTCGCTGCTTCACCGCAAGTACAATCGTCCGTGAGTGTCTTGGGTTGGTCTCGACAGAACGGCGGGTGGAAAAATGCGGACAGGGTTCATCGTAGGATTGTTAGGTCTCGCAATGCTCTCGGGATGCGATTCCGGCGGTCCCTCACAACCGGGCAACGAAAACGCGCCGTCAGATTCGGGAAACCGAAACGTCATCAAAATTGTTTCCAGCCTGCCGCATACGGGCAGCGCCAACGCGCAAATCACAACCATCGTCAACGGAATTAAGCTCGCCATCGACGAGGCCGGCGGCAAAGTCGGCGATTTCACAATCGAGTTTGAAGCGTGGGATGACGCATCGCCGGAGCGCGGACAATGGGACCCGGCAGTCGAACTTGCGAACGCGCAGAAAGCGGTCGCCGATCCCGACGTCATGGCGTATATCGGCACGTTCAATTCCGGTGCGGCGAAAAATTCGATGCCCATCCTGAACAAGGCGGGCCTGCTCATGGTGAGTCCCGCGAACACCTGGCCGGGTCTGACCAAGCCGGGCGTGGGCGAAGCGAACGAACCGATGATCTACCGGCCATCGGGAAAGATAACCTACTACCGCGTTGTCCCCGCTGACGATATTCAAGGGCTAGTCGCCGCGCAATGGGCGAAAGAACTGGGTTGCACACGGGTATACGTGTTGCATGATCGCGAGTTGTACGGCAAAGGCATCGCGACGATGTTCCAGGAATCGAGCGGGCCGCTGGGCCTCGAAATCGTTGGGGTAGACGGTATCGATCCGAAAGCATCGAATTACCGTTCGCTCGTGACCAAGATTAAACAAACGAATCCCGAACTGGTGTATTTCGGCGGCACCACGCAAACCAATGCCGGACAGATCGCCAAGGACCTGCGTGCTGGCGGTCTGGACGTGAAGTTCATGGTGCCAGACGGATGCTTCGAAGACGCGTTCATCGAATCGGCTGGCGCGGCGAACCTGGAGGGCAACACGTTCATCACGTTCGGCGGTTTGCCCGCCGACAAGTTGACCGGCAAGGGCGCTGAGTATTACGAGAACTACAAAAAGAAATACAACAACGAACCCCAGGCATACTCCGCCTACGGCTATGAAAGCGCGCGCGCGGTGCTCGAAGCAATCCGCATCGCGGGCAAAAAAGATCGCGATGCCATCTCGGCGGCCTGCGGCCAGATTAAGGATTTCGACGGTTTGCTGGGCAAGTGGTCGTTTGACGAGAATGGCGACATCACCACAAAAACGCTGAGTGGAAACACCGTCAAAAACGGTAAGTTCGAGTTTGTGAAAATTCTGGGCCAGTAATGGGGAACGGGCCCGCGAAACGATGACCAATACCGAGGTACTTCTTCAACAACTGATCATCGGCCTGTCAAACGGGATGATCATCGCGCTGATCGCCCTTGGATACACGATGGTGTACGGCATCGTCGAGCTCATTAATTTTGCGCACGGCGACCTGTTCATGCTGGGCTCGTTCCTCGCCCTCACCATCGTCGGCATGCTCGGCCTCGACCAGGTGCCTGAACCCGCGCTCATTTCCTGGGGCTTCGTTCCACTTCTCATCGCGGTTCCACTGTTTTGCGGAATATTGAATTGGGGTGTCGACCGTCTGGCGTATCGGCCATTGCGGAACGCGCCACGGCTTGCGCCCCTTGTGTCAGCGATAGGCGTGTCATTCGTATTCGTGAACATCGGCCTGTTCTGGGGCGGACTTCGGATGGACGTGTTCAACGATGGCGTCGCCGCGGCGTCCCCGAAAGATTTCCCGTGGATTGTCGCCAGCGGGAATCTACTCGGCGAAGCGAGTAACATCATTGTCACCTGGAACGAAGTCTTCGTTTTCGGCATTACGCTGCCGCTGATGATCGCATTGACGCTGGCGGTAAAATTCACGCGTATCGGCAAGGCCATGCGCGCCGTCGCGCAAAATCCTACCGCGGCGCAATTAATGGGAATCGATGTGGACCGAGTAATCGGCGCGACATTTTTGATCGGAGGCGCGCTTGCGGGCGCTGCCAGCGTTGTCTATTCCTCGTACAACCACACGATCTATTTTCAGATGGGGTTCCGCGTAGGCATGGATGCATTCACCGCCGCCGTGCTCGGCGGCATTGGCAGTTTACCGGGCGCTCTGCTTGGCGGGCTTGTCATCGGGATCATTCGCGCGATGAGCGATCAGTATATCGCCACGGAATGGACGAACGTCGTCGTGTTCGCC